>OCVV011283374.1_pt1 | contig 10074 bp, 11 predicted proteins | sample 1539721 | NCBI WGS metagenome assembly OCVV01 (sample SAMN02144230, study PRJEB22623) | gut metagenome | biome: sheep rumen | host: Ovis aries | place: New Zealand
GCTCCTGTTCAAGGATCCCTACAACCCGAAGCCTGCGAAGATCTACGATCCCCTGCTGGCCGAACAGTGACGCGGAAAAACGAAGGAACACAAAAAAGGTGCTGAAGCGAGGAACGCTTCAGCACCTTTTGAATGAACCGGAAAACGATCAGGCCTTTCCGTCGCAGCCCAGAACGTCAACGATCTTATGCGCGACCATATCGTGCACAGCCTGACGGGCGGGCTTGAGGTACTGCCGGGGATCGAAATGATCCGGATGCTCCGCGAAGTACTTGCGGATGACAGCGGTCATGGCCAGACGGATATCAGAGTCGATATTGATCTTGCAGACAGCGCTGCGGGCGGCCTGACGGAGCTGATCTTCCGGAACGCCGATGGCACCGGGCATATTTCCGCCGTACTGGTTGATGATGTTCACGAATTCCTGCGGCACGGAGGAAGAACCGTGGAGCACGATGGGGAAGCCGGGCAGCTGCTTGGAGCACTCTTCCAGAACGTCAAACCGGAGCTGCGGCTTGGTGCCGGGCTTGAACTTGTAAGCGCCGTGGCTGGTTCCGATGGCGATGGCCAGGGAGTCGCAGCCGGTGCGGGTAGCGAAGTCGACGACTTCTTCCGGATGGGTGTACATGGCCTTGTCGGCTTCGACGGAAACTTCGTCTTCAACGCCGGCGAGGGTGCCGAGCTCCGCTTCGACCACGACGCCGTGATCATGGGCGTACTCAACGACCTGACGGGTCAGGGCGATGTTCTCTTCGTAGGGCTTGGAGGAAGCATCGATCATAACGGAGGTGAAACCGCCGTCAATGCAGCTCTTGCAGAGCTCGAAGCTGTCGCCGTGATCCAGATGCAGGGCGATCGGGATTTCGGGATTCAGCTCAACAGCAGCCTCTACCAGCTTGACCAGGTAGGTGTGGTTGGCATAGGCGCGGGCACCCTTGGACACCTGGAGGATGACGGGAGCTTTCAGCTCGCCGGCAGCATCGGTGATTCCCTGGATGATTTCCATGTTGTTGACGTTGAACGCGCCGATGGCGTATCCACCGTCATAGGCTTTTTTAAACATTTCAGTTGTAGTAACAAGTGGCATGGGAAAGACCTCCTTTTTACAAAGTACAGACATTATAGCACAGGTAAAAATGAAATAAAAGCTTTATCGGGGAAAGTTGGACAGAAATCAGGGCGGGGCCGGAGCGCCTTCGGGAAAGGAAAACGGAAGGAAGACAGGGAAGCAGTTGCGCGGAGAAGGGGAAAAGAGTAGAATAAATCCATTCTGAAAATGCGGGAGGGAACAGCATTGTACCCTATTGTCAGGAAGCAGGAACTGAATGAAACCACCACCCTGATGACGGTGGAGGCGCCGATGGTGGCCAGGAAGGCCAAACCGGGGCAGTTTATTATTTTCAGGATTGACGAGGAAGGGGAGCGCGTGCCGCTGACCATTGCCGGATACGACCGGGAAAAGGGAACGGTTACGATTATCTTCCAGCGGGTGGGCTATACCACGGAGAAGCTGAACTCGCTGGAGGAGGGAGACGCGCTGCTGGATTTCGTCGGGCCGCTGGGTGAGCCCAGCGCCACGGAAGGGATCCGCCGGGCAGCCGTGATCGGCGGCGGACTGGGCGTGGCCATTGCCTATCCCCAGGCGAAGGCGCTGCACGAAGCCGGCGCGGAGGTGGACCTGATCGTCGGCTTCCGGAACGAGCATTTGATTATCCTGAAGGACGAGCTGGAGGCCGCGTGCTCCAACCTGATCATCATGACGGACGACGGGAGCAACGGAAACAAGGGATTCGTGACCCAGGCGCTGGAGAAGCAGATCCAGGCCGGCAGGGAATACGACACCGTGATCGCCATCGGGCCGCTGCCCATGATGAAGGCAGTCAGCGAAATGACCCGGCCGCTGGGGATCAAAACCATTGTGAGCATGAATCCCATCATGATCGACGGAACGGGAATGTGCGGCGGATGCCGGCTGACGGTCGGCGGGGAAACCAAGTTTGCCTGCGTGGACGGACCCGATTTCGACGGACACCTGGTGGACTTTGACGAGGCCATGGCCCGGGGAAGGATGTTCCGCCCGGAGGAAGCGCAAGCCCGTGAAAAACACATCTGCAGACTGACAGGGGAGGCAAGATAAACATGCCGAATATGTCTTTGAAAAAGAATCCCATGCCGGAGCAGGATCCGGCGGTGCGGGCAGGCAATTTCAAGGAAGTCGCCCTGGGCTACACCCGGGAAATCGCCATGGAGGAGGCGGATCGCTGCCTCCGTTGCAAGAACAGCCCCTGCGTCAGCGGATGCCCGGTGAACGTTCCGATTCCGGACTTTATCGCGAAGATCCGGGAGGGGGACATTACCGGCGCCTATGCGGTGATCCGCAGCCAGAACGCGCTTCCGGCCATCTGCGGCCGGGTATGCCCGCAGGAAAGCCAGTGCGAAAGCAAGTGCGTGCGCGGGATCAAGGGCGAGCCGGTGGGAATCGGCCGGCTGGAACGCTTTGCCGCGGACACGGCCATGGCGGAAGGCACGGCGAAGGCGGAAACAAAGCCGAAGAACGGGAAGAAGGCCGCAGTGATCGGCAGCGGCCCCGCGGGACTTACCTGCGCGGGAGAGCTGGCGAAGGCCGGATGGGACGTTACCATCTTCGAAGCGCTGCACACCGCGGGAGGCGTACTGATGTACGGCATTCCCGAGTTCCGGCTGCCCAAGGCGCTGGTTGCCCGGGAGATTGAATCCCTGAAGGAGATCGGCGTGCGGATTATCACCAACGCGGTAGTCGGAAAGGCATTCACGGTGAACGAGCTGCTGGAGGAAGGATACGACGCGATCTTCATCGGAAGCGGCGCCGGACTTCCGAACTTCCAGAAAATCCCGGGAGAGAACCTCTGCGGCGTATATTCCGCCAACGAGTTCCTGACCCGGCTGAACCTGATGAAGGCTTACACCTTCCCGGAGCATGACACCCCGGTGAAGATCGGAAAGCGGGTGGCGGTGATCGGCGGCGGGAACGTAGCCATGGACGCCGCGCGCTGCGCCAAGCGGCTGGGAGCCGAGGTGACCATCGTTTACCGGCGGAGCGAGAAGGAGATGCCCGCCCGGGCGGAGGAGGTCCACCACGCGAAGGAAGAGGGAATCGTCTTTAAGATGCTGACGGCTCCCACCTCCATCGAAGGGGACGGGAACGGCTTCGTTTCGGGAATGAAGTGCATTGAGATGCAGCTGGGCGAGCCGGACGAAAGAGGCCGGAGAAGGCCGGTGCCGATCCCCGGAAGCGAATTTGAGATGCCGGTGGAAACCGTGATCGTGGCCATCGGGAACAGCCCGAACCCGCTGATCAAAAAAACGACCCCGGACCTGCCCACGGAGAAGTGGGGCGGCATCAAGACCGACGAGACGGGCAGAACGGGAATGAAGAACGTATACGCCGGAGGAGACGCCGTTACGGGAGCCGCCACCGTGATCCTGGCCATGGGGGCCGGGAAGAAGGCGGCCGCGGCGATCCTGGAGGATCATCCGGACTGACCTGGGAGGAGAAAGGAACCCATGACATTCGCCTTTGATGAACAGTTTGCCATGTTTGACATCACGCCGGTGGAAAACCAGTTTATCCTGGAATACCTTCCGGGCGCGAAGGGCGACTATGTCAAGGTATACCTGTACGGACTGCTGTGCTGCTACCACCCCAAGAAGGAGATGGACGCGGGCAGCATGAGCCGGGAGCTGGGCATGACGGAGGAGGAAATCCTGACGGCCTTCCGATACTGGGAGCGCAGGGGGATCGTACGCAGGATCCAGGATCATCCGCCGGCCTGGCAGTATGTCAACATCAAACAGAAAACCTTCGCGGGGGACGAGCCGGTAGATACGGAATACGTGCAGTTCTGCAGGGAGCTTGAAAGCTGTTTCGACGGCATCCGGGATTTCCACGGATCGGAAATCGCGGCGTGCTACGAGTGGAAGGAGGACCTGCATCTTTCCCAGGAAGTGATCCTGATGCTCCTGAAATACATGGTTCGGACCCGGGGAAAGCATTTCCGGATCAAGGACGCGGAGAAAACGGCCATGATGCTTTCGGACGAAAAGGCCTTCACCGCGGAGGAAGCGGAGCAGGTGCTGGAGAGGGACGAGGCCATGAACGCCGGATTCCGGAAGGTGCTCCGGAAGATGGGCAAGAGGTACAATCCCTCGGACGCGAACCTCATGCTGTACCGCAAATGGGTGCAGGAATGGCATTTCACCCAGGAGGCCATCGAGGACGCCTGCGACAGGACGGGAACCAGCGATCCGAGCCTGGCGCTGGTGGACTCCATCCTGGAGCAGGCCTACCGGAGCCGGGGAGAAACAGACCGGCCCCTGGGGAAGGCGGAGCTGGACGCCTACGAACAGGAAAGGAAGAACCTGAAGCAGGTGCTTTCCGAGGCGGGCCAGTACGGCCCGGTGACAGCGGCCCAGCGGAAGCTGTACAAACAGATGACGGAAATGTATCCCCAGGAGATCATCCTGATTGCCGCCAGGGAGTGCGGGACAAAGCGCCACTCCTTCGACTCGGTGCTCCGGCTGCTGGAAAGCTGGAAGGAGCGGGGGTTCAGGCGGGAGGAGGACATCCGGGAGCATATTGAGGCGTTCCACGAAAAGGAGGAATACCTGCGGTCGCTCCGGAGGAAATGGACCTCCCGGGACGCGGAAACAGGCCAGAAGACGCTGCAGATGCTGGACAAATGGGAAAGCGAGCTCGGCTTCAGCCGGGAGATGATCACCATGGCGGCGGAGCTTGCCTTCGAGTCCAAAAAGCCGGTGAGCTATATGGACAAAATCCTTACCGAATGGGCGGAAAAGGGCATCCGGACCCCGGAGGAGGCCGGAAAGGAAATCCGGGAGCGCCGGGGAAAAACCGCAGAGACGCAGGGCAGGAGCAGCGGAAAAGGCGTGACGGCCCAGCAGTATGAACAGCGGGATTATTCGGGAGAGCAGGAAGAAGCCATGCAGCGGATGCTTTCCATGAACGGAGGGGACGGGCATGCGTGAGGACCTGCTGAACGAACTGATGAATGAATACGCCGCGCAGCGGGCGGAGAACGAAAAACAGGAAGCCGGCCGGAGGGAAAGGATCAGAAGCGGGCATCCTGAAATCGAGGCGCTGGCGCGGGAACGGGAGGAGCTGGTTTTCGGCACGATCCGGGGAATCCTGGACGGCAACGCGAAGGCGGAGAACCTTCCGGGAAAAATGCAGGAGCTGAACCGGAGGATCGGGCAGAAGCTGCAGGAAGCGGGATTTCCGGCGGATTACCTGGCGCCGGTATACCGCTGCGCCGCCTGCAGGGACACGGGATATGTGGGGGACACGGTGCGGGAGCCCTGTGAATGCCTGCAAAAGGCCTACCAGCAGAAGCTGCGGGACAGGATCGGACTGGGAAACAACCCGGACGAGACCTTTGAGAAATACGACGCTTCCCTGATTCCGGATGAACCGGTGAACGGAACGGGAATCACCCAGCGGAAGCTGACCGCCATTGCCCGGGAACAGTGCGAAAAATGGGCGGACCAGTACCCGGAGGTGAAGCAGCGGGACCTGCTGCTGACCGGGGGAAGCGGGCTGGGAAAGACCTTCCTGATGCGGGCGATGGCCGCAAGGCTGGTGGAGCGGGGGATGAACGTGCTGATCGTGAGCGCGTACACCTTCCTGCAGATGGCCCGGAAAAGCTACTTCGAATCGGAAAACGGCGTGCGGGAGCTGACGGACGTTCCGGTGCTGATGCTGGACGACCTCGGAAGCGAGCCGCTGATGCAGAACATCACGGTGGAACAGCTGTTTAACCTGCTCAACGAGCGGCAGAACCGCGGGCTGTCCACGGTGATCAGCACGAACCTGAACCTGCAGGAGCTGCGGGAGCGCTACACGGAGCGGGTGGCTTCACGGCTGAACAATCCGAAAAACTGCCTGATCCTGACGCTGGCCGGCAGGGACCTGCGGAAATTCGAAAGGTAAAGGGAATGAACATTCAGATTTACTTCGGGAAGAAGAACTTCGACACCCAGAAGGCGGAACGGTATTTCAAGGAGCGCAGGATTCCCTACCAGGGGCTGGACCTCAAAAAGCACCGGCTGGGGGAGCGGGAAGTACGCCTGATGATGGACGCCATCGGGCCGGAGAAGCTGCTGGACCGGGAGGACCGGAAGGTGAAGGAACACCCGGCCTGCTATTACGACCGGGCGGAGCTGCTGATTCCCGCGATCCAGGAGAATCCCTGGCTGCTGAAAACCCCGATCGTTCGGAACGGAAATAAAATCACTGCCGGCTATCAGCCGGCAGTGTGGGAAACATGGGAATAGGATGGGAAGACGGCATCAGTCGCCAAAGCTGATGCCGATGTTTTTTGCGGTGACGATCATCTGGTGATCCACGGGAACGGGCTTCGGCACGCCGGCGATTTCGCTGAGGAGATTGTGGTGGACCTTGTTGCCCTTGAGGGCAACGGAGACGCCGTAAATCTCATCCCGGATGAGCTCCGCCGCGTGAACGCCGAATTCCGTGGACAGGATCCGGTCGTAGGCGCAGGGGGTACCGCCGCGCTGGATATGGCCGGGAACCACGCTCCGGGCTTCCACGCCAACGGCTTCCTGCAGCTGCTGGGCCAGGTAGGCGCTGGCGGAGAAGTGGGAAGCAGCGCGCTTCGCCTCCCGGTCTTTCTTTTTCAGCTTGGCCTCTTCCCGGTCCATGGCGCCCTCGGCAATGGCGATAATGGTGAAGCCCTTGTTGCTTTCGGCGCGGCGCTTGACGACCTCGGCCACCTTGTTGATATTGTAGGGGATCTCAGGAATGAGGATGACATCGGCACCGCCGGCAACGCCGGAATACAGGGTCAGCCAGCCGGCCTTGTTGCCCATGATTTCGATGACCATGCAGCGGCCGTGGCTGGCGGCGGTGGAATGAATCCGGTCGATAATCCCGGTGGCGATATCGTTGGCAGTGTGGAATCCGAAGGTGAAATCGGTGCCGTACAGGTCGTTGTCAATGGTTTTGGGAAGGCCGATCACGTTGAGCCCTTCCTTGGCGAGGAGGTTGGCGGTTTTATGGGTTCCGTTGCCGCCGAGGGTTACGAGGCAGTCCAGCTTCTGGGCCTTGTAGGTTTTTTTCATGGCGGCCACCTTGTCAACCTGGTCGTCGCCGATTTTCCTCATATCCCGGAAGGGAGTACGGCTTGTGCCGAGAATGGTTCCGCCGATGGTGAGAATACCGGAGAACTGGCTCCGCTTCATTTCGGAACAATCGCCCTCAATGAGGCCGCGGTAGCCGTCGTGGATACCGACGATTTCAGCATCGAACATTTCATAGGCGGCACGGGCAACACCGCGGATGGCGGCGTTCAGGCCCGGGCAGTCGCCGCCGCTGGTCAGGATACCGATTCTTCTTTTCATCGTTCAGATACCCCTTTCAGTTTTCATATATGAAAATTATATCATGGGGAAAGCTGAAAGAAAACCATTTTCATTGCCTTTTTTACAACCGGATGGTATAATTCTACCCACGAATACGGAATCATTCCGAAGGAGGATGCGCGGCATATGCAAAGCATGACAGGATGCGGAACGGGACGGGCTGAGGGAAACGGCTGGGAAGTGACTGCCGAGCTCAGGACCGTGAATCACCGCTTCCTGGACATCAGCATGCGGCTGCCGCGGAACATTTCCTTCCTGGAGACGCCGGTTCGGGAAGCAATCGGCGCCGGAATCAGGCGGGGACATACGGACGTGTTCATGACCGTGCGCAGCACGGAGGCCTCCTCCGTCCGGATCGAGGTGGACCGGGAGGCGGCACGCCAGTACTGCCAGGCGGGCCGGGAGCTGAGCGAGGAGCTTGGCGCGGAGTACGACCTGAGCGTCAGCAGGCTGCTGCAGATGGAGGCCGTAACCACCCTCACCGAGAAGGAAATGGATTCCGAGCTGATTACCTCCCTGTGCACCGAAGCCGTTCGGCAGGCGGTGGAGCAGCTGAAGGCCATGCGGGAGCGGGAAGGCGCCCACCTGAAGGAGGACCTGCGGACGCACCTGGACAAGGCGGCGGAGCTGCGGGAAAAGATTGCGGAAAGGGCGCCCTTCGTGGTTTCGGATTACAGGGAAAAGCTGGAGGCGCGGCTGAAGGCGCTCCTGACGGAGGAGATCGACCCGCAGCGGCTGGCCCAGGAAACGGCGATCATGGCCGACCGGTGTGCCATTGACGAGGAGCTGGCCCGGCTGGAAAGCCACCTGAAGCAGATGCGGCTCTACCTTGACGCGCCGGAGGAAATCGGCAAGAAAATGGATTTCCTGATCCAGGAAATGAACCGCGAAACAAACACCATCGGATCCAAAGCGCAGGACGGGGCCATCGCCCGGTGCGTTGTTGACCTGAAGAGTGAAATTGAGAAGCTGCGCGAACAGGTTCAGAATGTGGAGTGAGCGGAATGAAATTCATTAATGTGGGATACGGAAATATGGCGGCAGCCCACCGGCTGATCGCCGTTGTTTCACCGGACGCGGCCCCTGTGCGCAGGCTGGTGCAGGACGCCCGGGACGCGGGGCATGTGATCGACGCCACCTGCGGACATAAGACCCGGGCGGTGCTCGTGATGGACTCGGAGCATGTGATCCTGTCCCCGCTCATGCCGGAAACCATAGCCGCCAGGATCGACGGGAAGACAGAGGAGAGGGAAGCATGAAGGAAAAACGAAAGGGAATGCTTCTGGTGATTTCGGGGCCGTCGGGGGCCGGGAAAGGAACCCTGGTGGCAAAGCTGCTGGACAAGGATCCGTCCTTTGCGTTTTCCGTCAGCGTTACGACACGGGCGCGGCGGGAAAACGAAATAGAAGATGTGCACTACCACTTTATTTCCGACGCGGAATATGATAAACTGCTCAGCGAGGACGCGTTCCTCGAGTACGCGTGCGTGCACATGCACCGCTACGGCACGCTGAAAAGCGAGGTGTACGAGCGGATCGAGCGGGGGCAGAACGTGCTCCTGGATATCGACCCGCAGGGCGCGCGCTCCGTTATGGAGAAAGAAAAGGACTGCGTCAGCGTTTTCATTCTTCCTCCGAGCTATCACGACCTGAAGGTGCGCCTGCACACCCGGAACACGGAAAACGAAGAGGAAATACAGCGCAGGCTGCACAACGCCAGGGGCGAAATCGAGCAGATGGGCCGGTACCGGTACCTGATTGTGAATGATGACCTGGAGCTGGCTTTCGACCAGCTGGCTGCCATTGTACGGGCGGAAAAACAGAACTCCGTCCGCTATTTTCCGGAAATCGAAGAATGAGTCAGGAGGAAAAGAAAATGTCCATCGTAGATCCGAGCGTACTTGAACTGCTGAACCACGCGGATAGCCGCTACACCCTGGTTGTGGAAGCCAGCAAGCGGGGCCGCGAAATCGTTAACGGCGCCATGCCGATGATCGACGCGGAGGGAATGAAGCCGTTGAAGGTTGCCGTGGAAGAAATCAACCGCGGCCTGCTGACCTATGATAAACCGACTGAGACAGAGGAGCAGGAATAAAATGAACCTTGCCGGCAAAAAGATCGTGCTGGGCGTGACGGGAGGCATCGCAGCGTACAAAAGCGCTGAGATTGTCTCCCGTTTGCGTCATCTGGGGGCGGAGGTCCATGTGATCATGACCGAAAACGCCGCAAAGTTTGTGGCGCCGCTGACCTTCCAGACCCTTTCGGCCAACCCGGTTGTAACGGACACCTTCGCCACGCCGGAAACCTGGAACGTGGAACACGTGGCCCTGGCGAAGCTGGCGGACATCTTTGTGATTGCGCCGGCCACGGCGAACATCCTGGCGAAAATGGCCTGCGGCATCGCGGACGACATGCTCAGCACCACCGTGCTGGCCACAAAGGCCCCGGTTCTTGCGGCCCCGGCCATGAACACGGGCATGTGGACCGCGCCGGCCACGGCGCAGAACGTGGAAACCCTCCGGAACCGCGGCGTGCACATCATCGGCCCGGGCTCCGGCATGCTGGCCTGCGGGGACGAGGGCGCCGGGAGAATGAGCGAGCCGGAGGAGATCGTTGCCGAAATCGAAAGGATCCTGGC
>OCVV012831296.1_pt1 | contig 10074 bp, 11 predicted proteins | sample 1539721 | NCBI WGS metagenome assembly OCVV01 (sample SAMN02144230, study PRJEB22623) | gut metagenome | biome: sheep rumen | host: Ovis aries | place: New Zealand
TCGCTTCGCGAGAAATCTCACAAATCTTCTCAAATCTTACAAATATGAATGAGATTTTGAGAGATTTTGAATAGATTTGTTAGATTTCTGACTCGTAGAGGCACTACAAAAGAACATGTTTTGTTATATCGAACTCGCGTTTGTTTTAAATGTCAAACATAAATTTACGTTTAATTTACGAATAATTTATGGCCATTCACGTTAAACAAAAAACAATATTTTTGGAGAAATTATTCTAATTATTCTAATTTCTTTCTTAAACAAACATATTACATAGTCTCTTAGGAGTTTTTCGTTGACCCTTCTCCCATCCTCCTTTTATCCGTAGAGATTTTATTTGTGCTAATTGGGCATATTCGAATGCCAAAGGTTGTTGATTCATTATAGTTCCCTTTCCAAATCATTCTGAAATTCTTCGAGAGTGATAACATTGACTTTTGGAAAAGGTATAGTCTTCAGAATCGAGAAATGTTTGTCATCACTTACAATATAGTCTGCACTGGCAACAATTGCGCAGTCAACAAACTTGTTGTCATCTGGGTCTATTGTTATTAGTCCGAAATGATAATGTGGGTCAAAGAACTTGATGCAGTTGCTTTTCAACAATGCGTTTACAATTCTGACAGCAAACGTGTGATTTACCTTTTGAGTAAGTATTTCAAGATATTCGCTGAGAATATCATTGCTGACGCAAACCACATATTTTTCTTCAAGAAATGCGTCCCAAACACTGCGATACTTGCTTCGCAATGGAATCATGCGAAGCAGACAGTTCGTGTCAACGACCACGTGTCTCATACGCTTTCTCACATTTGAGGATGATAAGGGGTGCGCATGTGTTCATGTTCCCATTGCTCCAAAACTTCCTCGTTGATGGTTCCGTCTTCCCAAAGACGTTCCATCTCTTTGTCAGCCAGCTTTGCAAAGAACAGAGCCAACGTGCGTTTAAGCTCATGCAAATCTTCATCTGATTCCAAATGGGCAACAGAGTTCAATAGTTCAATTTGAGCAGCATTGAGAGGCTGTTTTAAAACGGTTCCCATATTCGTAATTGATTTGTTTTCTGCAAATTTACGAATTATTTCTAAATCTCTCTCTGTTTTTACAGAAAAATGCAGGACAGGATGAACATAAATTACCACCAATTAACCGTGAATGATCCATTTAATTTCTTCGTGTTCATTTGTGATAATTTGTTGACTCAAAAAGTTCAACGGAGTTTTTGAGTTTTTCGTTGACCCTTCTCCCATCCTCCTTTTCTCCGTAGAGATTTTATATATCCTCTTTATTAGTACTCCTTCGGATGACTAATTTTTGGTATTTGTAAGGAGTCATCCCCTTGAATTTCTTGAAAGCCTCAATGAAGTTCGTGCTGGAGTTGTAGCCTACCTCGTAGCCAATCGACTGGATGGTGACATTTCCGTAGTGCTCCACATCGTCAAACTTCTGGCAAGCCAATTCCACGCGTCGCTCGTTCAGCAACATACGGAAGTTCTTGCCATATTTCCTGTTGATAATCATCGACACGTAACGGCTGTTAGAACCCGTGAGCCGCACCAATTCGTTCAAGTCGAATTTCGGATTGCAGACATGCTCCGATAGGCTGAACACCGACTCGATGCGCTGGGCAATCAACTCGTAAGTCTCATCACTAATCGCCACCGTCAACCTGTTCCCCAGCGTCTCTTCCGTTTCAGAAACCTCTTCCGTTTCCTGCGTCTCTTCCGTTTCCTGAGCCACCTCCGCTTCACCGCCAGCTTCATCCTCCGAAACATCCTCAGTCACTTCCTCCTTCGTTGGCAAGTTCTCCTCCTGTTCCTGCTCCGATACCTCCTCAACCAGTTCCACAGGCACTGTTTCCACATCCGTTGCAGCCATCTTCGCCTTCTTCCGCTTCCTCCTTCTGCTGACATAGAAATACAGCGTGATGATGACCAGCAAGAGAACACAACCACCGCCCATCGCAGCAAGATGGATGATGTGCATCCGTTGGCGTTGCAGTAAGACACCCTGAAAAGCATTCTCCACCATCGGCACCACGCGACTCATCACAGCCGTATATTCCTTCTCGTTGAAAACACTGTCCTCCAGCTCATATCTACGCTTCATGTACTGCATCGACAACTGCTCGTTTCCCAGCACATGATACACATTCGACATGAGCTTGTAGAGACGCAGTTCGATGAAAGGCGCATGAACACCCTCCTTCAGAAGCCGTTCGCAACGCTTCAGGCACATCAGTGCGCTGTCAGCCTCCTCCAGCATCATGTATGTGTAGGCAAAGTCCGTCTCCATGCTCGCCTCAATTTGCGAAGCATTCGGTTGAGAACCCACATACAAGCGTTCCTCCTTCAGATACTCCAGCGCCTCACGGTAGTTGTCAGCACACAGCTCCAAGTAAGCCTGGTTGGAGAGCATCATGCAACTGTCCTCAGCCGTGTGCAGACGCTCCTTCAGTTTCATGTACTCCTTGTAGTAGGCACTTGCCTTTTCCACCGTTCCGCTTTGTCCCTGCACCGTAATCAAGTTCGAGAGAATCTTGCAACGGAATTCCAAGCTGTCCCTGTTGCAAACATCAAGCGCCAGCATGTAGAAACGCGTGGCATAAACATCATCATTATATATCTGGGCGATGCAACCCATGTAGTAGGGGCATTTCTCACTTTCGGGCGAAGGATGCTTCACGTCCTGCCCCGAAAACGCTTTGCCGAAGTTTTCCAGCGCGTCCAAGTAATTCCCCTGCCCATAACCTTCCATGCCAAGCCTGAAAAACTGCTTGGCATCCTTCGTTTCCGTAGCATGAGAGACAACTGCAAAGAATTGGAAAAGAAGTAGTAATATGGTTTTGGATAATAGCATACGTTCAAGCACCATTCAGTTCCGCAAGAGAAACAGAAATGGCATGCAATCCACCCAAGGCAGCCTTTGCCTTCTTGCAAGATTGCATGACAAAATTACAGAAAAATGAAGTAAAACAACGCTATTTTTTTAAGTTTTCGCACCTTTTTTCAAGAAATCAATATAATTTTCAAAAATCATAGATGCTTTTGGCAGGTTATCAAGACACATTTTTAGTTTCGTATATATTGTTAGCATCCCACCACCTAAATTTGCAGCGTGAAAAAAATTGAGGCGGCTTAATGCTTATTGCCGCAACACAAAGTGAAGCATACGTTCTAATACAAGCTAAATCGACTCTCCACATTCATACACACACAGAATGTGCAGACCCAGTCAGAAAAAAAATGTCTTAGATAACTGAGGGGATAAGCAAGTTAGTCCAATAGCTTGCAACATCCCCACGAATGGGGTTCGATGCGAATCGCGCCCCATTTCTTTAATATCTTTTCCGATTCGAATTTTAAAACCATATTAAATTTATTAACTATTTAAAATCAATCAAATTATGAGAATGAAGAAATTACTCACATTTCTCGTTTTGCTCTGCGTCTCGGTCGGGGCGTGGGCTGATGCTACCTTTTCTCAAATTGCTAAGGACACCAGTAACGGAAAAGGATTTACCTATAATCACACAACGTATTCTGTGACGTTAAGTGCTGCGGGTGATTTAGCAAATTACACGTACATTGAAAGTGGTGCAAGCGCAACGGTCGATAATGTGGAATACGGCACGTATTTTAAGTTTAGTGGTCCAATGAATGCTGCCGATTTACAAGCTTTGTCGAAATTTGCTTCTGATGCAAATGTAACTAATGATGTCTATTTCGATTTTTCCGATGCCACGTTTGTTGATGGCGAAGGGAACCCTCTTACTGACACTTCTATTCTCACGAATCTGAACAACTCCAAAGTGAAGTATTTAATACTACCTGACAATACAGAGAGTATTGTTGCTTCAGATTTTCCTACCAATGTTCTTGAGGCTGAGGCAATCAACCATACAACTGGCCAGTATTTGGGCTATGCTTCTCCAACTGGAGCTGGAACTTTGGAGCATGTCATTGCATTTGATAGACGTAATGGTAAGAGTGATTATAACATTACTGATTATACACTTGTCGGCACATATACATACCAAAAGGATTCTAATGGGAATGCAATACAGCTTTCTACTTCCACATCAGCTGAACCTGCATACGAAAGTGTCTTTTCGCTTTTGAAAAATACTGGCCAGACTGGTTTCACTAATGTTAGTATAGAAGAACTTGACTTGAGTGGTGCTTCTTTCCCAATATATAAGGATAAGAGTGGTAATGATATGGAAACAGAATATACTCTTTCCTTTACAACATCTTCTAATCCTACAACATGGACTGACAAGCACAATGCCATGGAGTTGATTCGTCTTTATGGTGGAAGTCTTAAATCAGTGGAGTTTCCTACAGATCCTAATACAAAGTTGATTCCTTATAAGGCTCTATATGATTGTAACCTTGTTGAATCATACAACATTCCTGGTAATATCGAAACTATTGGTGGTTTGGCATTTGGTCACTATGGTGGTGATAATGATAAAACTGCGCTTACTTCCATTACTTTCAATGAAGGTTTAAAGTACATGAACCCTGACTGTTTCTATAACAATCAGAATCTTACAGAGGTTAACCTTCCTGTTGGATTGACAGAAGTGGGTAAATATGCTTTTACGGACTGCAAGGCTCTTTCAACAATTGTTATTCCAGAGGGTGTTACAAAATTAGATGTGGGTTGTTTCCATTATACAAACATTACTTCTATTCGTCTTCCAAATTCACTTGAGGTGATTGAAAGCAATGCTTTTCGCCAGTGTCTTAGTCTTACATCCGTGACAATTCCTGCAAATGTGCAGAAGATTGGTTCTAAGGCTTTCTATGGTAGTCATAATCTCACAGATATTTATGTCCTTGGAACTACAACCATCCCTGAGTGTGCAGCAGATGCTTTTGATGGTGATGCTTATCGTCACCACGGTTCTGCACCTGGTACATATACTTCGGAATCATACACCTATGGCTATGAAGGCTATAGAGATATTGTGGATTTAACAACCGTGAGCGGTGGAGAAACGCATGTACATACTGCTGCCAGATCTATTGTTGATCCTGTTGACACATGGGGGTATGGAGTAGAAAAGGGTGCAGCAATCTTACATTATCCACAAGCAACCCAAGAAGCTGAATATTCTTCAACTGCTGCATCTCCTACAGAAATTTCTGCTTATATAGCCGCCCAAGATGTGGATGAAAATCAAAAGCTCTATTATATAGAGGATGGTAACTATAAGCGTGTGTTCTATGATCTTAGTGAAGAGGGAACATACTATACTATAGCTGATGATGCATGGACACCAACTACCCAATCTGTTTCTGGTGTTTCTGCATATTATAATAGTGATGGCTATTATGTGACGCCTTTTATTAAGTGCGGCACTCAATGGGATGCTAATGCAGCTCCTCAATATTACGAGCAGAAGGGTACTAAACCAACTTATAACCTTACTGCTATTCATCAACCTCAAACTGTAGATGGTACTCTCGTCACTAAATATTATACAAAAAATGGAGAAACATATACAGAGTCTCCATTAAGATTTAGTCAGACAAAGTATCATAGTCCTGTGGAATCTGAAGTTGAAAATTATGTTTCAACAAACGTTTATACAATCGGAAGTACATATTATGCAAATGATGGGGATACTGAACCTGTAACATCCTTGCACTTTCAATCTTGGCAAAGCGTTTATTATATTTCAGGAGGAGTAGCTCCAAATTATACCTATGACTTGACTACACAACCAATTGTTAGTTCTGTTACAGGAGTAGAACAGTATTTTTCTACTCAAAATGGGGATAGTTATACAAACCCTATTTATCTTGAAACTAGTTATAATAATTGGCAAAACTATTATTATAAGGATGGTACCACAAAGATCGTAACCACCTATACCGAGGCTACTGAATGGGATCCAACCATCGAGACTTACTATACTAAGAATGGAGATAATTATACAGCTATCACTTCTTGGTCTGACGGTGATTTCCAAGGTGATTATTACTATCAGACAGGAACAGAGCCAAATTATGTGAGTGTTTGTGGTATGGAATATAAACCTGGACGTACTTATTATACAAAGAATTCAGATAATACTCTATCAACCACATCCACAGTGAACTTTGATGGAACTTATTATACTTTGGATGAAACAAAGGTTTCTCCTGTAAACTCAGATGTAATTGCTAAAATAATACTGAAGCAGAGTAAGACTTATGCATATAAGAATGGAGATGAATACCAGATAGTAGATGCAACATACGTTCAGGCAAATCCAGACAAAACCTATTATGAAGTGCTTCAGACTGCTAGTGATGATGTATATGGTGAATACTACACTGTTCCTGAGCGTAATGCACGATATGGTGGTATATTGAAAGATGGTGCTGATGACCACGGCTTAACTAAATGGCCAGACATTAGTGACTTATATGCTTATCCTGGTGGAATAGGTGAGGATGGTGTTCACTTCGACTTGATAAACGGTAGGGACTATTCTGGTTGGAAGAACTTCATGCTTGTTGGTGGATACAGTGTTGAAAAGCCAGACATCGTAGTGCCTATAGAGAATGTGAAGAAGGATGTCTGGTACACATTCTGTGTTCCTTTCGACTTGACAGATGCGCAGTTGCAATCTACCTTCGGAGCAAAATATGAGTTGGCAGAATTTACAGGTGTTACTGTCGATGATGCAAAAGAAACATACACTCTGAACTTCACAACCGATGTGAAAGCTGTTGTAAAACATCATCCTTACATGATTCACCCTTACTCCAAGGCTGAGAATGCTGATGGAACTCCTGCTGAAACATCATTCACCATTACAGGTGTAGATCTCACTGACGAAGACTTGAATGCAGCACCATCCGAAATGTATAAGTATAAAGTTGAGCAACCAGATCCGGACGGAAAAATATTCACGTTCGTTGCATACGGTCACAATTATGACAACAACAGTAAAGTTTTAGGTGCAAGCCCTGTTGTAATCCCTCAGTGGGCATTCTATTTGGCTCAAGACCCATCGTTGACCTATCCTAAGTTCTACCGTCAGACAGGTGCTAACAGCCGTACAGACGGTGGTCGCTGGACAAAGAATACAGCTGTTGTACTCCCACCAGACTACGAATGGTCTTATACCGACGGTCGCTCAATTTATGCAGCAGATGGTTCAGCACTTTATGGTGGCAACACTGGTAGGGCATATTACAACTATCTCTGTCAGGAATATAAACTTAAAAAAGAAGTCCCTGCTACTGGAGATACCGGTGTGAAGAGTATGTTCATCAACTTCACCAATGAACCAACCAACCACGATGCAGATGCTATCGATATTATCGAAAAGACAGATGCTGAACAGACCATTCCTGTTGAGTACATGAACAAGATTTTCAACCTCAGTGGACAAATGGTTGGCAACAGTACAGACGGTCTTGAGAAGGGTATCTACATCAAGAATGGTAAAAAGTTCATTGTTAGATAAAAGGGAAAGGAAAGAAAGATAATAACCATTTCAAACTAGATGAATAAGATGAAAAAAGTATATATTCCCGCAGAAATCAAAGTTGAGAACCCTGTGATGATTACCTCCATGATTTGCGAGTCGATACAAACCAAGATTTATAAGCCTAACGCTTCTTGGGGTGACAAAGAAGGTATGTTCCCTAATGAAGGTTTCTTCAATCCTGAAGCTATCACTGACCAAAATGGTGGTTTCGACTCCCAGACCAAAGGTCGTGGCAGCGACTGGGGCACCATCTGGTAATCCCTTCTCCTTACGTTAAGTCAACAGACTTCATTCTCTCTCTTCGGAGCGCAGGCATCCCGCTTGCGCTCCGTTCATTTTTCATAAAGGGTGAGTCAAAAAATAAACACAAATGAACTCGAAAAAATAAACCTCTACGGAGAAAAGGAGAGAAGGAGTAACTCAATGAAAAACTACAATCCTCCAATCCTCCGTAGATTTTTTTTGAGTCAACAAATGGACACAAATGTTCACGAAAATATATTTCTACGGAGAAAAGGAATGAAGGAGATGATGAACGAAAACTACAATCCTCCGTATAAAAAGATGTAACAAGCAAAAAAGTTGGCTAAAACATATTTGTAGATTCTTGAAATAACTGAAAATTGATATTTAAGACTGTTAAAGTTCACTGTTCATGCACGAAATATGAACAAAAGGAGTATCTTTGCATTGTTTATCTACTAATAGTACATAATTATGGCAAGACCGATTAAGGAAACACCTGTTCTGAAGGGTGAGGATGCTTTCAATTTCGAGTGGAGAAGGTTGAAAGTTGAGAACAAAACTCCTGAAGAGCGGGCTGAATCTCGTAGAAAGTTTCAGAAAGCAGTCGCAGAAGCCAATAAGCACATAGAATGGTGTTGGTAGCCTATGAAACTGGTTCCATTGACTTCTGATTATGTGTTGACTCCATTTGATTGTGGCGACAGCGATCTGAACGAATTTTTGTTCAATGATGCCAAGAAGGCTTCTGAGTTGCGCATTGCTAATACGTTCATTCTTGAAGATGATGGACGTATTGTGGCTTACTTTTGTCTTTTGAATGACCGCATTAGTCGCAGTGAGATAACGGGTAGTCGATGGAAGAAGATTAGGGCAAAATTTCCAGCCAGCAAGCAATTTCGCAGTTATCCTTGCATCAAGATAGGTCGTTTTGCCGTTTCTATGGATTATCGCGGAAAGAATGTCGGCACATGGTTGATGGATAAGTTAAAGGAACGACTTAATGCAATTCAAAACCAATCCGCATTTCGATACATCACTGTAGATGCTTATCTATCAGCCATTGAGTTCTATCGTAAGAATGGTTTTAATGAGCTTACAAAGAAAGAAGATGACGAGCATACACGTCTCATGTTCTTCGACATGATGGATGTGATTTGATTTTTCACCCCATTTCTTTATGCTTTTTTGTATTTGTTGACTCTCATCATTTTTCTCTACGGAATTCTGGAGTGAAGAAGTTAAGGAGACACACAACACCTCTCCAATCCTCCAATCCTCCGTAGAATTTTTTGAGTCAACAAATGCACACAAATACTCGCGAAAAATAAACCTCTATGGAGAAAAGGAATGAAGGAGATACTCAACGAAAAACTCCAATCCTCCAATCCTCCGTAGAAAATTTTATCAAAAATCTTTTTAAATAATTGCATCCCTTATTGAAAAAAGGTGTATCTTTGCATATAAACTATGCAGTTATGATGAAAGCAACCGTTTTTACTCCTGTACAAATCCATTTGTTGAAGATGTTTGAATTGAGCAATACGGAACATGCTCTTGAAGAACTGAAAAATGTTCTGTATAAGTTCTACTCAGAAAAGATGGAAGCAGAACTGGATAAACTTTGGGATTCAGGTCAACTGGATCAGCAGCGATTGGACGAAATCAACAAGATGGATTTGCATAAGCTGGAAGGATGAGTAGAATTGTTCTTGACACAAATAGACTCGAAAAATAAACCTCTACGGAGAAAAGGAGAGAAGGAGATGCTCAATGAAAAACTCCAATTCTCCAATCCTCAGTAGATTTTTTTATGAGTCAACAAATGGACACAAATGTTCACGAAAATATATTTCTACGGAGAAATGGAGTGAAGGAGAAGATGAACGATAACTCTGCTTGGACTGATTTAGAAGAATAATTTTTTGGAATCAATAACACTTCTTAGTATTTGGTACGGTTCTGAATTGCAATCTTCATAGTTACCCCAAATTAGATTATTCATCCAATCAATAAAGATGAGATTTTGAACCCTCTTGCTGTCAGAAGGTATGTCCACAATCTTTGTTTTAGAATTCATTTCAAACCATAATGTGGTTTGCAAATAATCAATCAAACTGTTGCCTGACTTTACTTTTACGGTTTTATTGTCACGAATCAAATTTACAAACGGTTCATGTTTTATAACATCAAGAATAGCTAACCTAATCATGTAGTTATAAAGTTTGTTAGCATCTTCTCTTATATCCTAAAATCCGCAGATAATTTTTCAATGGTCTAATTTTGCCGTTGTTTGAGATATGTCTGTTTGTTTTCGCGATACAATCGTGTAATCC
>OCVV011281912.1_pt1 | contig 10073 bp, 18 predicted proteins | sample 1539721 | NCBI WGS metagenome assembly OCVV01 (sample SAMN02144230, study PRJEB22623) | gut metagenome | biome: sheep rumen | host: Ovis aries | place: New Zealand
CTTGTCGGACTTCTCTCGGAAGACCGAAGTAATAGCAGGAATTACGGGCTTAGGTTTGGGACCGGGCTTCTTGATCTCGATGCCGTTGTCCCTTAAGATATCCCTTATAGTCGCTGTGTTAGTTCCGTTAAGCTCCGCTAATACTGTAATCTGCTTGTGTGGGCTTGCCGCTTGCTTATAGCTTCTTACAATCTCTTCCTCTGTCATTTGCATAACTACTCTCCTTTTACTAACCAATAAGTCGCGTATCTTATCGGCTCTCCCTTCTTGTTGATGTCGTCCGTCATAGCTGACGCTATCTTGTGTCCTTTCGCTCTAAGGTCTGATATCCTACTTGCTAATCTAAAGCAAGAAAACTTATTAAGAGCTATCATCGGGTTTATAGACTTACCGCTTTTGAGATAATCGAGAATTTCTTCGTTCTGACTCATTTATTCTCCTTCCCGGGGGCTTTTCAGCCCCCTAAAAAGTCAACTATGGCACTCTTAGATTTATTTGTGTGATATATTTTCCCCGAGGTGTCGTTGACAGGTGTTTACGGGTTACTATCCAAGGCGTAAAGCCTTAAAGATAACTTTTTCCAAAGACTCGGATAAAGGCGGCTCTATCTCCGTTCCTTTTCTCCCACTCTTCTTGACACTTTTGTTTTATCTCTGTGTCGTATTCGTGGTCGAAGTGTATTCCTTCGTCCGACATATTGTGATGTCTTGCACAAAGCCATATCCAACAACCGTACTTCTCAGATAACTTTCTATTTGCTGATCCGTAGAATATATGATGTCTTGCAAGGTTTTGTGTAGTCCTGCATCTAAAGCAAACCTTTTCGTTACTTACGATTGACTCGCTCATTTAGTCGCCCAGGCATCTAAAAGCCTTTTAACCTCTTCGTCTGAGATTGTGGGTATTCCCAAGTCCTGAGCTTCTCTAACCGTATTGTCGATAAGAAAAGACATTTCCTTCGAGTCGTAGTCCGATGTTTTGCGCATAAGAGCGTAAAAGTAAATCGGCTTGCCCTTCTCGATATCTGCCTTTATTGACTTAGTGTGTACGTCTTCAAGCTCCCACATTTTGTCGATACCAAGATTAGATTTAAGAATTGCTCTGTCGCCGTTCTCCATTAGAAGGGGCTGTCCGTAGTGGGCTATCATATCGTTTTTGACGAAGGTTTCCGTTCTTCCGACCTTCTTCCCTATCTCTCTACAAAGAACGTGAAAGTAAGCGTTTGCGGATAGGCTTCTTTTAGGGCTATAAGCCCCAAATTTGACCGATAATTCTTTCCCCGATAAATTGTTAAGCTCACTCTCTAAAGCTTCTAAATCGGTCTTAAAAGCGAACGTGACGAGGGCTTCTCTTCGAGGGGTAAGAGCGAAGTCTCTAAATTTTCCGATTAGTTCAACCATTGTTCAGCTTCTCCAAGATTCCCGAATACTGTTCGTTTGTCAGCTCTTCCAAGGAACTAACCTTGCATCGCTTTAACAGCTCAGGAATATTTACGTCTTTCTTTTTGAGCATACCTTCAAGGACGGTTGCTTCTTTCTTGCTGATTGTCTTCTTTGCTTCGCCGCTATAAGTGGCGGTCACTTTCTCGTCCATACGAAAGACTTCCACCCTGGAAGAGCTATTGATAATTACTAAGTGGTTAATCTCTCGCTTGTCGTTGTAGCCAATCTCAGACACTTCAAATTTGTCGTAGCACTTGCCGTTCTCGATCTTTGCCTTTCCGCTCGGTATCCATATAAAAGGGGCTGTGTAAAGTTCCCTTCCGATTCCCCATTTAAAGCCGGCTCTCTTGAAAGCGTCCGAAGCTCTTCCCTTTTCTGCTTCGGTGTTTGACTCTGTTCCTGCGTCCCACTTCCAAATAACTCGGTCTTCGTGTCTGCCATTCTCAAAACTTCCGTCCGAGTGAATACCAATACCGCCATAAAGGACACCGTCAACTAACTTGAAGTCGTTCTCCCAATTTTCCTCGCCTACGGTCTCGTCAAGAAGGTTAGCGTCGGTTCTTGCTGTCTTATAAAGTAAAAGGCTTATGCCATTGTTTTTAACTTGTGCTATGCGGCACTCGATTTCGTCCGCGTTTAAAAGTCTGAATTTGTTCATTAGTAGTCCTCTCTTTCTATGTCAACTTTCTCAAAGTAGTTAAGTACGCAATCCCGGCAAAGCCACTCTCCCTCGACAAGATAAAGAACTTCGTCTTCGCTTCCGCATTTAGCGCAAAGCGTATCGTCGCAATCGTCACAAACCTTTGATGTTAGCGACTCTAAAAGGCACTCTTCGCAAAGCTCTTTACCGTCTACGATATAAAGCGGAGTCCACTCGTCCGCATAGTCGCCGCACTCGTCGCAATACCAACAAGGCTGTTCACGCTGTCCGCAGTTAATACACCTTTCACAACCTACGCAGTTATTCTCGATTCTAAAACCCATTGTTTTCTGTCCTTTCTGTACTAAAGTAGTGATGTCCGATTACTAAGAACGGGCAGCCGAACTCGTGATAGTGAGCGTTGCGGAAGTAAAGCATATCTGAGGGATAAAGGTCTCTAACGTCTTTGGCTATCTCTACCGCCCGAAGGCAATCAAGATTAGGCTCTTTTCCCTTTGCGAACTGGTTCGGTTCGTTGATAACCTCGCTTACTGTCTTGTTCCAGTTCTCGCATCGGTTAAGGATTACGGAAGCAACCGCAACCTTGCCGACCATTTCCTCGCCTTCGGCTTCTGCCATTACCACCGAAGCGATTAACCAATCTTCGGAAGGCTCAACGGGTTCTAACTTCGTTTCTGCCGTAATGGTCTTGACCTCTTCCTTAACAATCGGGTAAGCGGTCACTTCGGGAAGTTCTTCGCTTGTATTCAAATCTCTTAATAAGGTGATGATCCCGACGAAAGCAATTACCGCAAGTAACGCAAGGAAACCAAAAACGGCTTCGATTAAGTCCTGCGTCGATGTCTCCTTGCTATTTTGGGGAAATAATGATACAATGTGATTCGATAAAACACTTTTTTTCTGCCCTTTGATGCTTGCAACATCAAGGGGTTTTTTCGTAGATAAATCCGATGAGTTTTCCGTCGTTGATAAGTGCTCCATATCCGCTCTCCTTTTTCCTCTCTAAGTCTTCGATAGTTTCTTCCCCTTCGGGTGTGTCATAACCTCGGTTGTACATATAAGCCAAGGCGGTTATAGTTAAGATTTCCTCGCTTGTTGCTTCGGGAAAACCTATACACCGTTCTTGCTTAATCAACCGTGCTAATTGGTCTTCGTATCGTCCCATTTGCTCTCCTTTCTGTTCTTTGTGTCGTTCTCAATGAACATCAGCTTTGAAAACAATCTGTAAATCTTGTCCTTGTCTTTCGGTTTCCATTTAGTCCGTCCCGTGATGTGGTTGTATATGGTGTTTCTTGCAATCCCGATATGTTCCCCCAGGTCTTCCCGAGTCATTCCGAAGTGTTTAAGGCTCTTAAGCACGTACTCGCTAAAAGCGTTGTCTGTATCTACGTTGGGGATAGGGTTTAACTTACGGTATACTTCACCGTTCTTCATAATCGGGTGCGTTACCGCTTCTTCGGGTGTCATACCGTTTGCAAGTCTTAGCCTTAAAGTCTTTCTGTCAATGTCTAAAAGCCGTGACCATTGATTAGAAGTAAGGTCAAGTCCAAAGGCTTTAATCCTAAAGTTATATTGGTGATTGTTCGCTTGTTCCTCATTGGTAGCCCAACGACAGTTAGCCGGAAAATAACCTTGATTGTTATCGATACGGTCGATAGACAAATCATCTTTGTAGCCGTTCTTCAAAGCCCAACTCTTAAAAACCTCGAAGTCGTGCCAGGCTTCGCAGACCATTATTCCTCTACCGCCGTAATGCTTGTAGCACTTATCTTTAGGGTTTTCACACCTTCTTTTCATTCCGTACCAAATATTTCTTAATCTTTTCTCACCCTTAGCCAATTACTTCTTCAATCTCCTTTCCGAAAAACTCGCAGACTTTCAAGAACTGTTTAAAACTCCACTCAACCTCGCTATTCAGTTTTTGCGATAACGTCGCTGTTGATATGCCTAAATACTCTGCCAAGTCTTTCTGTCTTTTTTTCTGCCTTCTAAGCTCGCCGCGGATAAAATCGTTAAAGTGATTTATCGTGTAGCGGATCGTGTCTACTTTTGTCCTTGGCATTAGTCTTCCTCTCCGTCTATAAAGTATTCGTAAGGAAGCTCTAAGGCGTTGCAGATACGGGCATAGATAACGCAATCAATCTTTTTCTTGTTTCCGTTGCATATATCCGAGATAAGAGAAGGACTCATTCCCGTTTTGCTTACAAGAAACGCCTGCTTGATTCCTTTGTCTTCCAGATACGCTCCGATTTTCTTTCCTACCATTTTGCTCCTTTCTCTACGATTATTCCGTAGTTGATGATTAAAAAAATATAAGGGTTAGAAAAGCCTTTTGCGGTTGCTGTCGCTCTTATCCGAGCTTTTCTTTACTACGGTATTTCCGTAGCCCTATTGGTTTTTATTTTACTACGGAATTTCCGTATGTCAATACTTTTTTATTAATTTTTCTACAAAATTTTCGTATTTGAGAAATTATGTGATATTATACAGAGGAAAGGAGAACTTCTATTATGAGCAAAGAATACGACGAAATAGACTATACTATCCGAAACAAAGTAGCGACGATCCTTGTAGAGTGTCGAAAAGAAAAGGGAATAACACAAGCCGAACTTGCAAAGGACATTTCTTCCAATCCTACGACGGTAGCCACTTGGGAACAAGCAAAGTCTATGCCAAGCATACAGACGCTTTATCGTCTGTCTAAATACTACAATAAGAGCATCTCTTATATGTATGGGGAAGAGAAATGAACATTAGAAAATTACCTTCCGGCAATTATCAAATAAGGCTCACCGAGAACGGCAAGAACTATTCGCTCACCGTAGACCACAAGCCGACGAAATTAGAAGCTCTTAGGTTGCTTTCTAACGTAAAGCCGAAAAAGGGAAACTCTTTAACACTTTTCGAAGCGTGTAGGGCTTATATTGAGTCTAAAAACAATATCCTTAGTGTTTCTACCATAAGAGGATATGAAGGGATTATTCGGGCTATTAAACCCGATTTAGGGGATATGTGCGTAAGCGACATAGATAAAGCCACTTTACAGAATAATATCAACGAATATTCGAAAGACCATTCACCGAAGACCGTAAAGAACTACGGTCACTTTATATTGTCCGTCCTGGCGATGTACGACAATGAGATTAAAGGGATAACGTTCCCAAGGAAGGAAAGTAAGCAGCCGTACATTCCCACCGAAGAAGAAGTTCAAGCCATTTTTAAGGCTGTTAAGGGGACTAAATATGAAGCACCGATACTTTTATCGGGTTTAGGTCTTAGGCGGTCTGAAATAGTCGCTCTGACGCTTTCCGACCTATCCGAAGACAATGTTTTGACGATCAATAAAGCAAAGGTACAAGATAAGGATTACAACTGGAAGATAAAAGAAACTAAGATTACCGAAAGCACTCGGTCTATTGTCCTTCCCGATTACCTCGCCGACCTTATCAGAAAGCAGGGCTATATTTACAACGGACACCCGGAACTTATTTACCGAACTTTAGTCAATGTTGAAAAGGCTTTGGGTATTCCCCACTTCCCCTTACATAAAATGCGCCATTTCTGTATGTCCTATCTTCACAACCTCGGATATACCGACAAGCAAATTCAAGAAATAGGGGGCTACAAGTCAAACTATATCCTAAACAACGTATATCAACACGCTATGGACTTGGAACAAGCCAAAAAGCAAATAGCAAAGACCTTTAACGGCTTGATGTAACGTGCCAAATTCCGTGCCAAAAATTAATTTATCTGTGCCAAATTTGTTTAGTTTAGCCAAACTTTTAGAGCAAAAGAAAAGAGCCGACAAACCTTGTAATACTTGGATTACTTGATTTATCGGCTTTAGTTCTTTAGTGGAGTAGACGGGAGTATTTCCCGTGCAAACGCACCTCTTACATATTGATTTTACTGATATTCTCGGCTTTCGTGCCAAATTTGTGCCAAACCCGACAGCTCAAATTTGAGCACTCGGCTACTTTAAACTTTTCTGATACCCTATGTTAGAAATACCGAGTATGGCACCGAGAAAAGCGTTGATTGCTACGATAGTCGCGCTTATCTGTTCACCGTAGGGAATACCCCAAATTGCGAAAACTGTCTGAACCAAAAGGGCTAATGCCGGTAAGAAAAGCATAGCTACCCACTTGAGAACGTCGTAAACCTTAGAATTAATCTTCATTGTCTTTTCTCCTTTCATTTAGCGAGAATCATTTTGATGATAGAAATGATCCAGGCGATAACGCCCGAACCGATTAACCCACCGATACTTGATAGAATAGAGGTTCGGACTAAAACCCAATCCTTGTGTGGCTTGTCCTTTATATCCTGGATATCTGTCTTTAACTCTGCGATAGCTTGTTGATTAGCGTCGCATTTTTCCGTAATGGTCTGCTGATTAACGTCTATCTTGTCATTCATAGATTTAAGCCCATAAACAAGCTCACTAACTGTCTGCGTAAGAGCCTTGATGTCCTTCACGCTTTCTTCAAGGTTAGTCACCCTTATTTCGTGATTAGCAAGGCTCTTTTGCGTATCTAAAATAAAAGTATCGGCAAATTCTGCGTTCATCGTGTCCCCTATCCTATAAGTAATTTTTTCCAAGTAGCTCCGCCCTTGGTAAGCTCTCCGTCAATGTGTCTCGGATTAGTCGGCTTTATGACTTCTCTCTGGAAGTCTTTTACTGCCTTGTCCATACCGCCCCCGAACTCGGGCTTCTTTCCTTTGTCGGCTTCTATCTCTCCGTTGTAGTAGCCTAATGCGCTCATATACCGCTCTAAAGGTGTTACAAGGGCATTGAACCTATTCTTCTTAACTGAGATAGTCGGAGCGTTTGTAAAGGCTTCTTGATTGGTCTTAACGCCTAAGATAGCCCTAACGTCTTTTCTGAAAAGCTCGATAGTGTACTTCTCCGGCTGTGGTTCGCTTGCATAGTCTACCCAAGGTAACTTACCGTGTTTTAACCACGTTCTTGACTTGCCGTTGTAGACCTTGCCTAAGTTGGCTACGCCTGTAATCTGTACGCCGCAACTCCATTTAGGCGTTGACTCTACTACTAAGCCTTCTCCGATGTATACGCCGCAATGTCCTTTCATGTAGACCATTTCGCCGACTTCAACGTGAGAAAAATCGGTTGATACTCCGACGCACTTCTCAATTAGTCCCAGTTCGTTTAAATCGGGGACACCGTTCGCCTTGTACTGTGCGCCGCCGTAAATCTTGGTTGTATCGCCTACCCAACCCCATAAAACGCCTTTGATGATTCCGCAACAATCGGCAAAGAAGCCGTTAGAGGGGCAATCCTCGATTTTCTTCCAACGTGTTACGTTTGAACTATTCTTGTATCGCTTCTTGTTGTAATCCGAAGCAGCCGCACCGAAAGCCCCGTTGACGTAGACCGTGGGATAGTCAAGGAAGCGTCTTATTAATGAAGCAAATTCTATGTTATTCATAGCCTTATTCCTCTGTTACTTCGTGTCTGATAACTTCCTTGTACCCCTCAACAGCGTCAAGGTTTTCATCGGCAATCATTACGCAAGCTGAGATTACATCGGGAGCGTTCCAAAGCGTCTGACATACGCTGTGAAACTGTACCTTTGCTTTGTCAAGGTCTGTGAATCCCTCAGCCTCGATAAAATAATTTCCATTTGATACTTTTACTATTGCGTATTTCATTTGTTATTCTCCTTTATTCTGCATCATAAATAATTCTCATTGATACATCACCTGTATATGTGCTGTAATTACCATCTAAAACAATCATAAGTTGAAAATTGTTTGGCGTACTATCTAACATGTAAAAATGTAATGGAATATCTCCGTTTGCATAAACACTTATTAACATACTTATGCTCTTGCCTGTAAGTTGTGACAGGTTAAGGCTTCTTTTGCCGTTTGTAAATGTAAATACATTTGACTCTACCATATTCTTTTTAGCTAATTGTGTTATTAGCGTATTCGATACGCTTGCAACCTCAATATTAGTCCCAACAGTAAATGTTGCTCCATTTGCAATGGCGGTTTTAACTCTGTAAAGTGTACCGCTGACGTAGACTAACTCACCTACCGAATAGGCTCTACTTGCCGTTGTACCGCTTTCTACTGTAGCGATGTCGGTTTTGTCTGCCTTGGTATCAATCTTTGCCTTGACAGTAACACCGCTTGAATAGGCTACATCGGTTGCGTCCAAAGGTCTGTCGACACAGATTAAGTGATACTGTGAACCGTTGTAATAGAAAATAGCGGTATCACCTGCCTTAATCTTGTTTGCTGTAATTGCGCTACCTCTATAATAGATAGCCTTTGCAGTCTTACTATTAACCTTAAGTGTTGCACTCGCAGGAACGGCGTTTGTAAATTTAACCGCTATTGTACCGTTGGTTACTAACTCATATCCGCTAAGTGTGACAGCCTTTTCTGCCGTTGCCGCCGCTGTCGAACAAGTGCCGTAACCGATACCCAACTTCTGAGGTGTATAAGTGGTGTTAGCGTCTGCTCCCGATGATACCCAGCACCAATGCGTCCCGTCGTATACATAGGTCATTGAGTAGTTGGCTGTTCCTGCCATTGCTAATGAACCCGTTGTAATAACTCCCGAACCGTAAACAACCGAAGCCGCGCCCGTACCATTTACATTAATAGTGGGATTATTTGCGGTATTGGTATTAGTGAACTTAACAGTAATACTCGCACCAACGAATAATGCAAAATGTTGGTCTGCTGATATTGTGACCGCTTTTTCTGCTGTTGCGGCGGCTGTGCTACAAGTTCCATAATATGAACCGGCCACGCCTTCTGCCATTAGTTGCCAATACTCTGTATCTGTCGGTAAGTTGTTTAATGATGTCTTTTTACATACATACGTCTTACCGCCGTAGTAAACCATATCCAAATTACCATAAGTTACTGACGCACTATAATCACCTTTGGGTATGATTAAGACTCTTCCTGCACTTGCGCTCATGCTACTACCTCCCATTCAAGATTGCCCGTTGTGGCATTGATTGAAAATGTATAATCTAAGTTGTTGTCGTATATGATCTCGCCCGTTTCCATATCGACATAAAAGTTTATCGCACCTGCGGCGTGTTGTACTTCTTGTAAAATTTCTTCACACTCATTCCTATTCTGTAATGCACTATTGGAAAAACCGTTAGCCATATCAGCGTAGTATTTTGAGTTATTGTTATATTGGGCGTCGGTTGATGAAACGGGAACGTCGTCTCTTGTTCCTCTCGCCCACGCTTCGGAGTCCTTTGAGAAGTTCTCTGACCTTGCTACTGCCGTGTTTATATCCGCTAAGAATGTAGGCTCGATATAATCCTCGGAGATTGAACCTAACTTAACACTCGCTGATATTCTGCCATTCGTATTTGTGAAATCAATCGTATCGGTATCATCAAATTCAAACTGAGTAACAAAAGCCGAAGCGTCGATATACTTTACTGTCCCATCAACCAATGTCAATACAAATGATTGATAATGAGGTGATTGGGGATTGCCGTCAAAATCAAGGTTTATCGGTGCTTTTTCCAAATCAGTATCTATTGCAATACTTGAGCCATTCTTCTTGATAAAAGTAAGTGTTCCTGTTTGCTCACTCCAAGTAACGTCAGCAATACAAGTGAGCAAGTCAACTTGATTTGCTTTAGTCGTGTCAAGGACTATAACTCGGTCGTCTATCACATCTACGGTGGTTTCTAACTGGTTCTTCTTCTGAGCCTTTATCGGCGTTGATAGATTAGGCTTATCACGCCAATAAGTGTTCATAGCGCTATCATGTGCTTTCTGCATCTTCGCCCTCACTTTCTATGGTTGCTTGTATCTCGCTTAAAATGGCTCTGTCTGCTTCCTTTTCCACAAGGCTAAGAGTATTAGCCAAAACTATTCTCTTGACCTCTACGGGCAAATTAGAGCCATTTAAAAGGGATATAATATCATCTTCAAGTTGCCGAATCTTCCTGTTCATC
>OCVV011323116.1_pt1 | contig 10073 bp, 6 predicted proteins | sample 1539721 | NCBI WGS metagenome assembly OCVV01 (sample SAMN02144230, study PRJEB22623) | gut metagenome | biome: sheep rumen | host: Ovis aries | place: New Zealand
GCGTGTAGTCACGCCCGCAGATTTCAAGTGCTCCGCGCCAGCAGGCATCGACGCATTTCCCGCAGAGGCGGCATCGCGAGCGGTCGATTTGCCTTTCGACTGCCGCCTCTTGATCTTCGACCTTCGACTTTCGACTTTCGACTAATTTGTGGCAGCCCTCAGGGCACACACCCGCGCACTTGCCGCAGCCGACGCAGAGGTTGTCGTGGAAAAGCAGCTGCGGCCTGGCGGAGATGCATTCGGGGTTGTGGCACCAGCGGCAGCGCAACGGACAGCCCTTTACGAAGACCGTGGTGCGAGTGCCAGGGCCGTCGTGGAGCGTCAGGCGGCGAATGGCGGCGACGGGGATCTTCATGCTCCGCTCCCTTCCGCCTCGCGGATGATCCAGTCCTGGTGCGCCCGGTCGAGATCGACGAAGCGCACGTTCCAGCCACAGAGCCGGACCTGGAGGTTGCGGTACTTGGCGGGGTCGCGCTGCGCCTCGCGGAGCTTGTCGGGCGAGAGCGAGTTGAAGTGGACGAACTGCCCGCCGCGCGCGAAGAGCGTGCGGACGAAGTTGACGAGGAATTCCGCCCCTTCCTCGCCGGCGATGGTGCGCGGCGGGAGCATCACGTCGAGGACGGCGCCGTCGGGGAAGCGCGCGTGGTCGAGGCGCGACAGGCTCTCGACGACGCCGGCGGGTCCTTCGGCGTCGCACCCGAAGTTGGCGCCGGAATTCTTGGAAACGGGCGTCCCGGCGCGGCGGCCGTCGGGCGTGGCCTTCATCTTGGAACCGATGCCGATGCACCAGTCAATCGACCACAGCCCCATCTGGAAGCCGCCCGGTTTCGCACTAGGCGCCGTCTCGATGAGGTCGGCGGCGAGGTCGCAGATGCGGCGGGCGAGGGCGTCGGCCTCCGGATCGCCGCAGCCCCACTTGGGCGCGCGACGCAGGGCGAACTGCCGCAGGTCCTCGCGGCCCTCCCAGTCCGCGCGCAGGACGGCGCGCAAGTCGTCGAAGGAGAGCATCCCGCGGTCGAAGACCATGGTGCGCAGCGCCAGGAGCGAATCGACGGCGGTCGCGAGCCCCGCGCACACGACGCCGCTTGTGGCGTATTTGGTGCCGAACCGCGAAACGTCGAGTCCGCGCTCCATGCACTCGGCCATCGTCGCGGAGAGAATGGGCGAAGGGTTAATGTCGCCCCAGGCCTCTTCCCACTTGCGGGCGACGGCGAGCGCCGCGCGAAGGTCGCGTTCAAGCGTCGCGAAATAGCGCGCTTCCGTTTCGTCCCAGGTCGCCGGCGCGGCGGCGCCGTCCGCGAAGAGGTCTTCGACCGGCTTCGAGAGGTTGAAGACGCACTCCATGGTGCAGGAGAGCTCCTTGCCCATGACGGCGGGTTCGTAGCAGCCGATGGGAATGAAGTTCGCGAGATCGGCGGGGTCCTTGCCGCGACGGAGCATGGCCTTGCGCACAAGCGGCTCGTTGGCGAAGACCATGGCGTTCTTGCCTTCCTGGATGCACTCGGCGGCGAAGCGCAGCAGCTCGTGCGGCGTGTCGGGGTTGACGCGAATGGAGAACTTCGGGCTGGGCGTCCCGAGGGTGCGGAAGGCGCGCCACGCGAGGCGCGTGAGGCGGTTGCAGCCATCGCGCGCCCCGTCGCCCGGGAGGTAGCCGCCGAAGCAGAACGGCGCCCCGGCGTCGCGACCCTTCGATTCGGCGTGGAAGAAGGCGAAGAACGAGACGAGCAGCTCCTCGGCGGATTCTTCGGAGAGGCGACCCGCCGCGAGGTCGCGTTCGAGGAAGGGCAGATACTGGCGGTCGAAGATGCCGAACGAACGGACCCATTCGCCCTCGATTTCCTGGACGTGCCAGTAGAGAATGGCCAGCTGCAGGGCCTCGCGCAGGGTCTTCGGCGGACGTGCGGCGAGGGCGTCGAGCGTTGCGGCAAGATCGGCGCGGCCTTCGCGTTCGCAGACCCGGGCGAAGCGCAAGGAAAAGTCGCGGAATGCGCGGCAGGCGATGATGACGGACTCTGTAAAGGGCGTCGGATTGGCGGCATGCCGCGCCTCCGCTTCGGCGAGAAGACCCGGGAGGCCGAGCGAGAGGATGCGGTCCCAGTCAGGGGAGGTGTGGCTGCGGTCGCATTGCGTGAAGAACCGGCCCTCCGCCCAGGCGGCGCAGGTACGGCGGTTCTCTTCGGGGAAGTCGCGTTCCGCCATGGCTCCGATTCGCTCGTCTTGGATACGGGCGATTTCTCCGGCCCCATAACGTCTGTCGAGATAGTCCCGTTCTACAATGCCCGCGAAGGCATCGAACTTGTTCACGGCGAGTCGGACATTCGCGAGGGCGTATGCAAGCATCTTCGCCCGTGTCTCGGGGAACGGCGCGCCCATGCGCTCGCCCTCGTCGTAAACACGCCGGACGCCTGCGTTCACTTCGGACATTGGAAGGCCGTCAACGAATACCGCCTCGTCAAACGAGGCTTCAATCCTCTCAAGATTCATCGCTGTATTCCTTTATCGTGGGCTAACGGATAACAGGCATTGCCTATTAGCTAACAATGTCGCGGCTACGGAAGCGCCACAACCCCGGACCGACTTCTTGGACACCACCCTCCGGTGAACGAACTTTGGCCATGCAGTCCGGAGGAACTTTGACAGCCATCTCTATTTCGCCACCATCGCGGCTCCAAGCGCATGAAAGCGACCCTAAAGGCGTGTGAATGCAACTGCTGACGGAATCCATGGCGTCGATGAACTCCGGGGCCACGACGACGCGCCGGAAACCGGGTTCTGTCGGAATAGGCACGGCCGCCGTCGATCCGGGCGCATCTTCGAGCCTAAGTCCGGCAAGCCACTGCCGCGCCCAGCATGAGAAGTCTCCAAACATGACGTGGTTCCGCGAGGCGCCCGTCCACCAGTCTTCCCAGAGGGCCGTTCCGCCTGAGTCGAGCCAGTGCATGAACCCCGGCGTCCCCTTGGCCGTAAGCATTCTGAAGGCGAGGTCGGTGTGGCCGGCCATAGACAGGGCGCGAAAGACGTGCTTTGTGCCTGAAAGACCGCCGTCGAAGCGGTCGCCAGCACGATGCACGGCATCGACCAGCCGTGCCTCCGCCGCCGTGCGCTCGAAATTAGGGACGAGGCCGTAGGCAAGGGCGACGGCCTGTTCGGTCTGAAGACCGCTCCCGTAGAGACCGTCGCCTTTGGCATGGACGGAGTTGAAAGCGCGGAAGGTGGAGGACGCAAGGTTGGAGAAATGCGCCGCGTCATGGGACATGCCCTTCAAACGCGCCGTTTCGGAAATGATGCGCAGCACGGCATAAAGGCATGCCGTGCCGACGAACCGGGGGCCGACATAGTGGTCGTCGCCGGCCGTCCTGATCCAGTCGCCGATGCCGTAGGGAACCATCCCCTCGGCGTCGAGGTGGGACAGTTCAAAGACGGCGTAGCGCTTCATCGCCTCGTAGCATATATCCAGCCCCGCCGTTTCGCCCCTGTAGGCGTAGAGCAGCCACGGAACGAGGGCGATTGTTACGCCAGCCACCGGGCCGAAGCCGAGTTTGCCCGATCCGAACCCCCAGCCGCCCGAAGGCGCAATGCCGGGGAAGGCGCCGTCCTCGCGCTGCGCGTCCACAAGGTCGCGACACCATTTGACATAAGCGGCCGTGTTGTCATAGGCGTATTGGGCAAGTTCGCATGCGCAACGCGCGTCGCCAAGCCAGCCGTTCTTTTCGCGCTGGGGGCAATCCGTCGGGACGCCGTCGGCAAAGTTGGCCTTGTAGGCGCGGTCCGCCATTGCAATCAACGCGTTGAAGCGGGCGTCGGAGCATTCAAAGGCGCCTGTCTCGGCGAAGTCCGTCCGGACTTCGCAGGCCACGGCCTCGGGCTGGGCTTTCACGCCGCGCACCCAGACGTAGCGGAAGCCGTGCCAGACAAAGCGCGGCTCGTATTCGTCGCGTGGGGCACCCGTCAAAACGAAGCGATCCTGCTGCATGGCGGCTGGCGGGATGTCGCCGGATGAAGGGAGGATGCCGCCGGAGCCGAAGGAGAAGTGGTAGCAGTCGATGGCGCGGGCGTTGTCCGGCCAGAGAACGGCGGTTCCACATGTCGGGAGGTCCTTCGAATCGACGTGGACGGCAGGTTCGCCATCGGGGGAGATGCGCTCGTCGTAGCGGATGGTCGCGACATCGCCGCGCCTTCCGCCCGTGAAGTGAAATGCGCCCATCCGGCGATGTCCTCGCCAAAGTCGAATAGCCAGCCGCCGGCCTTCGGCTGCCAGACGCGCTTCGGCGCAAGACGACACTTCACACGCGCCGGGGGAAAGTCAGCCTTCTGTAGTTGCCCAGACGGACCAGGGACGACCGTGGCCGTGACACCCTCGCGGAAGCCCTTGCGCGGGAGAACAAAGGATGGATCGCAGATTTCGCCCTCGCGCAGATCATCCCAGGCGAGCGGAGATGGGGTGAGGCACCAAGTCGCGTCACTGCGCAAAAATGTGACTTGTTCGCCTTTGCCATCCCCCGCGACAAGCTCGGCCCAAAGACACGGCTCCGCACGCCACTTGTCAAGATGGTTGTCCCATGCCGAGATCGTTCGCTGGCAATACCAGCCATGTCCGAGCAGAACGCGCAGCTCGTGGGCGCCCGCCGCGAGTTCCAGCGGGTATTCGCGGAAATAGACGCGCTTGGTGTAGTCGGTGGGGGCGGGGTCGAGGACGGCATCGCCAACGCGCACACCATCTAGCCACGCCTCGTAGAAGCCCGGGGCGGAAATGCGCAGAGTCGCCCGCCGCGCCGAACCCTCTGGGACGTTGAAGGTCTTTGAGAACGCGGCGCTCCCGCAACCGGGAGCGCCAATCCATTTGCCAAGCATCATTACCTACCTCATGGATATCACCGTCGGACCACGCTTGCGCGTTACGCGGAGGACGGAGTTCGCGTCGAAGCGGAGCGAATACTCGCCCTCTTCGGCGGGGACGCCGTTCACCACGACGGACCAGCCTTCTACATTTGCGGCGTTGGAGAGGCCCGTGAACGTGACCGGCATGGCCGCGTCGTCAAGTTGCGGATGGCGCTGGGCGCTCGTGAGGTAAAGCGTCCCTGACACGGCGGGGTTGAAGTTCGCGATGGTTCCGGCGCTGCCCGCTGCGGTGAGGTCGATGGCGAGGCCGGCGACGGACGTTTCCCCGGTGGTCGGGAGTGAAAGCGTCGCGCCGTTCGCGACGGACACCACCGCGCCCGTTGGCGCGAGCCAGCGGTCGCAGCCCGTCGTGAAGCCAATCGGATGGCCGCCGTTGCAGTATGTCTTGGCCGCCGCTGGCAAAAGCGCCGTCGCCGCTTCGCCGGAACGGGAATCGGCCTCGAACCACGTTGTGCCATCCTTGCTCGCCTCTACAAGCCAGTTGACGGGACATGACGAACTCCCGGGAGTCCCGAATGGCGCGAAGTTGTAAGATGCAACGGGTGCGGCATCGTCGGCAAGCCTCATTGTCCAGACAAGCCACGTTTCGGGCGAGGAAGGATTCTGCGTATCCCAGCCCCAGCCCGACAACCTCGTTGAGAGGTCTTCGTCGAACATCATCTCCTCGTGCGAGGTACCTCCGTCATAGCTGCCAGTCCAATGGTATTTCCAGGTGAACGAACCTGCGGCAAGCGAGGCGGCAGAGACGTTCCAGCCTGCGCTCGACAGGCCAACGTTGAGCCGCTTGCCTTGCATGTCGTAGAGCGCGAGTTCCGATATGGCGCGCGTTCCAGTAGTCCCGTTGCCGACAGCCTTGACCGTGAAACGAAAGAACTTGGCGTCAACCTCGCCGACGGGGGCATTGTAGCCTTCCCACGTGAGCGGCAGCGGCGTTCCTCCGTTGCACCAGCCCGCGCCGGATGGCGCGATGGCGGTGACATCCTCCGTGCTCCGCTCATCGAGCGTGTACCACGTCGTGTGGTCGTCGCTGCCCTGAAGAGCCCAGCTTCTTGGATTGTAGGCGGCTGCGAAGCCAACATTGTAGGATGCGGGCGCGACATCGACGCCTTGCGCTAGGTGGAATACTATGTAATACCAAGCCCATTCCGCTGTATAGGGTTGAGCCCATCCATTCATTGCAGTTGAGACGTTTCCGTCAAACATATTGGACTGATTGTAGAACGGCCCGCCGTTTCCATAGACGGCGAAAGTGCCGGCGTTGAGGTTTGTCGTGGCTTTATCACCGTCTTGGGCAATTGAGAGGTTGGCGTTAATGCGGTTGCCGTTGGCGTCATAAAGGGCGATTTCCCCAATGCGCAATTGCTTGTTCTCCGTGTCCCTGTCCCTCACGACGAAACGGTAGTAGGTGAACTTCGGCGTGACGTGGAGCGGACGGAAGGCGAGCGTCCCGCCGGACGCCTTTACATTGCCGGCGAATCCGCTGTTCACGCCGCTCACTGCGAGTGTCCCAGCGCCGGTCTTTTCAAACGCACCGGAGCCGGAAAGGCCGCCGCCGATAAAACGGGCCGATTCGCCGGACGCGACGTCGATGCCAAGCGTGGCTCCGGCGGCCACGGAGACGGCGCCGCCGGAGGAATGGACGCTTGCGGGCGTCGCATTGCCGGTGATCGCGAGCGTCCCGCCGCGCTCGATGAAGAAATGTGAGCTTTCGCCTGCGACGGCGAACGGCGTTCCGCCGTTGCACCAGCCGCCGGACGATAGGGCGGCGTCCGAGGAGGCGTCGGCATCGTATTCGTGGAGCGTGACCCACGCCTCGTGGTCGTCGCTGGCTTGCAGCGCCCACGACCTTGGGTTCTTGTTGGGCTCATACGTCGAAAGCGCCACGTTGTAGGATGCCGCCGGCGATGAGCCGGATGCAGGGCGCATCACGAAATACCACCAGTGCCATTCTGAATCGGCGGTATTGATCCAGGCGTTGCAGCGCGTGGACGCATCGCCGTCGAACATTCTGTCGAACGACTCATAGACGAAGCCGTTCTGGTTGCGGTAAAGCGCGTAAGTCCCGGCGAGGAGGTTTGTCGTGGCCTTGTCCTCGGCCGCCGCCTCGGCAAGGCCAGCGTTGATTTGCGCGCCACCGGCGTCGTAGAGGGCGATCTCGGCAAGACGGAACCCTTCCGTCGTGGCGCTCCGTTTTTTCACCACGAACCGGTAGTAGGTGTAGGCGTGGGGGATGGCGAGCGTTTCGCCTTCCGCGACGATGCGGCGGGCGACGTCGGCCCGGGTGGCGGGAACGAGGAGGGCGGACGCGGCCGCCGCGAAAACCATTGAGCGCAAGAGTCGTGTGTAGTCCATGTTTGATGTCCTTTTGTTTTGCCAAGGCAACGGCTGTCCGGCACCCTGCCGGACGCGTTCCGCATCCATCGGCGCGGATGATTCTCCCAAACCCCGCCCCGCAATTCAATTGCGAAGTTGGGACTTTCGATTTCGGGACATTTCGGATCGCAAGGAGGGCGACGCGCCCCGTGCCCCGCAAAGCGGGGTTGCGGGAATCTGGAGGGTGCGGTAGCATCCCTCCCGTGTTCACGCTTCGCCACATGGACGCGGACCTGCTCCGCTTTGACTGGCTTCCGGACCGCGGGGGCCGACAGGAAGTGCGCATCGACCGCGTGTTTCCGGCGGCCGCGCGCTTTCTTCCGCTTGACCTGCGCCCCTCCCCGACGGACGAAGCCCTCGGACGCTGGCTGCGCGGCCGGACGATTCCCGCCAACCGGGCATACGTGCGCAACTTCCTCGCGCGGCAGGGCCTGGACGAGCGCGACACGCGCGGCATCCTCGAAATCTGCCGCGGGCTTTCCCTGCAGGACGTCCACTGGATCGCCGAAGACGGCTTCCGGAAGCGGTGGGCGGAGGTCAACCTCTACCGGAACCGCTTTTCGGGCGTCCTTGCCCGCCTCGCGTTCACGGGATACGGCTCCTACGTCCGCACGACCTTCCGGACATCCCCGGAATTTACGACGAACGGCGCGCTTCCCAAGTGCTGGCGGCGCGCCGGAGGCGGGGTCTTCCTCTTCAAGGGCGGCAGCGAGGGCGCGGCCAACGCGGGGCGCGAACCGCAGAGCGAGTTTCACGCCGCCCAGGTCGCCGAGGCGCTAGGCGTCCCGCACGTCGCCTACGGGCTCTCCCGTTTTCGCGGGCGCCTCTGCTCGACATGCCCCCTCTTCACCTCCGAAAAGGTCTCGTTCGTCCCCCTGTCGCGCCTCACGCGGGCGAAAACGCTTGACGAAGCCGAGGAATTCCTCCGCTCCTTTGCGCCGGAGTTCCTGCCGGCGCTGCGGGAGACCGTCGTCTTCGACGCCGTCGTCCGCAATGAGGACCGGCACCTCGGCAACCTCGGCGTCCTCGTGCGAAACGAGACGAACGAGCCGTTCGCCCTCGCGCCGGCGTTCGACCACGGCCTGTCGCTTTTCCCGTTCGCGATGGACGAGGACCTTGCGAACCTCGACCGCTACGCCGCCGCGCGCAGGCCCGTGCTCTGCCCGGATTTCGACGCGGCGGCGGCGGCGCGCCTGACGCGGGCCTTGCGCGCGCGCCTCCGCCGCGTCGCGGCGTCCTTCCGCTTCACGCGCCATCCGCGCCACGACCTCCCGGCGGCGCGGCTGCGCGTCCTCGAATCGTTCGTCCGCGCGAAGGCGGCGGAACTCTCGCGCATGTAGCCGCATCCCGCCATGAAGAAGCCGCCGAAACCGAAACCCCTCGTCGTCGCCGTGATTTCCACGGACTATGCGGCGGCGCGGACCGAACTGCGCGGCGTCACGGACACGGCGCGCCGCCTGGGCTGGTCGCTTGAAACGATCGACATCTACTTCCTGGGCCGCGACTACGCGAAATACGGCAGCCTGCTGGCCCGGGCGGACGGCGTCATCGCCCGCCACGTCGATTCGCTGGCGGACGCGGCGCTTGGCGCGCTCGGCGTCCCGCTCGTCGCGCTCGACGCTTCGTGGAAGCCCGGAATGGGCAGCCGCCCCTGGGCGTCCGTCGTCTGCGACAACCGCGCCGTGGCCGAAACGGCGGCCGAAGAACTGCTTGCGACGGGGCGCCGCCACTTCGCCGTGGTGCCGGTCCTGAAGCCGCAGAACTGGACGAAGCCGCGCGAGCGGGCCTTCCTCGCCTGCATCCGCGCGGCGGGCTGCGAGGTGCGGCGCTACGGCCCCAGGACCGACTGGGACTGGGGCTCCGAACGGACGGAGCTGGCGCGCTGGCTTTCGCGGCTTCCCCGCCCCTTCGGCGTCTTCGCCCCCAACGACCGGCTCGCGAAATTCACGCTGGAGGCCTGCCAGACGGCCGGGCTCGAAGTCCCTCGCGACGCCGCCATCGTCGGCGCGGACAACGACGAAACGCATTGCCTTTCGGTTCGCCCGAACCTCTCCAGCGTCCGCATCGACTTCGAGGGCGCCGGCCGCCTCGCCGCCGAAACGCTCCGGCGGCTGATGGAGGAAGGGGCGGCGAAACGGCCCCGGCGCCCCCTGGTGGAGTCCTACGGCGTCCTCGGCGTCGCGCGGCGCGCCAGTTCGCGCGTCGGGCCGGCGCCGGCCGTCGATCCGCGCCTCCGGGACGGCCTCGACTACATCGCGCGGCGGTTCGGCGACCCGTATCTGGGCATCCGCGACGTGGCGCGAGCGATGGGCGTCTGCCCCCGCCAGGCGGAGCGCGTCTTCGCCACGACGGGCAAGTCGATCCGCCGCCATGTCGAAGAGGCCCGGCTCGGCCGCGTCAAGGAGCTTCTCGCGACGTCGGACGCCTCCATCGGCGACATCGCCAGGGAATGCGGCTTCTCGTCGCAAACCTACTTCTGCGACTTCTGCCGCCGCCTCCTCGGCTGTTCGCCGACGGACTGGCGCGCGAGGAATCGCAGCGCGAAAACCGTCCGGTGACGCAGGCCGCCGCGTGCCGGCGGGGCTGCGGGTCAGTAGAGGAAAAGCATTTCCCGGTACTTCGGGAGGGGCCAGGCGGCGTCGTCCACCTCGTGCTCGAGGGCGTCGACGGTTTCGCGGACGGCCGCCATGGCGGCGAGGACGGCCCCGGGATCGCCGGCGGCGAGGGCCTTTTCGAGGCCGGCGCAGCGCGACGAAAGGTCGTCGAGGCCGCGGCCGAGCGTCTCGGCCTCGGCGCGGAGG
>OCVV012828285.1_pt1 | contig 10073 bp, 7 predicted proteins | sample 1539721 | NCBI WGS metagenome assembly OCVV01 (sample SAMN02144230, study PRJEB22623) | gut metagenome | biome: sheep rumen | host: Ovis aries | place: New Zealand
GCAATACTTGGCTGTCAGCATAGGCAGGTCGCCGAGTATGCCGTCGGTGGGAATATCGCTGACATCACTGTCACTGCTACTGCCGCCACCGCAACTTGTTAATGACATGCCCATAAGGGCGAACATTGCCGCAAGGGCTGAAATCTTGAATAGGTTCTTCTTCATAATGATTTAGTTTTTTATAGGGTTAATATCTGAGGTTTTGAGGTTCTCAGGTTTTGAGGTTCTGAGGAAACTACTCTGCTTTTACTATCTCGATTATTACCACAAAGGTATAAAAAAAGCGACATACTGCAAGAAAAGCAGTCTGCCACCATCGTTCAATTAATCAATTGAGATGCGTCAAACAATAAAAACTCCTCTGCATTTCCGAGGTGAAGCATTTGATTGTTTTGAAAAATAATGGCGAAATAGCCATCATATCTATTTGGTGGTGTTTGACACAATTTAACGAGAGGAGGGGTAAAAATTTAACATAAAATACGTAATTCTGCAAACTAATAACCAAACAACTTATAAGTTTAACCATATTAAATTAGGTATTATGCGGAATTTCTACCAGAAGAAATCAGGAGTCAGGGCTGCGGCCGCGGCCATGCTCACGGTGCTTGCCTGCAACGCGGCAAACGCGCAAGACTACACAGAGAACAACATCAACTACTACATCAACGACGACGAGGCTTACGTAGGCGAGAGCTACAATGCCACAGGCGTAAGTACTGTAAGGCAGACAGCAGAGAAGGCCGACGGCCTGTACTACAACCTCAGCGGACAGCGCACCGGCAAACCTGCGCGCGGCCTGTATATCAGGAACGGAAAGAAGTTTGTGATAAAATAGAAGGAGATTATTTTCCAACAATGAAAGCAGCCCTGACAGATGCGGAGACTTGACTCCCACTTCTGTCAGGGCTGTTTTTTTGCGTAAGTTTTCTAAAGAAATCACTGATATACAAGAAATTTATATTAACTTTGTATATGAATGACTGAAATATTAAAGTTTCTACACATACTAACCGCGGCGGTGCTTTTCGTACAGACTGCTACACTGCCGAGTAAAATCCATGCGCAGCGCATGGATAAAAGCCTATATCGCCTGTGGCGCAACCCTACGGCGGAGTATCGCATGAAGACTTGGTGGTTTTTCGGCTATGAAAGGACTACCGACGAAGGAATACATGCCGACATAGAGGCTCTGCACGATGCTGGCTTTGGCGGTGTGGTGTATTATGACCAAAACCATGCTAAAGACCCTATTGCAAATGGTGCGGAGAAGGCTTTTTCCTCTTCATGGTGGCACCACCTGCGCTATGCTGCCGAAGAGGCAAAGCGCACCGGACTGAGTTTTGAGATAAACATTTCCAACGGCTATTGCGCTGGCGGACGATGGATAGACCCTGCCCACGCCATGCAACGGGTGGCATACGCTGAATTGTACGCCAAGGGCGGCGAAAGGTTCTCCATTACCTTGCCTGACATAACCGAGGGTAAGGACTTTTTAGGCAACATTGCCATATTAGCCTTTCCTGCACACGAAGACTCTCTCTTCCGATATTTCACCGCACGCTACAGGGCTGCGGGCAAAGGCAGAAACGGTGCCATGCAAGGACCGATAAGTTCCTCGAAGGAGTTTTCTGGCTATGGCTTTTCTCCCCTTCCTTGCATAGGTACACTACAGGCAAGCAACGACTCCACAACATGGCGCAACGTGGTACGCCTCATGCCGATGTATCGCAGTCAGGGGGGATACTTCGTGCGCACCACGGCTTTTCCCGCTATGAGGGCAAGGGCATGGAGGGTGATGTATGATGATGGTTCTTTCTCTTATGAGGGACAGACCACAGGCGCACTGAACTGGTGGCACGTAGGTAGCGAGGCGAAGATGAACCGATGGGAGGAACTTTCTGCACTGCACAGCGACTTTGCCGAGGGTAACAACACTCCTGCTTATTCTGCACATGAGGTAATTGACCCTCATAAGGTGATAAACCTCACCGATAGCATCACGGGTGACACGCTGCACTGTACCCTGCCTCCCGGCAAATGGATAATACTGCGCCTTGCAGCAGTTACCACGGGGGCAAGGTCTAAGCATGGCAGACCGGAACTCTTAGGCTATGAATGTGACAAGCTGTCAAGTGATGCTGCTGTGCTTCACTGGAACAGCTACGTGCAACCTATTCTCGACTCGCTGAACTCTTCCTCTCAACGCTTGATTGCAGGAATAACGATGGACTCTCACGAGGGTGGCGCACAGAACTGGACTCCACAGATGATGAACGAGTTCAGCAGAAGGCGTGGGTATGACTTCTCCCCGTGGCTGCCCACACTGGCTGGCTATGTGGTGGAGTCGGTGGAGAAGACCGAACAGGCCTTATATGACTATCGCCAGACTATCTCCGACTGCATACGCGATAACTATTTCGCCACCTTCCAGCGCTTATGCACAGAGCGGGGACTGTCCTTCACTGCCCAGGCCATAGGCAATGCTCTATGCATAACGGGCGACGCCATCAGCGTGAAGCAGGCAGTGGAGAAACCGCAGGGGGAGTCCTGGACTTACCAGCAGGAGGGTGCCTACGACGTGAAGGACTGCTCCAGTGCTGCTCACCTCTACGGCAAACCTATTGCCTCGGCCGAGGCAATGACGGATTGTGAATATAATAACTCTCCAGCCGACCTGCACCGCGTGGCAAGCATCGCTTTCTCCATGGGGGCACAGGAGTTTGTCGTGTGTGCAACACCGCATATACCATTCGCTACTACCACAGAACCATACATTGCAGGACGCGAATATGCCATCAACCGCTCTAACCCACAGTGGCACGACATGAAACCCGTATGGCTGCAGGCGGCACGCTCTATGGTGATGCTCCGCCAAGGCAAGGCGGCTCCTGATGCTCTCGTATTCATCGGCGACGACGTGCCGGTAAAGACACTCACCCACCGACTGCCACCTGGACTGAGCGACCTTGACTGGGACGTATGCACAGCTGACGCTCTCGCCAGACTACACGTAGAGAACAATCGGCTCATTACTCCCGAGGGGATAGAATATGGTGCTCTGCTTATAGGTAAGGAAGCACATACCACGCAAGAAACGCAACAATTGATTGACTCCATACGTAGCAAGGGTGTCAGGGTGCTTACGTCGGGAGAGTCTATTGACCGCCCACTGATAATAGAGCAAGGGGGCAACAGCATTGTCCATACACACAGAAAAATGGAAGACTCGGACTTCTTTTACCTCGCAAACAAAGAGAACCGCCCAACGAAAGTGACCTTCCGCATAAAAGGCAACCCCAAGAAACTGACACTGTGGAGCAACATGACAGGCAAGCGCCACAATATAAAGCCTTCTTCCAACGGTTCCTTCTCCATAACACTTTCTGCTATGGAAACAGGCTTTATAACAGTTCATAATTCATAATGCATAATTCATAATTTGTACGGTGGGCAGCAGTTTCGCTGCTGCAACAACTCATAGTTTTAGCATACCTTCACTGCGGAGGTATGCTAAAATTATGTCATTTAGGTAGAAAGTTTGGAGCAAAATACGAACAGCTCTGCACTCTTGCATTATTATATGATGCAAAATTATTAACTTTGCCCTCAATAATGCATAATTCATAATTTGTACGGTGGGTAGCAGTTTCGCTGCTGCAACTCATAATTCATAACTCATAATTCATAATTCATAACTCACAAAATGTATTGTCCTTTAACTCCCTCTAAATACAAACTATCATATAATGAATCATTTTAGAAAATTTCTTTTGGTGGCTCTCCTGTCACTGCTTTCCTCTTCTCACGTGCTTGCCGACGTTGAGAAACAACCTGCCTTCCCCGGTGCCGAGGGCTACGGACGCTATACTTCGGGCGGCAGAGGGGGCAAGGTGTATTACGTCACCTCTCTTGCCGACGACGGCAGTGCCGGCACCCTGCGCTGGGCTATAAACCAGAAGGGGGCGAGAACCATACTTTTCAAGGTGTCGGGAACGATATTCCTGAAGTCTGCACTCAACGTGTCAAACCCCAACGTCACCATAGCGGGACAGTCTGCCCCCGGCGATGGCATCTGCGTGGCAGACTACCCCTTCACCGTTCAGGCCAACAACGTGATTATTCGCTATATGCGCTTTCGACTGGGCAATCGCCAGGTGGCTTACCATGAGGGCGACGGCTTCGGTGCTATGGACCATGAGAACATAATCATTGACCACTGCTCGGTGAGCTGGTCGATAGATGAATGTCTCTCCGTACTGGGCAACAGAAACTCCACCGTGCAATGGTGCATATCGTCACACTCGCTCGTCAACGCCGGTCATGCTAAGGGTGCCCACGGATATGGTGGCAACTGGGGCGGCAACCATGCCTCCTTCCACCATAACCTGATGATACACCACACCAGTCGCACACCACGACTGGGACCCCGACAGACCACACAGGAGCATGAACACATGGATATGCGCAACAACGTCATCTACAACTGGTCGGGAAACGGATGCTACGGCGGCGAGGGAATGGACGTAAACATAGTAAACAACTACTACAAGCCAGGACCTGCCACCAACAGTTCTTCTGCCGCAGTGAAATACAGGATTGCTGCCATAGGCATACGCACCACGGAATATTGCCAGAATAGCGACGGTTCATGGAACGGTTGGTATCCTATGTGGCACAGGTGGGGACACCTCTTCGTTGAGGGTAACGCAAACCCCTCGTTTGCCAATATGACCAACGACAACTGGACCTACGGCATATATGCACAGATAGATGCCAATGGCAACGACGGCACATATACCAACACTACAAAGGACACTATAAGACTGACCCAGCCGCTCGACTTCATCTATACCACTACCCACACGGCGCAGGACGCTTATCAGAGGGTGCTCAGCTACGTGGGATGCTCGCTCTACCGCGACAGCTACGACAAGGAACTCGTTACCGAGGCGCGCAACGGCACCGCCCTGCACACTGGTAGCGGACTGAAGCAGGGCATGATAAACTCGCAGGACGACCTGAAGCCTTCTAATGCAGCTGCCGACTGGACAGCATGGCCTACGCTGCAGACGCGCGGCACCATTACCGACACCGACGGCGACGGTATGCCCGATGAATGGGAGAGTGCCAACGGACTGAATGCCTCGGATCCTGCTGACGGTGCCGTAACGACAGACGACGGTTACACTAACCTGGAGCACTACCTCAACTCGCTCGTGGCTGACATCACCGAAGGGCAGAACCTCGGCGGCGAGGTGCTCGGCGCTAAGGAGATGATACGCGAATACGGTTCCAACGATGACTACGTGGAACTGGCAGAGGGTACGATATCATGGAGCGTACCTGCCGACACCAAGGCTGATACCTTTGGCAAAAACCCTACGGTATCTGAGGGGCTTGCAGGCTATGTCAATGCTATGGATGCCACTGTGGGCAGCAACCTCACCCTCACCAATCGCTGCGACGCCTTTTCTTCAGGAACACTCGCCGGAACGCAGTATCTGCTGCGCTTAGGATGCAACGCTACAAGTTCGGCAGACTCGGGCATAAACGATGTGGTGTATAGCGTAGAACCAGCGGAGGAAGGGTATTTTTTCCTCCCCACCACCGTCACACTCTTAGTAAACAAAGTGGGTACCGATGGAGGAAATGCCTGCCTCTTGGTAACAGGCGATGGATTTAGCGAGACACTGTTTAATGAGTCGCCCTCGCGCAACGAGGTAAATTCTGACAAGGGCAATAACAACTATTCCTACGTTTCTGAACAGCTGACGGGTGCCGTAGCCTCAGCAGCCACCACAAAGGCCGTGGTGAGGCTGACGTCGCTGAGCACCTCAAAGTCAATGTCGCTCGGCACTCTCACTCTGTCGGGAAAAATTCTCAAGCAGCGCAGCGAACTGGACGCTATAATAACCGTTAGCGACAACTTTTCTGCAACAGACAAGGAGGCTATGGTTTATTCCGCTGACGGCAGGTTGCTCATGCGCACCTCACCTGAAAAGGCACGCGCCACACTAAAAAAAGGACTATACATAATAGGCGGCAGGAAAGTGGCAGTGCAGTAATATGCCCCTGTTATAGCTGCTATCCGATACATATTACAAAGCAATCAGCACCATATTACCTGGTAATATGGTGCTGATTGCTTTTCGTTTATAATCAAGTAGTTATAGTCAGGCCGTAAGGTAATAAGGCGGCAGATTCTTGCTTGGGCAAGCGTCACTAAGTGACGAGCGATGAGGTAAAATGTGTTTTATTGTGATGAATAGTTGCCTAATATCACCTTAAAACCTCTAAGCGAAGCGACCTCAAAACCTTAAAAACTTAGGCGAAACTGAAGCTTGCGAAAGTCTGAGATTAGTTATTAAAATAATAAATAAAGATGGCAGTGCCCTCGATGGCTTTCTTGCCAGTCTCTTTTACGTTCATGGTAAACTTCACCTCTGTCTTCACTGCTCCGCGCAGGTTCTGAATCTTGTCGAGCTTAGTGGTCAGGGAAAGGCTCTGTCCGCTCAATACCGGCTGACCGAACTTCATCTTGTCGATGCCATAGTTTACGAGCATCTTTACGTTCTGCACGTCAACAATCTGATTCCACAGATAGGGCAGTACGGAGAGTGTAAGATAGCCGTGGGCTATGGTAGTGCCAAACTGGCTCTCGGTCTTTGCGCGTTCCGTATCAACGTGAATCCACTGGTGGTCGAGCGTAGCGTCAGCAAACATGTTTATTCGCTCCTGCGTCAGCTGTACGTAGTCAGAAGTACCCAGTTCCTTGCCCTCATACTGGGCGAAATCCTCATAAGATGTGATTGTAAGCATAGTTTTTTATAATCTTGTTTTATAATCGAATGCAAAGTTACGAAAAAAATCTCATTCATCCTTAGTTTTGAATGAGATTTTATTTGACTTATATCTTTCTTTTGTCTTTGCATACATTACGAAATCCTATCCGGAAACTACCATAAATGCCAGAATATCCCTATCGTACCATAGATAGGAAAGAGGGTTTGCTCTACAGTCTTAAAACCTCGATTGAAGATACCGTTAAGTCCCCAGTTGAGGTCAACGGAAAGTCCTATGCTATTGCAGAAACGGTAGTCTGCACCTGCTGATATGCCTGTCTGAAACCATCGCAGGTCGTCACTGAAGTCGTAGGTAGCCCACTCTCCTTCCTTGTCGCCCATATAGATTTTGGCACCCACGGGATCACCCAGGCGCAAGTATCCGTCTGACGCTATGCCATGAAAATCGTTTGAAACCACGAACGAGACATAAGGTCCCGCCCTGAACTGCAGTTTCCTGTTTAGTGTGTATGTAGCCTGAATGGGTATGGTGAACATCCACTGTGACACCTTCTGATGCACCTTGCCCGTAAACAGTCCGTCAAGATTCTGGTCTCCCTTGCGTACTTCCATATGATAAGCCTTGGTAGTCACATCAGCATTCATCATCTTACCCTCAAAACGAAGGCCGCCAAGCACACCCCACCTGTTGTTTAAATCCTTTTGCACGTCAATACCGACGAGTACCGAAGGTGTCAGCCTGTAACTGTCAATGCTGCGTATCTCCTCCGGCAAGCCTATCGGTGCCGTTGCGCCTATGTTGTAACCTAAACGAACATTCGCGTGCCATTTCATTTCATACGTATCAGCCTGTATCTCTAAAGGTAGCATCATCGCTGCGACTACTCCTATGAACGGTATTATCTTCTTTTTCATACTTCTTCCTCCTTTCCTATTTAGTATTCCCAAACATTATCTCCACCTCATCGATATACAGGGTACTCCCTATGGCTCCCTCAAACTGCGCTCCGTCCTTACTTGACGAGAACACCAACGCAAGGTTGTATTTCTTATCTTTTAACTTCTGCCTGTCTAACTCCTCACCCTCAAATGTCATCTCAAACTTCGTCCATTCATCTGTGGCAGGCACACTACTCAGCCTTGCTATCCTTACTACCTGAGCATTACTGGTCAGAAGGTTGTCAAGGTCAAGCAAGTCGTCACCATAGAGGTAGTAGTCGTTGCCCTCACTATCCTTGTTCTGGTATATTACGGCATAGATGCTTGCCTCATCAATACGTCCCACCACTTCATTCAGGTTCTTGTCGGTAAACTTCTCACCCGGCTTATACTTGTAGTAACCCTTGATGGCAGTCGGCTCACGGTCTATCGAGATGCCAAAGCGAGTGGCTCTGAGCGTGTTATACAGAACCTGATCAATAAAGAATTTACCCATGAAAAGACTGCCGGCCGCTATGGGTCTTTTCATCATAGAGCCGAGTGCTCCTGCAGAGATTGTCTTCAGACACAAAGCCTTACCCTTGTATCCCTGGTTGGTGGCACTCGTCGGGAAGTCTTCCGGCTGACTATTGCTCATTGTCAAGGCTGCTCCTTCATTGCCTGATGCCCATACATCGATACGCTCGCCGTCTGGCGTTACCTCGTAGAACTTATGATAATAACTGTTGCTATTGGTCTTTTCTGACAATTCCACATTGTCGAAATTCAGAAGAAACAACCCTGTGTTTCTCTCTGGCTGTGAGAACGACACTTGGTAGTTTCTACTCCACTTACCATCCTCTGATGTTACAGTGTAGGTCACAGGTCCATTCTTGAAATTCTGCATCGAACCACTTGCCGGCTTTATCGTAGCACCAGGAGTGATTTCCAGCAATACAGGCAGCTCGTCGGGCAGATTATCTACTGAGATAACCTCAAACTTTATCTCACTCTGGGTCGAACTGATATCCTGCACGCTCATTCGGCTCCTATCCGCAAAATACTGTTCATACTGCTCACCATCGACTCTCGCACTGACAATGTCACACTCCTTGTTTGCTGCCTCATCCTTTATGCACGAAGCAACACACAATGCACCAACTATACTCAGTAACCAAAATCGAAGAGCAAAGTTTACTGTTTTTTTCATCATATTGTATTCTTTAATTTAGGTTTTAGACAATATTTTATACTTTCATTCTTGGCAAGCAATCTTATCATTACTTGATTACTTTCAGGTGGCAAAGTTAATGTTTTTTCCTTATTTAACAAAGTAAAACGACTAAAATGTGTGTCTTACGTCTGTTTATTGAAAAAAAATGAGTAACTTTGCAGTGGAAAAAGAACTATAGATGTTCTGTAAAAAACATTACTATGCTTGAAATAAAAAATTTACATGCCAAGGCTGGCGATAAGGAGATACTGAAGGGTGTGAACCTCACCATCAACGATGGCGAGATACATGCCCTCATGGGTACCAATGGTGCCGGTAAGTCAACACTGTCTAACGTGATAGTGGGCAATCCCGCCTACGAGGTGACCGAAGGCGAGATACTTTTTAACGGACAGGACCTGCTCTCTATGAGTGCTGACGAGCGTGCCAACGCCGGCATATTCATGTCATTCCAGATGCCGGTGGAGATACCGGGAGTGTCAATGACTAACTTTATGAAGGCTGCCGTCAATGCCCGTCGCAAGGCACAGGGACTGGAGCCTATGAAGACCACCGACTTCATCAAGCTGATGAAGGAGAAGCGCCAGCTGGTAGAGATAGACCAAAAGCTGATGTCACGCTCTGTAAACGAGGGTTTCTCCGGCGGCGAGAAGAAACGCAACGAGATTTTCCAGATGGCAATGCTGGAACCTACCTTCTGCATACTCGACGAGACCGACTCCGGTCTTGATGTTGACGCCCTGCGCATCGTTGCCACAGGCTTCAACAAGCTGCGCACCGAGAAGACATCGGCCATAGTGATAACCCACTACCAGCGTCTGCTTGACTACATCAAGCCCGACATAGTGCATGTACTCATTGACGGCCGAATAGTAAAGACCGGCGGTCCTGACCTTGCACAGAAGATTGAGGACGAGGGCTTCGACTGGATTAAGGAAGGACTGTGACCCCTCCACGACCCAACCACGACCCCTCCCCTTAATCCCCTCCCGAGGGAGGGGAAGGGATTACTACTACTGACTCAACGTTGAGGTCATAAGGTACAAGGTCGCTTCGCTTAAAGGTCTAAAGGTGATATTTGCATATCACAGCAGCGACTATGAAGCTTTCGCATA
>OCVV011340928.1_pt1 | contig 10071 bp, 8 predicted proteins | sample 1539721 | NCBI WGS metagenome assembly OCVV01 (sample SAMN02144230, study PRJEB22623) | gut metagenome | biome: sheep rumen | host: Ovis aries | place: New Zealand
CTGTCTGTGAGCCGATCTCGCCCGACGAAGTGGCGGAATGTGCCAAACTGGTGAAGAATGACCGTTTCGCCGCCTTGGCACGCTTGATAGACCATCGCATCCATCAAGGTTACAAGCTGCATAAGACCAACTATATTGCCGCCGACCTGCTGCGCAGCAGCGCGGACTTCGAAGACCATTACACCACCGACCAGATGGAGGAATTCATGGAATATGTGACGCAGGCCTCCTTCAAGGCTCCCTCGGTGGCGGCAAGAGACAAATTGATGGAAATATTTTTGAGCATTTATGCTAACCCCGTTTTTAATCAACTGAACAAATGATAGACAAAATAAAAGAAATAGCCCATCGCATCAACCCCGAAGTCATCGAATGGCGCCGTTGGCTGCACCGCCATCCGGAACTGTCGCAGCAGGAATTCGGCACCATGGCCTTCGTGGCCGACCGCTTGCGCGATATGGGCCTCGAACCTCGGACGGGAATCGGCAAAACAGGATGCATGGCCGTGCTCCGTGGCGGCATCGAACCCGACAGCTACTGCGTGGCGCTGCGCGCCGACTACGATGCGCTACCCCTTCAGGAACAGACTGGACTGCCTTTCGCCTCTGAAAACGATGGCGTTATGCATGCTTGTGGCCACGATATGCACACCAGCTCGCTGCTTGGCGCTGTGAAGATTCTCTGCGAGATTCGCGAACAACTGCGTGGCACCCTGATGTTTATCTTCGAACCGTCTGAGGAGATGTACCCCGGAGGCGCTCGTATGATGATGGATGATGGCCTTTTCAAAGACCTGATGCCGCAAGAGATTTATTCCTTCCACTGTCTGCCGGAGATGGATTTTGGCCGCGTAGGCATGCGAAAAGGGAAATATATGGCTTCGACCGACGAGCTCTACTGGACTGTCAAGGGTAGGGGTGGCCATGGCGCCACACCGCATCTCAGCGTCGACCCGATCCTCATCGCCAGCCACATCGTTGTGGCCTTGCAGCAGGTCGTCTCGCGCAACGCCTCTCCGATGATGCCTACAACCCTGAGCTTCGGAAAATTCATCGGCAGCGGCCGCACCAATATCATCCCCGACGAGGTGAAGATGGAAGGCATTATCAGAACTTTCGACGAGAAATGGCGCCTCGAAGCGCACGAGAAAATACGCAAGATTTCGGAAGGTATCGCTGAAAGCATGGGTGGCTCATGCGACCTCTTCATAGATTATGGCTACCCCTACGTGGTCAACGATGACGCCTGCACGCAGCAGGTTCACGACAATGCCTGTGCCTTCCTCGGCGACGACAAGGTGGAATGGCTCGACATGCGCATGACGGCAGAAGACTTCGCTTTCTTCGCCCAAAAAATCCCTGCCTGCTATTTCCGGATCGGTATCCATGAGCCCGGAACCCCTTTCAGCAACCTCCACCGCCCGAACCTCATCGTCGACGAACGCTCCATCGAGTTGGCTAACGGTTTGATAGCCTACAATGCTTTCAGGGCTCTCCAAAACCGCATCAAAGCATAAGAGTCCCTTTATGGCTATGAAAATACGTCTGTTACTCGTGCTGACCTTCATGGCTGCTGTCGCCAGCCCTCTTAGGGCGCAGCAGCATCGCACCGCCCTTTTTGTCGGCAACAGCTATACGGCGGTGAACAACCTACCCCAGATGGTTGCCGATGTGGCTGCCAGTATGGGCGACGAACTCTCGTTCCGTAGCAACACGCCCGGAGGCTGCACTTTCCAGCAGCATTGCACCAACCAGTCTATGCAGCTCATCAACCAGGGCGCATGGGATGTCGTCGTGCTTCAGGAACAGAGCCAACTGCCCTCTTTCCCGCAAAACCAGGTGGAACAGGAGGTGTTTCCTTTTGCACGTCGTCTGGTGGATTCGGCGTATGCCGCCAACCCTTGTGTGGAACCGATGTTCTATATGACTTGGGGCCGCAAGAACGGCGACGCCGGCAATGCTCCTTCTTTTCCGGTGCTGGGTACCTATGAGGGCATGGACAGCATGCTCTGTCTGCGCTATACTTATATGGCTGACGTCAACGACGCCTCGCTGTGCCCTGTGGGACGCGTGTGGCGCACGCTGCGTCAGCAGCATCCCCAGATAGAACTCTACCAGTCCGACGAAAGCCACCCCTCAGTGGCGGGAACTTATGCTGCTGCCTGTGCCTTTTACGTGATGCTGTTCCACCGCGACCCCATGCTGATTACCTTTGACGGCGGCTTGGCGGAAGAGGTGGCAGAAACGATCCGCTCCGTTGTGTACGAGGTGGTCTACAACCATCTGTCGCAATGGCAACGTCCTAAACCCATGGCGGATTTCACCTTTGATTCTGTCAGCACCACTGTGATCCGTTTCACCAGCCGTGCCACTCACGCCGCCTACACGCATTGGTCGTTCGGCGATGGCGACACGCTGACGACAACCGACATGGTGCTGACACACAACTATCCCGACTCGGGCAGCTATCAGGTCATGCAGACGGCATGGCGTCATTGCATGAGCGACACTGCCATCCAATCTGTCCTCATCCGTCGGGCTACACCTGTGGCGGTGCCCACAATCGACGATGCAACGCTTTCGCTATTCCCTAATCCGGCCAACGACGGCGTGGAGGTGTCGTTTCCTTCTGGTTTTTTGAGTGACGGGACTGTTAATGTGGATCTTATAGCCGCCGATGGCCGACGGATAAGCACAACAGCGGCTACTACGAACCGCATTCGCATCGACCTCTCCGGCCTGCCGACACAATGGGGTATTATCCGAGTGGTTACTTCAAGTGAATGTTATTCTAAAAAGATTGTTAAACAGTAGATTATGTCTGTAGTAGATAAGACAAAAGAATTAGAAACAAAATCAATCAAGCGTCTCCTCTGGCAATACGCGGTACCTGCTGTTGCCAGCCAGGTGGTGACTTCGGTTTACAATATCGTCGACCGGGTCTTCCTGGGAAAAAGCGACATGGAATATGGCGCTCTCTACCTGGCAGCCCTGGCTATCACATTTCCAGTGATGAACATCATCCATGCCTTTGGCTCTTTGGTAGGGGCGGGTTCGTCGGCACGCATGAGCATTGTGCTGGGCCGCAAGGATGTCCGTTGGGCTGAGAAAATATTGGGCAACAGTATGCTGTTGACTTTTTTCTTTGGCTTCCTTTTTGTTACGGCGGGCTATGTCTGGATGCGTCCTATCCTCACCCTTTTCGCCGAGGGGGCTTCTCCTTTGGCCATCACGACGGCATGTGAATACATGGATATTGTGTTGCCGGGCATGTTTTTGGTCACCCTGACGTTCAATTTGGTGGGACTGATACGTGCTTCGGGCTACCCCATCAAGTCGATGTGGATCATGGTGGGCGGCGCCCTGCTCAACATACTGCTCGACTATATCTTTATCGTGGTGATGAAGGGGGGCGTTCGTGGCGCAGCGTGGGGAACCACTATATCGATGGGCGCTTCGTCGCTGGTGGCCATTGCCCACTTTGTCCAGCCTTCCTCTTTCATCCGCTTCCGTGCTCATGCCTGGGCACCTAAGTTTTACATCTTCCGCAATATACTGGCAATCGGCATCAGCCCTTTCCTCATGAATGTGGCTGCCTTTGCGGTCGTGGCGGTCATCAATTCCCAGCTGACCAAGTTTGGCGGCGACAATGCAATGGCCACTTACGGTGTCGTCAACTCCGTGGCAGGCTTGGTTGTCATGATGTTCCTCGGCGTCTGTCAGGGCATGCAGCCCATTGCAGGCTATAATTTCGGTGCCGGTCATAACAGGCGTCTACGCGAGGTCTATGTTTTGACGATGCAGGTGTGTCTGGTCATCGGTTTTATCGGTATGGCTGTCTCACTGATCTTTCCTCGTGCCATCATCAGTTGCTTCAACGACGACCCTGTCATCCTCGACATGGGTGTCGTGGCGCTGCGCTACCTGATGATGTTCTCCATGCTGATTGCTTTCACCATTGTCAATTCCCAGCTGTTCCAGTCTATCGACAAGCCTTGGATTTCTATCGTCACCAGCCTCTCGCGTCAGGTCATCTTCCTGATACCCTTCGTGCTCGTGGTTCCCAATATGATGTATGCCGCCTCGGGCAATATGGACGACGGCGTCCTGGGCGTATGGCTTTCGGCGCCGGTCTGCGACTTCTTGGGCGCTGCGCTCTCATTGGTGCTGCTTATTGCCAACCGCAAGGTTTTCAGCGACGGATATGTGGCTCCTGTTCGCAAACCGCGCAAGGAGGCTGGCCCTAAAAATCAATGATGAACTATGGATGTCAAAAACCAGATTGAAATAGAACGCAAATATCTTGTCGATGTGGTGGGCGAGATTCCCAACCCTCGCATCTCCGACATCTGCCAGACATATCTTGTCTCTGACGATGGCTCTGTGCGTCGCGTGCGTTGCCGCCAGGAGGCGTTGCAGGGTGCCGAACCCCGCTACTATTATACGGCCAAGCGAAGACTGGCCTACGATCGCAGTTACGAACATGAGGAGGAAATCTCCGAGTCGCGCTACCGGCAGCTGCTTGCCGAAGCCGACCCTTCGCGTGGCATGGTGCGCAAACAACGGATTGTTTTTTATTATGAGAATCAGTGTTTTGAATTAGATTGTTTTTTTGCTCCCGTCGTGGACCACTTGTTGCTGGAAATAGAAGGCGCCGAAACGGCCGAATCGGTGATTATGCCTCCTTTCTTGCGTGTCGTCGCTGACGTTACGGGTCTGCCGGATTATTCCAACAGCCGTCTCGCCCGTCGGGTGGTGAACGAAATGACGGTGCAGCATAATGTCTCTTTGCGCCCTTACAACACCTTCGGCATCGATGCCTGTGCCGACAGCTTTGTGACGTTGCACAACGAGGCGAATTTCCGCGAATTGATACAGTCGGGCATGTTGCGTCAGAAACCGTTCTTCATCCTTGGTGGAGGCAGCAATGTCGTTTTCGCCGACCGATACAGGGGCCTTGTTGTCCACCCGCATAATAAGGGGATCCATCTCTTGGAGAAGCGTGACGGCTACTGCTATGTCGAGGCTTGCGCCGGCGAGGTCTGGGCTGACTTTGTACGCTATTGCATCGCCTGTGGATGGCATGGGCTGGAAAATCTGGCGGCAATACCCGGAACTGTTGGCGCTGCGCCGGTGCAGAACGTAGGTGCCTATGGAAGAGAGGCTAAAGATGTCATCTCGCGCGTTCATCTTTTTTATATTGAAAGCGGCACAGAGGAGTGGATGGATGCCGCCGACTGCGATTTCGACTATCGTTGGTCGGTTTTCAAAGGCAGGTTGAAAGGTAAATGCTTGATAGACCGTGTTGTCTTTCGCCTTTCAGAGTCTTTCGAACCCTGTCTGACGTATAAGGCGCTCGCCAACGCTTTTGAAGAACAAGGTATATCGCATCCGTCGGCCTCGCAGGTGGCCAATGCCGTCACTGCCATTCGCGATGCCAAGCTTCCCAATCCCAGCGTGATAGGGAGTGCAGGAAGTTTTTTCAAAAATCCTGTCGTCGATTCACATCAAGCACACTCTTTGTTGCAGCAGTACCCCGACATGGTGGTGTTCCCCGTCGACGAGAACCATTACAAGCTGGCAGCGGGATGGCTCATCGACCACTGTGGATGGAAAGGCCGCAACTGTGGCACCGTCGGCGTATACCCCAAACAGGCTTTGGTGCTGGTCAACAACGGCGATGCTACTGGCGCTGATGTCAAAATCCTGGCTCACGCTATCATCGACGATGTGTACTCGCATTTCGGCGTTACGCTGGAATGTGAGGCAATATTCGTGGAATAGCATCTTGCAGCTGATCGTGCCATAAGACGGCAACACGTTTAATCAATGAATAACAATAACATTTAATAACCCCTTCACTCATGGAAGATTATCAGAAATTCTGGCAATGGTTTGCTGACAACAATGAGCGGCTTACCATGCTCAACGACTTGACTGACGACGAACAACGTCAACTGCTCGACAACCTCCAGCACGCGCTCGATGATTATTGTGAGGGTCTTACCTATGAGATTGGCGACCCGACGCCCTCGGGACGCACGCTCACTTTCTCTGCTGAAGGCGACACGGACCTCTTCCGCTATGTCGTGGCACTGACCGACAATGCCCCCGATTTCGACTGGTGGGAATTTGTGGCTTTCAAGCAGCCTAAGGGAACGGATCTCAAGGTGACGTTCGACAAGTACCATTTCGAGACCAAGAAAATGTATTTTATGCAGCTTGAGAGCGAAGAGGAACCCGACATATTGGGTGTCCGTGTGGCGCTGCCCGATCCTGTCGACGACGATGACGACCAGCTGGTCGGTGTCTACGTCACCCTCGAGGCCCTCGTCGGCGAGTTCGACTGTGCCACCCTGATTGGCTATCTCGACACTTGCGCCATCCCTGCCGAGCCTTTCAAGGCTGGCTTCCGACCGCTCGACGACTTCCCGGATTTCGTGGAATGGTTCAAGCAAAAACGCGATTCTTGAAAATTCATTTTACCGAATTCCGATTTTTTTGTATCTTCGTACCGTTTTTGCACGGCACCTTGTAAGGTTTTTTTCCGTGTATATGGTTTATAAAGAATAATATAAATAAACATTTAAGAAATGAGTAAAGTAGACGTTTTGCTCGGTCTGCAGTGGGGCGACGAGGGAAAAGGCAAGATTGTCGATGTCCTGACGCCTGGCTACGATGTCATTGCCCGCTTCCAAGGTGGTCCCAACGCGGGGCATACCCTCGAATTCAACGGAATCAAGCATGTGCTGCATATCATCCCTTCAGGTATCTTCCACAAGGATAAAATCAACGTGATTGGCAACGGTGTCCTTATCGAACCTGCCATCTTCAAAGAGGAGGTTGAGGCTCTTCGCCAAAAGCAGGTGGAACCCATAGAGAACCTCTATATCTCTAAGAAAGCTCATCTGATTCTGCCTTCACACCGTCTCCTCGACGCCGCCAACGAACAGGCGAAAGGCAATGCCAAGATTGGTTCTACGCTCAAAGGCATAGGTCCTGCCTATACCGACAAGATTGCCCGCACCGGCATCCGCGTGGGCGACATCCTGGAATTCGACTTCAAAGAAAAATACCAGCTCCTCAAATTCCAGCACATCCAAATAGCTCAGATGCTCCACTTCGACGTTGACGCGTTTCGTATCAGCGGCATGACGCTGGAGGAATACGAGGCGAAATGGATGGATTCGCTCGACACGCTGCGCAAGTTCAAACTCATCAACAGCGAGTATTTTATCAACGCCTGCCTCAAAGACGGCAAAAAGGTGCTCGCCGAAGGCGCTCAGGGTTCTATGCTCGACATCGACTTCGGAAGCTATCCCTTCGTCACCTCTTCGTCTACCATCACCGCTGGCGTATGCTCCGGCTTGGGTGTGGCTCCCTCGGCTATCGGACGCGTCATGGGCATCACCAAAGCCTACTGCACCCGCGTGGGCGCTGGCCCCTTCCCAACGGAATTGTTCGACACCACGGGTCGCACACTCTGCGAGATAGGTCACGAATATGGTGCCACCACAGGCCGCTCGCGTCGCTGCGGTTGGATCGACCTCCCGGCGCTTCGCTATGCCTGCATGCTCAACGGCGTCACCGACCTTATCGTCACCAAGCCTGACGTTATGAACGATTTCGACGAGGTCAAGATGTGCACCGACTACCTTATCAACGGCAATATTACCGACGAGATTCCTTTCGAATTCAATGAGGTAGAAATCAAACCGCAACTCAAATCTTTCCCAGGTTGGAAGATGCCCTTGAATATGGCAACAAAATTTTCAGAACTTCCGCAACGGTTGCTTGATTATCTGGGTGAAATAGAATCTATTACAGGTGTTCCTATTCTTGCTGTCTCCATCAGCCCCGACAGAAAAGATGTTTTATTCAAGTAGCCGGACAATAATTTTAACATTTTAGCGTTTCGTCTACTGAAATTTTAAATGATACAAAAATGAAAAGATTCCTTCTTGTAGCATTGATGACCCTGCCGCTGCTGGTGTCGGCACAGACCAAGGTGAAAGAGACTGATGTCCCTAAATCTGTCCTCCTGGCCCTCGAAAAGACTTACGAGTCCTATAAGGTCAAAACCTGGTATCAGGCTCCGGGTCAATATATTGCTGAATTTGTCACCGACGGTCAGCATGGTCGCTGCTATTTTACGGCCAACGGCGATTGGCAGTACAGCTCTTTCCCTGTCGACCTCTCGGAATGCCCAACAATGATGAATACTTATTTCGTCAACAATTATCCTGGCTATCGTATCCGTTCTACTGAGTACGTCGAAGAAATGAGCGGCGACAACTATTATCGTATGATTATCGTCAAAAAAGGCATCGGCTCTGCCGACTGTGAGATGATCTTCGACACCCGTGGCAAGCTGCAACGCTCTACAGCTCCCGATCCTGACGTGGTGAAGAAAGACTACTATGCCCACAACAACCCGGAGGATGTCTCCACCGACGAAGAGACCTCCAAGACGAAGAAATCTAACAAGAAACGCTCCAAACCCGTTGAGGACGTCCCTGAAATAGAGGCTTTCGAACCCTCCGAGGCTATCGCCGCCAATTTTGCCAAACGCTACCCCGCTACGCGCCTCAGCGCCGGTCCTGACTGGTACGAACGCGACAACGGTGAGTGTGTGGCTTACTATGCCAACAACCAGAAAAACCAGTTCGAGGCTGTCTACAACATGCAAGACGGTCGTATGATCAAAACGGGCAAGGTCCTCGACAAGGATCGTTACAAGAGCGCTATCCTCAAGTATTTGAAGGAAAAATTCAACGGCGAGAAATATAAGGTCGAAAAGATGGTCGTATACGAGTACGACTCCAAGTATCGCGGCGCCGATGGCAAAAAGCCAAAGCCCTACACCTATGTCGTCGTTAGCCAAAAGGCTTCGGGTCACACCTTGAAATACACCCGCATGGAATTCGACAATACGGGAAAATTCATCGGCCTCCTGGCTCAGCCGCTCGATGCACGCGACGTCCAATAGTGACACGAAAAACAACTAAAAAAGCTCATCGCACAAGCGATGAGCTTTTTTTGTTGTTGTGCTGAGCCGCCTCTATTCGTTGTTCATCATGCCGGCCTCTTCGATGAATTGCAAAAGCGCTTTCGAGATGGCGGTGTTGTCTTTCCTCGGATAGCGGATCTTGGTGAAAATCTCGCAGAGGTTGCGGGTTTTGTTCTGTCTGACCATCTCTTGGTTGAAGGGGAATTCTTCACGGATGCGGTGCACGTCACGGATGTCGTCGTCACTGTAGTCATGGTAATATTCATGGTGTACCACCCCCTTCAGCGGCAGTCGCTCGCTGAGTGCGGGCTGCTCGTCGGGATAGCCCAAGCACAGTGTCACTACCGGCACTACCCACTTGGGCAGTTGTAGGGCTTCGGCGATGGCTTTGGTGTTGTACATCACTGTGCCTAAGTAGCAGAAACCCAATCCTTCGGATTCGGATGCAACACAGATGTTTTGCGCTGCAAGCGTCGCATCTACCGTTCCTGACATGAGCCAAAGGAAATTGTCGTAGGGTTCGTCGCATCCGTTCAAACGGCACCAATGGTGGTATCTGTTCACGTCAACACAGACGGTAAGAAAGGCGGCGGCGCTGCTGCCCTGTCCGAAATGGAGCTTGGATATTGTTTCAATATTCGCCTTGTCTTGTGTGACGATGATGCTGTAGATTTGCATGTTGCCAGTGTTCGAGGCTCTCATGCCGCATTCCAGTATACGCTCCATCTTGTCGGCTTCTATTGGTCTGGCTTGGAAGCGTCGTATGCTGCGATGGTTCTTGAGAAGTTCTATTGTATCCATGTATCTTTACTGTTTTTGTTTTCGGTTAGTCACTTGAAGAATTGAACCTGTGGTGTTATGTGGGTTTGCTAATGTTTGAATGGTTTACATAATAGGCCAATGACCACTATGTTAATTCCTAATAACGACGAAATTGTTGTTTTATTGCTGACGACATTAAGAAACCATTAGTATAGATTCAACCTCGAAGTGCAACACTGTTGTGCAAAGATAGTAAGAATTTTTGTTTCGGGGAAGAATAATCCAAATTTTTTCTAGGTC
>OCVV011342248.1_pt1 | contig 10071 bp, 5 predicted proteins | sample 1539721 | NCBI WGS metagenome assembly OCVV01 (sample SAMN02144230, study PRJEB22623) | gut metagenome | biome: sheep rumen | host: Ovis aries | place: New Zealand
GGAGTTTTATTATGCAAGATTACATCAATAGTTTAAATGAAAGACAAAAAGAGGCAGCTATGCTAATTGAAGGACCAGTTATGGTTTTTGCTGGTGCGGGAACTGGAAAGACAAGGACGCTTACAACACGTGTAGCTTACATGTTAGATTCAGGTATTCCAGCTAGTAGTATTTTAGCTATTACTTTCACAAACAAGGCAACAAACGAAATGAGAGAGAGATTACAAAAGCTTGTCGGAGCTAAATCTCATAACTTGACAATCTCTACATTCCATTCACTATGTGCTCATATCTTGAGACGTGATATCGTTCATTTAAACTATGATAGACACTTTGAAATTATTGATGATGAAGATCAATTGAAGATTGTTTCTGAAGCTATTGATAATTTAAGACTTGATAAAAAGAAGATAACTCCTAAACACTGTAAAAAAGAGATTAATAATTGTAAGTGCTTTGATATTAAATTAGAATCTTACGAAGCAAAAGTTTTTAATGAATATAAAAGATTGATGAAAGAATATAATTTATTAGATTTTGAAGATCTATTAATTAAAACTTTCGAATTGTTTACAACTTGTCCCGATGTTTTAGAGAAATATCGCAATATTTATAATTATGTTTTAGTAGATGAGTTTCAAGATACCAATCTTATTCAATATAAGATAGTTTCAATGTTATGTAAGAATAGTCGTAATTTGTTTGTTGTCGGCGATGATGACCAATCTATTTATAGTTTTAGAGGAACAAATTACGAAAATATGAAACTATTTAAAAAAGATTTCCCGGAAACTAAAATAATTCTACTTGAAGAGAATTATCGTTCTACTCAAGAGATATTAAAAGGTACTAATAATTTAATATCTAATAACGATGATAGAGAAAATAAGAAATTGTTCTCAAGTCGTGAAGGAAGTAAAGACGATGTAGTTATCACTCAATTATCTGGAGATAGAGAAGAAGTTGAATATGTAATAACTAATATCAATTCACTTGTTAATAAAGGGTATAAATATAGCGATATTGCTATTCTTTATAGAAATACTGTAGTATCAAGAAATTTTGAATTAGCTATGGTGCAAAATGCTATACCATATAGGATTTTTGGTGGAATCAGCTATTTGAGAAGAAGAGAAATAAAAGATATTTCTGCTTATTTAAAACTGATTATGAACCACAATGACGTCAATTCATTTAAGCGTATTGTCAATGCACCAGCACGTAGTATTGGTAAGACTACACTTGATAGATTGCTTGAATATAAACTAGAAACCAAGAAGAATTTATTTGATTCAATTCGTGATATTGATACTATTCCTCAAAATAAGAAGAAGGCATTGACTGATTTTGTGGAAATGATTAATGAACTTGATAAAAAACTTGATGATACTCCACTTGATACTTATTTTGATGAATTACTTAAGAGAACTAATTATCTTGAAGTCATCAAAGATGATGAAGATGAAGAAGAGAGATTAGAAAATATCAAGGAATTTAAATCAATATTAGTTAGCGTTGAAGATAATGGTGAAGTTGCCAGTCGTAGAGAAAAATTGATGAGTGCGTTTGATGAAGCAATACTAGCTGATGATAAGTTGCAAAATCAACGTCAAAGACAAGATGGAGTTACCTTATCTACAGTTCATTCTGTTAAGGGGTTAGAGTTTAGATGTGTATTTGTTGTCGCATTTGAAGCTGGATTATTCCCTAATATGAGTTATTTTATGGATGTCGATATTGAGGAAGAAAGAAGAATAGCATATGTTGCTTGTACTAGAGCAAAGGATAAATTGTTCTTAACATGTGCTAAGAGTAGACTTCTTTATGGTAAAAGGATTAATAATCCTCAATCACAATTCTTAATTGAATTCATTGGAGTTAAGGGAAGTGAAGCTATTAAGAGTGGTAGTTATAGGAAGCAATCCAGTCTTGATTATGAATATGGCATTTCACAAGTTGATGATGATTATAATCCATTTAATCAAATTGAGAAAAAATATGAAAAAGATACAGAATCTACTGATATAAGTAGAGAATTAACTGATGATAAGACATTTAAAGTTGGAGATTTTGTAAATCACGCAGTTTATGGTGATGGTATCATCGTATCACTTGAAGCTAAAACTGATATGGGTTGGCTTGGTAAGATCTGCTTTACTGCCCAAGGAACTATTAAGACATTTGATATGATGCATAAATCTATTAAGAAAAAAGTGAGATAAGAGAGGAATTATGGAAGACATTACTTTAAAGAAAGTTCGTGAAGAGATATATAGATTAACTGAACGAATTAATGAAGCTAGAAGAGAATATTATGAAGAGGATAATCCAACAATCTCGGATTTTGAATATGACAGTTTGATGAGAGATTTAGAGGATTTAGAAGCAAAATATCCTGAATTTGCTTATAGCACTTCACCAACTAAACAAGTTGGTTATGTTGCTAATTCTAAATTTGAAAAGATTGAATTTGAAAAGCCAATGTTATCTTTAGCTGATATTTTTAACGCTGATGAGGTTAGAGATTTTGTGAATAAATTAATGGACTTCCATCCAACTTTTGTTTGTGAGCTTAAGATTGATGGTATTGCATCAAACCTAAGTTATAAGAATGGTATGTTTTCATTAGGTTCTACTCGTGGTAATGGACAAGTTGGTGAAAACATCACTAGTAATTTAAAGACTGTAAAAAGTATTCCTCCTGTTTTAAATAAACCTATTGATTTAGAAGTTAGAGGTGAAGTCTATATGTCTAGAGGCACCTTTAATAGATTAAACGAGGAAAGAAGAAAAAGAGGAGAAGAATTATTTAAGAACTGTAGAAACGCAGCTGGTGGATCTTTGAGACAACTCGATTATAAGATCACTAGGGATAGAGATTTAGATGCTTTTGATTATACTGTTGTTAATCCAGAAAATTATGGATTAAAAACACAGGTTGAAGCACTAGAATTTATGAAAGAAATGGGATTTAATGTAAATCCTAATTATAGATTGTGTAAAAACGCTGATGAAATATTAGCTTATCTTGATGAATGGAAAGATAAGAGAGAAACACTTGATTATGATACTGATGGAGTTGTTATAAAAGTAAATGAATTCAATTTATATGATAGAATTGGTTATACTGCGAGAACTCCAAAGTGGGGAATAGCTTATAAATTCCCAGCACAAGAAGTTGAAACTGAACTATTAGATATTGTTTATACAGTTGGTAGAACTGGTAATATTACTCCTAATGCGGTTTTAACTCCGGTTATGATAAGTGGGTCACTTGTTCAAAGGGCGACATTACACAATGAAGACTTCTGTATTGAGCGTGATTTAAGAATTGGAGATTTTGTCAGAGTTCGAAAAGCTGGTGAAATCATTCCGGAAGTACTAGAAGTCAATGAAGCGAGAAGAAAAGAAGGAAATGTTCCTTTTAAGATGATTGAATATTGCCCTGAATGCGGAAGCAAGCTAGTTAGAATCGAAGGAGAGAGCAATCATTATTGTATGAATAAGGATTGCCCTGGCAGAAAGAGGGAATCTATTATTTATTTTGCATCAAAACCTGCGATGAATATTGAAACATTAGGCGATAAGGTTGTGGAAACATTCTTTAATTTGGGATATTTAAAGGATATAACTGATATTTATAGACTAAAGGACTATAAAGATAAGTTAGTGCAAATTGAAGGATTTGGGGAAAAGAGTATTAATGTATTACTTGATAATATTGAAAAGAGTAAACAAAATACACTTGATAGAGTGCTTACTTCACTTGGTATTAGTGAAGTTGGTGGCAAGGTAAGTAAAATCCTTGCAAAAGAATTTAGAAGCTTTGACGGATTAATGAAGGCAACTGTCGATGATTTGGTTAAGATTAGAGATATTGGTGAAGTTATTGCTAGAAATGTAGTAAATTTCTTCAGTGAAAATAGAAATCTAATTGAAAGCTTGAAGAGTTTCGGAATTAATCCAATAATGGAGGTTATTGATACTAGTGGACTAATCTTTGAAAATAAGTCTATTGTATTAACTGGTAAGTTAGAGACAATGACTAGAGAAGAAGCATCTAGTATCATTGAATCTTTAGGCGGTAAAGCTGCTTCAAGTGTTTCAAAGTCAACATATTTAGTTGTCTGCGGAAGTGATGCGGGAAGTAAAAAAACTAAAGCTGAAGCACTTGGAATTAAAATTATTGATGAAAAAGAATTTTTAAGAATTACGGAGATTACAAAGAACAATGGATAATACGCAATATATAGTCGTGAAAGGCGCTAGAGAAAACAATTTAAAAAACCTTAATATTAAAATACCAAAGAATAAGCTAGTTGTTATGACTGGTTTAAGTGGTAGTGGTAAAACTTCACTTGCCTTTGACACTATATACGCGGAAGGGCAAAGAAGATACGTGGAAAGTATTTCAGCTTATGCAAGACAATTTTTGAGTAATATTGATAAACCTGATGTAGATAGCATCGATGGTTTATCTCCAGCTATTTCAATTGATCAAAAGACTACTAATAAAAATCCAAGATCAACTGTTGGGACTGTTACTGAGATATATGATTATTTCAGATTGTTATATGCGAGAATTGGTAGAGCATTTTGCCCTGAACATGGAATTGAAATTAAAAGCCAAACAATTAACCAAATGTGTGATAGATTGATGCAATTACCTGTCGATACAAAAATGGTAATTATGAGTCCCGTTGCTCATATGCAAAAAGGTCGTCACGAAAAGGTTTTTGAAATTCTTCAAAAAGAAGGATTATCAAAAGTTAGAGTTGATGGCGAAATGTATGATTTGGATGAAGAAATTGTTCTTGATAAGAATATAAAGCATAATATCGATGCTATCATTGATAGAGTTAAGGTGAGAAGTGAATCTAGAAGTAGAATATATGATTCACTTGAACTAGCTTGTAAACTTGGAGATGGTAAAGTAGTTGTTATCATCACTAAAACTGATGATGCCATCGAAACTAAAGAAGAAGAGATGGTGTTCAGTGAGCATTTAGCTTGTCCTGAATGTGGTTTTAGCATTCCAAAGCTTGAACCTGTACTATTTTCATTTAACTCTCCACAAGGAGCTTGTCCAGAATGTAAAGGACTTGGCTTTTTGCAACAAGTATCTCTTGATTTACTTGTTCCAAATAAAGAACTTACTATTAGACAAGGGGCTGTCAGATTTGTTAAGAATTTTGTGGACAGCGAAAACATTGAATGGCAAACATTTAAGACATTAATCGATTATTATGGAATTGATATGGATACGCCATTTAAAGATTTTACTGAGGATCAAGTAGACATTATTATGCATGGATCTAGAGAACCTATTAAGTATGAAATTACTACTGTAGGTGGTTTTACAATGCGTAAAAATGCCTATATTGAGGGCTTAGCTGATCTTATTGAGAGAAGATATCGTGAAACTACATCTTCATTTAATAGAGAATATTATGGATCATATTTAGCTGATAGACCATGTCCAGTTTGTGGAGGAAAGAAATTATCTCCCCACGCTTTGGCTGTAAAAATTGGTGGACTTAACATTTGGGAAATCACTAATATGTCAATTTCTGAATTATATAGTTTCTTAAAGAACTTGGATTTAACAGAAACAGAACATAAGATTGCTGATTTAGTTTTAAGAGAAATCATGGCAAGACTTGAATTCTTGATGAATGTCGGTCTTGATTATTTGACTTTATCTCGTTCAGCTTCAACTCTAAGCGGTGGAGAGAGTCAAAGAATAAGACTAGCAACTCAAATTGGTTCAAATTTGAGTGGAGTACTATATGTTTTAGATGAACCATCAATTGGATTGCATCAAAGAGATAATGATAGACTAATTGATGCTTTAAAAAAGATGAGAGATTTAGGTAATAGTTTAATCGTTGTAGAACACGACGAAGAGATTATGAGAAAGAGTGATTATTTGATCGATATTGGACCTGGAGCTGGTGTTCACGGTGGTGAAGTAGTAGCAGCAGGAACAATTGATGAAGTAATAAATACTGAAGGTAGTATTACTGGAGAATATTTATCCGGTAAAAAGTTTATTCCAACTCCAAAAACTAGTAGAAGTGGAGATGGTAGAGAACTTAGGATAATTGGAGCTAGGGAAAACAATTTAAAGAACATTGATGTCACTATTCCACTTGGTAAGCTAGTTTTAGTTACTGGTGTAAGTGGTAGTGGTAAGTCATCACTAATCAATGAAATATTAGTTAAGACTTTACAAAAAGAAATCAATGGCTCAAAGATTATTCCTGGTAAATGCGATAGGATTGAAGGAATTGAAAACTTAGATAAGGTTGTTGTTATCGACCAAAGTCCTATTGGAAGAACTCCAAGAAGTAATCCTGCTACTTATACAGGTGTATTTGATCACATTAGAGACCTTTTTGCTTCTACCTTAGAAGCAAAAGAGAGAGGATATCAAAAGGGTAGATTCTCATTTAATGTGAAAGGTGGTAGATGTGAGAAATGTTGGGGAGATGGTGTTATCAAGATTGAAATGCACTTTTTACCTGATGTTTATGTACCTTGTGAAGAATGTCATGGTACTAGATATAATTCTGAAACTTTAGAGATAAAGTATAAAGGTAAAAATATCTATGATGTATTAGAGATGACAATTTCTGAAGCTAATGAATTCTTTGCCAATATTCCTCAAATCAAAGCTAAATTAGATATCTTAGATAAGGTTGGTTTGGGTTATATAAAACTTGGGCAAAGTGCTGTTACTTTATCTGGTGGTGAAGCACAAAGAGTTAAGTTAGCTAGTGAATTATATAAGAAGATTTCAGACAAAGCTATTTACATACTAGATGAGCCAACAACTGGTTTACACAGTGATGATGTCAATAGATTGATTAAAGTTTTAAATAATATTGTTGATAATGGAGCAACTGTTATCGTTATTGAACACAATCTAGATGTCATTAAACAAGCTGATTACCTAATTGACTTAGGCCCTGAAGGTGGTATTAATGGTGGTGAGATTGTTGCCTGTGGCACAAGAGAAGATATTATAAATTGTGATAGAAGTTACACGGGTAAATATTTAAAGATGATTATGGAGAAAAAATGAGTAACGAGTTTGATGAAAAAAACAACGTCGAAGAGGATGAAAACGGACAAAACGACGTTGATAAAGACAATAGCGAAGAGAAAAAACGCGAAGATGATGATAAATTAAATAAAAAACAAGAAAATAAAAACGAACTAGAAGAATTAGCTAAGGAAGTAGATAAGCTGATTGATGAAGTTAGTAGTGAATATGGTATTGATCCTGAAAAGTTAAAAGTAATGCCAATTCAACTTCCTAAAATGTCTTTTAAAGCCGTTTTAATTACTAGCTTAGTTATATTTGTTTTAGATTTTTTGGTTATGTTTGCGCTAAATGGTTTCTTTAATTGGTGTGAGTGGGGTAGCCATAGTGATTTAATTTTCTTTGCTCTATATTTCGCAGGAGTTGACATGGTTTTGAAGCTTGCTTCATTACCACTATTTCCTAAAAATCCTAAGAGTATATTCTATGTTTCGGTATTAAAGATAGTTCCATTTATCTTAACAATGGTAATCTGTGGAATATGGCCTATATTTATTAAGATTACTTCATATTGGTTCTATGTGTTTATTGGCTTAATAATCTATGCAATTAGAAAGTTTTTAATTACATATTACCTTGAAAAGCAATTGACTAGGATGATGACTAAAATTTCTGCGAATAATAATTCTAAAAGAATTTGAAAATAAGAAAGGAGAATAATTATGATTTATTCTTTAACAGTGAGAGATTGTGTAAAACAATTAAATCTTGATGTTATCTGTGGAGAAGAATTCCTTGATAGAGAAGTTAGTAGATCTACTTTATCAAGACCTGGTGTTGAAATATATGCGGGGTACTTTGATTTCTATGAATTCCCTAGAATTCAATTAATTGGTTCTAAAGAAATTAATTTGTTTTACATGCTTGATGAAAATGTCAGACAAGAGAGAGTAAATAAATTATTTGAACCTAAGCCACCTGCATTTGTTTTCACAAAAAATGTAGAGACTATTCCTCAAATGTTTATTGAAGCTGGTAAAAAATATGGTGTTGCCGTTTTGCGTTCACACGAAAGAACAACTGTTACTTTTAGTGCTTTAGGATATTATTTGTCAGAAGCACTAGCAGAAAAGAAGGCATTACACGGAACTATGATGGATATCAATGGTGTTGGTGTTTTAATTACTGGTAAGAGTAGAGTTGGTAAGAGTGAAACAGCACTTGAACTTTTAACACGTGGACATACACTTGTCTGTGATGATAGCGTTGAAGTTGGTGAAGCTTATGCTGGTCTACTTGTTGCTTCATGTCCTAAGACTATTGAAAGAATGCTTGAAGTTCGTGGAATAGGTATTGTGGACGTAGTAGAACTATTTGGTGTAAAAGCTTTTAGAAACAAGAAGAAGTTAATGCTTATCGTTGAACTTGTTAAGTGGAGTGATAACTTAAAGATTGATAGACTTGGGTTGGAAGAAAAATATGAACAAATTTTTGATACAAAAGTTCCTAAGTGCGTTATCTATGTAATGCCTGGTAGAAATATTGCAACTCAAGTAGAAGTAGCTGCTATGAACTGGAGATTAAAAAGTTTTGGCAAGAATACATCACTTGAATTTATCAATAAGATTGATAATATCGTTAAGGGAAACGGAGGTAAAAACTAATGTTTCTATATGATCACGATGCAATTGAAGCAATAAATTCTAATTTTATATCAATCGGTTCATTTGAAATTAAGAAATACGCTATTTGTATTATGGTTGGTGCATTACTTGCATTCATTTTTGGTCTTAAATGGGCTAAAAGAATTGGTATTAAAGAAGACGTCATTTATACTGGTTTTGCATGGGGCTTAATCGTTGGTGTATTAGGTGCTAGAACATTCTATTGTATATTTGATGACTTTAATAAAGTGTTGACTAAACCGTGGACAATAATTACGGAGTTTAGAAATGGCGGACTTGCAATTAGTGGAGCCATAATTTCTGTTGCGATATATGCAGTAATTTACTGTAGGATTGTGAAAATACATCCGTTATACATTGGAGAACTGGTAGCACCTGGATTCTTAATTGGACAAATCTGTGGAAGATGGGGCAATTTCTTTAATCAAGAAGCTCATGGAGGATTAGTTCCTGGAGATACACTTGATGCACAAAGAGAATGGCTATGGTTCTTACCGAAGTTCATTAAAGATAATATGTATATTAATAATATATCTAGTGCTGCACCAGTAGTTGGTTATTACCAACCTACTTTCCTTTATGAAAGTGTATTAAACTTAATCGGATTAGCTCTAATTTTAGCTTTAAGAAAATGGTGGAAGAAGTATAGATTAGGTGATGCACTATTTATCTATTTGATGTGGTATGGATGTGTAAGATTTAATATTGAAATAATGAGAACTGATGCTCAAACAATTGGTAATTCAAGCATTAAAGTCGTACAAGTATTATGTATATTTGCATTTTTAATTGGTCTTGTTTTATTCATTTTGAGACATAAATTTCATTGGTTAGATCAACCTTGGAATGGTGTTGATCCTGAAAAGGTAAATAACAGTTTTGGAAAAGTAAATAAAGCTAGCATAGTTAGCGAAGCTGGCATAGTTAGCGAAGCTAACGTTGCTAACGTTGATAACGTTTCTAACAAAGTTATCGCAGATAACGTTGATAACGCTTCTAAAGATGCTAATGGTTCTAGTGAACCTGGGAAAGAATAATGTCATTTACTAATGATGTAAAGAAAGATATTCTTACTCTGGAATACAGTGATGAAGAATTAAAAGCTGAGTTATACGGAATATTAAAAATCAAACTAGAATTGATTATCAATTTTGGTGGTTTGAGTTTTGAAGTAAAAACAGCTAGTTTAAATATTTCAAGAAGAATAGTTTATCTAATTAAGAAATTATATAAGATTGAAGTTGAGTTAAAAGCTAAAGAAAGAGCTAATTTAGACCATATGAATATCTATTATTTAACTGTAACTGATTCTGTAAAGGATATGTTAATTGATTTAGG
>OCVV012849870.1_pt1 | contig 10071 bp, 6 predicted proteins | sample 1539721 | NCBI WGS metagenome assembly OCVV01 (sample SAMN02144230, study PRJEB22623) | gut metagenome | biome: sheep rumen | host: Ovis aries | place: New Zealand
GTTGCACCCTTGGGTGCATTGTGCATTGTATAAATTCGTCATATTCGAAATATTCGTTGTTGAAAAAAGCATCCGAAACTTCAATTAATTGTTAATTGTTCATCGTTAATTATCAGCGTTTTTTCATTTGAAGATACTTTTCAGTATCTCGCTGGTCACCTTGCGGGTGGCAGTGTTGGCGGCACTCTTGGCAGCACTTCCGAGGATGGAACCAGAGGAAGAGCGGCGTGAAGAACTGGTCTTGCGCGATGAGGCTGTCCTCCTGCTGGAAGATGTGCTGCGCGATGAGTTGCCTGTAATCTTCTTGCCCACCGAGTTGCCCACCTGACGACCAGCACTTCCTATCACGGCACCGAGGAGGGTGCCGAAGATGGTGCGTGTCCAACCGCTCGACGACTTTTCCTTTTCCTTGGCCAAACGCTCCTGCTCTTTGCGCAGACGTTCAGCCTCTTTTTCCTGTTCTTTGCGGATGCGTTCGGCCTCACGGGCAGCGTCACGTTCTTGCTTTTCTTGTTCACGCTGGCGACGCAACACCTCGGCGGCTTCGGCGCGCAGACGGCGTTCTTCTTCCTTTTCCGCCTCTTTCTGCAGGCGTTCTTGCTCCTTTTGCAGTCGGGCAGCCTCCTTCTCCTCTTCTTTCTGCCGCTTGGCTTCCTCCTGCTTGCGCAGCATCTCGGCGGCTTCGGCATCCTCCTGTTCCTTCTGTGCTATGAGTACTTCGTAGGCACTCTCGCGGTCGAAGTAGTCGGCATACTCCTTGATGTGGTCGGGAGCAGCATTCTGGATGTCAATGCGTTGACCCTCGGTGATGGCACCAATCTGGCTCAGAGGAAAGAGCATATTGGCGCGCTGCACGATGGTGGGCGCACCTCTTTCGTCGAGCACAGACACGAGTGCCTCGCCTGTACCCAGTTCCATGATGGCATCCTCTGTCTTGAAGGCAGGGTTGGCACGGAAGGACTGGGCGGCCACACGCACCGCTTTCTGGTCCTTAGGCGTATAGGCACGGAGGGCATGCTGGATGCGGTTGCCCAGTTGGCCGAGGATAGCGTCAGGAATGTCGGAAGGTGACTGCGAGATGAAGTAGATGCCGACACCCTTCGAGCGGATGAGTCGGATAACCTGTTCCAACTTATCCACCATCGCCTTCGAGGTGCCGTCGAAGAGCATGTGTGCCTCGTCGAAGAAAAAGACGAGTTTGGGCAGTTCTTGGTCGCCGATTTCGGGCAGTGTGGCATAGAGTTCGGTCATCAGCCAAAGGAGGAAGGTGGAATAGAGTTTCGGGTTGAGCATCAGTTTGTCGGCAGCCAACACACTCATCACGCCCATGCCGTTCTCGGTGTCGATAAGGTCTTCCACGTTGAAGGCCGGCTCGCCAAAAAACTGGTCGCCTCCCTCGCTCTGCAGGGCCAGCACAGCGCGCTGGATGGCACCGATGCTGGCAGGCGAGATGTTGCCATAGACGGTGGTGAACAACCCGGTGTTCTGTCCCACAAAGTCGAGCATCAGGCGCAGGTCTTTCAGGTCGATGAGCAAGAGTTCCTTGTCATCGGCGATGTGGAAGACAATGTTGAGCACACCACTCTGCACGTCGGTCAGGTCCATCAGTCGGCTGAGCAGTTGCGGCCCCATGGCCGACACGGTGGTGCGCATGGGGAATCCTTGCTCACCAAACACATCGTAGAATCTGACGGGGCAAGCCTTAAACTCGGGGTTAGGCACACCGAAACCATCTTTGCGCTTCTCGATGAAGGAGGAGAGTTTGCCGGGTTGTGAGATGCCGGATAGGTCGCCTTTCATGTCGGCCATGAAGCAGGGCACCCCCGCTTGGCTGAAGGTTTCGGCCAGCACTTGCAGGGAAACCGTCTTGCCAGTGCCTGTGGCACCGGCTATGAGGCCGTGACGATTACACATTCGGCCCACCAGGTTGATGGGTCCTTCGCCGCTGTGTGCGATGTAGAGTTCACCGTTGATATACATATTTATGAGGTTTATAGGTTGTCTGGATTATCTGGAGTTCTGGGAATAGCGGTCAAGGCCACTGTTGAGCCATTTGAGGAAACGCGGAATGTCCTCGTCGTAGGAGTAGGGTTGTTCGAGCAGGTTGCCTTGATGGTCTGCGAGTACGTAGAAAGGTTGGGTGCTGGCATCGAACTTCGACGACTGGAGATAACTCCACCTGTCGCCCACGGTGCGCAGTTTGCGCTTAGAGCCATTATCGTCCACCACGATAGGTTCGGACAGTTTGGTTTTGTCATCCACATAGAGTTGGATGAGCACGTATTTGTTGCGCATGATGTCGGCCACCTCGGTGTCGGTGAAGACGGCGGCTTCCATCTTGCGGCAGTTCACACAACCATAGCCCGTAAAGTCTATCATGACGGGCATGTGGTGCTCCTTCGCATACAGCATACCCTCCTCATAATCTGTAAACATAGGCTTCACTTCCTGCTTTGGGGCAAGGTTGAAGTCCTGCGTCTTCATGGGCGGAGCAAAGGCACTGATGGCCTTCAGAGGCGCGCCCCAAAGTCCCGGCAGCATATAGATGGCAAAGGCAAAGGAAACCAAAGCCATGAAGAAGCGCACCACCGATGTCTTTTGATGCAGCACCACATTCCCCATTTCGTCATATTCCTCCTCATCGTGGGGGAAGCGAATCCAGCCGATAAGATAACAGCCTAACAATGCCGCAAGGGCAATCCAAAGGCTGAGGAACACTTCGCGGTCGAGCAGTCCCCAATGGTAGGACAAATCTGCCACCGAGAAAAATTTGAGGGCGAAAGCCAGTTCGACAAAGCCGAGGGTCACCTTCACCACGTTCATCCAGTTGCCACTCTTCGGCATGGCGTTGAGCCACTGGGGGAAGAGGGCGAAGAGCGTGAAGGGCAGAGCCAAGGCAATGGCGAAACCGAGCATGCCGATAACGGGGCCGGGGCCGAGAATGTTGGAAGTGGCCACCTCCACCAAGAGAAAACCGATGATGGGGCCTGTACAGGAGAAACTGACCAAGACCAGCGTGAACGCCATGAGGAAGATGCTCAGCAGTCCTGTGGTGGTGCTGGCCTTCTTATCGACAGCGGTGTTCCACTTCGACGGCAGCGTCAACTCAAAGCCGCCGATGAAAGAGATGCCGAAAATCAGCAGCATGAAGAAAAAGAGGAGGTTGAACACCGCATTCGTAGCCAAATCGTTGAGTGCCGAAGGCCCAAAGATGGCGGTGATGACAAGTCCGAGGGCGACATAAATCACGATGATGCTGAGTCCATAGAGGATGGCATCGCGGATGCCTCGCTTCTTGGCCGCCGCCTTCTCTTCGGGAGAGGAATTTTTATTTGTTCCACGCTTGAGGAAGAAGGATACGGTCATGGGGATGATGGGCCACACGCAAGGGGTGAGCAGGGCGATGAGACCGCCAATGAAACCGAGAGCAAACAACAGCACAAGTGAGCCCTCAGTCAGCGAGCCATCCACTGGCGTGGAGTAGTCAATGCGAGGTTCCCATTCGGCGTCATCTTCTCCTTGGACGAAGACAGCGACGGAATCGCTGTCCGCTGTGGAGGCAGGGTTTGCATCAGCAAGGAAGGCTGAATCGGGAGACAGGGCACTGTTGGTCGGGGTCTGTGCGGCATCGGAGGCCGTCGGGGCAGGAGGCGCATTCCCTTGGGAGGGAGAGGCTTTCGGCTCTTCCTTCTTCTGAGGCTTCGCTTCGCCGCTGAAACTGAAATCGACAGCCGTGGGAGGGGTGCAGTTCTGGTCGTTGCAGGCCCCGTATTCAAGGTAGCCCTCCACCTCATACTTGCCGCCGAGGAGTTTCAGTTTCTGTCTGAAGGTGGCTGTCTTTTCAAAGTAGAAGACATCGGTGCTGAACATGGCCTCGAAGTGCTTCACTGGCTTGCCTGCATAGGTGAGCGCACCATCCAGTTGGGCACCCGTCATCTTTTCCATGTGGAGGGTTGTCGGTGTGGGACCATCCATCGGCTCTGTGCTGTACATGTGCCATCCGTCCTTGATGGTTGCGACGAACGTGATGACCGCCTCGGTGGAGGATGCCTCCTTGATGGAGGTCTCCACCTTGACGGGCTTCACGCCCCACATCTGTGCATGGGCCATGCTCATGCAGCAGAGGGTCAGGGTCAGCAGCAGGAGCCTTCTCATACGATGCCTTTTTCTTGCAGATAATGGAGTGCGTCGATGGCGGCGTGGCATCCACTGCCGGCGGCGCTGATGGCCTGACGATAGAGGGGATCGGCCACATCGCCAGCCGCAAACACACCGGGAACGTTGGTGGCGGTGGTGGGATGCTGCACCTTGATGTAGCCCTGTGCATCCACCTCCACATCGGGACGGAACACCTCGCTGTTGGGGTGATGGCCGATGGCGAGGAAGAAACCGTCGATGGGCAGGTCGTAGCGGCGTTCGCCCTCCTTGCCCTTGTTCTCGATGAGGTGGGCACCCTCCACACCGTTGTCGCCATAGAGGCCCTCGGTTTGTGTGTTCCAAAGGATTTCGATGTTCTCAGCCTCCTTCACCTTTTGCTGCATGGCATCGCTGGCGCGAAGCACATCGCGGCGCACAATCATATATACTTTCTTGGCCAAACTACTCAGGTATTGTGCCTCCTCGCAGGCCGTGTCGCCGCCGCCCACCACGGCCACCACCCGCTTGCGGTAGAAGAAGCCGTCGCACGTGGCACAGGCCGACACGCCCTGTCCTGCATATTTCTTTTCATCGTCCAGCCCGAGGTATTTGGCCGACGCACCCGTAGAGATGATGAGCGTGTGTGCCTCCAGCACTGTGCCGTCGTCGGTGGTCACCTTGTGGGGCTGAGAACCGTCCTTCGAGAGTTCCACCTTCGTCACCATGCCCGTGCGGATGTCGGTGCCCAATCGCTCGGCCTGCTTGCGCAGGTCATCCATCAGTTCCACACCGGTGGTGCCATCAGGGTAGCCCGGAAAATTGTCCACTTCAGTGGTCTGGGTCAGTTGACCGCCAGGTTGCAATCCCTCGTAGAGCACGGGGCTCAAAGAACTTCTCGAAGCATAGATGGCTGCCGTATATCCGGCAGGGCCACTTCCTATAATCAATGTTTTCAGTGCCATATATTCAGTTTTTTTAGTGTTTGAAACGTTTATTCAGAAGGTGAAAAATGTCTGTAAAATGTGTGCAAAGATAATGAGATTTGCACGATTGACCAAACTTTTCGCCCAAGAACTTTCTTGCTGAAGGCACAAAAGGCTCAATTTCAGCCGATTCGGCCACAAAACGTAGGGGGCACGGAAAGCCCCCTTCCACAACCTCAAAACAGGTGTGACTCACACCTGTGGTAGGGGTGTGACTCAGACCTATGGTATAGGTGTGACTCACACCTGTTTTGAGGCACTGAAAGAGGGGGAGAAAAAGAAGTGGAAAAAGGGAGAAAAAGGGAACGGAAAAAGGGATGTTTCAGAAAAAATGCTTACCTTTGCAGCCTAAGCCTTCAAAAGCACTTCATGACATGACACAGCAAGGACACCCCAAGGGACTTTATCTGCTCTTCGTCACCGAGATGGCCGAGCGGTTCAGTTACTATGGCATGCGCGCCGTCTTCACGCTCTACATGGTGGCGGCTCTCTTCACGATGGATGCCGCCAGCGAGATTTATGGCTACTACACGGGACTGGTCTATCTCACTCCCCTCTTGGGCGGCTATGTGGCCGACCGCTATTGGGGCAACCGCCGCAGCATCGTGGTGGGCGGACTGCTCATGGCGGTGGGGCAGTTGCTGCTTTTCCTCAGTGCCTCGGTGGTGCAACCAGCCATCAGCGAGGCCGAGGGAGTCATCGACCCTGCCGTGGATAATCAATTGGCCATCATCTTCATGATGAGTGGACTCTTCTTCCTCATTCTCGGCAATGGTTTTTTCAAACCTAACATATCGACGATGGTGGGCAGTCTCTATGCCCCCGACGACAAGCGGAAGGACTCGGCTTTCACCATCTTCTATATGGGCATTAACGTGGGAGCCACGCTGGGACCGTTGGCCTGCGGCATCTTCGAGGGCAACTACCTGAATCCGACCTACTTCAGGTGGGCATTCCTCTGTGCCGCCATCGCCATGCTTGTATCTACACTGGTGTTCTGGCTGCTGAAAAACAAATACTTGAGAGACTATCAGGGGCAGCCTGTCGGCACTGGGCCAACCCACCATGAGCAGGTGCAGAAACATCCCCTCACGCGAAAAGAGAAACAGCACATCGCCGTCATTTTCATCATTGCGGCCTTCGTCATCTTCTTCTGGGCGGCCTACGAACAGGCAGGCGTGTCGCTCACCTACTTTGCCGACCAGCAGACCGACCGCCACATCTTCGGATGGGAAATGCCGACCAGTTATTTCCAGTCTTTCCCCGCCATCTTCGTGGTGCTGCTCGCTCCTGTCATGAACCTGGTTTGGGAGACTCTGGGCCGCTTCGGACATGAGCCTTCTTCGGTGCTGAAACAGGCTTTCGGCTTGGCTTTCCTCTCGCTGGGCTATCTGCTCATCGCCTATGGGGTGAAGGACATCGACCCTGCTGCCAAGGTGAGCATGTTCTGGCTCACGGGGCTTTACTTCCTCCACACGCTGGGCGAACTCTCGCTCTCGCCCATCGGACTCTCGCTCGTCAGCCGACTTTCGCCTAAGCATCTAGCCAGCCTGATGATGGGCATCTGGTTCATGTCCACCGCAGTGAGCAACATGCTCGCTGGCCAGTTGGCCACGCTCTACCCCGATGGAAGCAGCAAAAGCCTCTTTGGACTGGTGGAAATCACCTCGCTCCACGACTTCTTCATGGTGTTCGTCGTCATGTCGGGCATTGCCGCCATTGCGCTGGCCTGCATCTCGCCTGTGCTAAACAGAATGATGAAGGAGTGAGATTTTTCGCCTTTCAGTCTTCACTTTTCACTTAAAATCCGTACCTTTGCAGCCAACTAAACAGAAAGAAAAAAATATGGCAACTACAGTCGCTATGCGTAAGCCGCACAGCAAAATGAATTATGCACTGCAACACCCTGAAAATGAGGGTGGAATGAACGAGCGTGTGAAACGTCTGCACCAGCAGAGCATCGACACGCCCACCACGCTGACCATCGAACGCGCACTCATCGAGACAGCCTTCTACAAGGAGAACTACGGCAAGATGCCTAACTGCATCCTGCGCGCAAAAAATTTCTACGAGATTTGCAAGAAGAAAACAATCTATATAGGTGAGGACGAACTGATTGTGGGCGAACGCGGACCTGTGCCCAAGGCGGTGCCCACCTTCCCCGAACTGACCTGCCACACGGTGGAAGACCTCCACACGCTGAACGACCGTGAGTTGCAGCCTTACTACATCAGCCAGGAGGACATCGACACCTATGAGCGCGAAGTCATCCCCTATTGGCAAGGACGCACACAGCGAGAGCGCATTTTCAGCCACGTGAGTAAGGAGTGGGAAGAGGCTTATCATGCAGGTGTGTTCACCGAATTTATGGAACAGCGCGCAGGCGGCCATACGGCCATGGACGGCAAGATGTATCGTCGTGGCTTGCTCGATGTGAAGGCACTCATTGCCAAGACCCTCGCCGAACTCGACTTCATCAACGACCCCGAGGCCACCGACAAGCAGCAGGAACTGCAGGCCATGGACATCTCGTGCGATGCCGCCATCCTGTTCGCAGAGCGGCATGCGGAATTGGCAGAGAAGATGGCAGCCGAAGAGACGAGCCCGCAGCGGAGAGCAGAACTGCTGAAGATTGCCGATGTGTGCCGTTGGGTTCCTGCCCATGCACCAAGGGATATGCAGGAGGCCATTCAGATGTACTGGTTTGTGCATCTGGGCACCGTGACCGAACTGAACGGATGGGACTGCATGAATCCGGGTCACATTGACCAGCACCTCTTCCCGTTCTATCAGAAGGGACTGGCCGACGGCACGATGACGCGTGAGAAGGCAAAGGAACTGATTTCGTGCTTCTGGATTAAGTTCAACAATCAGCCTGCACCGCCAAAGGTGGGTGTGACGGCTTTGGAATCAGGTACTTACAACGACTTCACCAACATCAACATAGGCGGCATCGACCGCGAAGGGAAGAATGCTGTGAACGAACTCTCCTACATCATTCTTGAGGTGCAGGAAGAACTGCACGAACTGCAGCCGGGACTCTCCATCCATGTGAGCAAGGTCACGCCCGACGAGTTTGTGATGGCAGGTGCCAAGGTGATTCGTCAGGGGCATGGCTATCCCTCCGTCTTCAATCCCGACACCTACACGAAGGAACTGGTGCGGCAGGGCAAGACGCAGGAGGATGCCAACGAAGGCGGCTGTTCGGGCTGCATCGAGGTGGGTGCTTTCGGTAAGGAGGCCTACATCCTCACGGGCTATCTGAACACTCCCAAGATTCTGGAAATCACGCTCAACAACGGCCTCGACCCCATGACGGGCAAACGCCTGGGCTTGGAGACGGGCGACCCACGCACGTTCACTTCGTATGAGCAACTCTACGAAGCCTATCACAGGCAGATGCTCTATTTCGTGAACATGAAACTGGCGGTGAACAACTACATCGAGCGCATGTTCTCGCTCTATGCACCAGCCACGTTCCTCTCGCTCTTCATCGACGACTGCATCACTCGTGGACGCGACTACTACAGCGGTGGTGCACGATACAACACTACCTACATCCAATGCACGGGCCTCGGCACCATCACCGACTGCCTCGCCACGCTGAAGAAGCATGTGTTTGAGGACAAGAAGTTCACGATGGACGAACTGCTGAAGGCCGTTGCCTCCAACTGGGGGCGCGACGAAAACTGTCAACTCTCAACTGTCAACTCTCAACTGGAGAAGATGCGACAGTTCATCATGAACCGCACACCTTTCTTTGGCAACGATGATGACTATGCCGACTCCATTGCCGTGAAGGTGTATGACGACCTTGTGGAGGCCATCGAGGGACACCCCAACACCCGTGGCGGCAAGACACAACTGAACATGCTCTCCACCACCTGCCACAACTACTTCGGCTCTGTCTGTGGGGCATCGGTCAATGGCCGTCTGGCTCACTTCGCCATCAGCGACGGCACTTCGCCTGCTCATGGTGCCGACACGAATGGTCCGACGGCGGTCATCAAGTCATTGGGCAAACTCGACCAAACTAAGTCGGGCGGCACCCTGCTCAACGTGCGCTTCGTGCCTTCGCTCCTGAAGCGTGACGAGGACCTGAAGAAACTCGTCTCGCTCATCCGCGCCTACTTCTCAATGGGAGGGCACCACATCCAGTTCAACATCGTCGATACGCAGACGCTGCTCGATGCCCAGCAGCAGCCCGACGACTACAAAGACCTGCTCGTCCGTGTGGCTGGCTACTCCGACTACTTCAACGACATGACCGAACAACTACAGAACGAAATCATCGCCAGAACAGAGAACGACGAGTTCTGAAAGGATGAAGAATATGACACGAGACATTTTCCTTGCCGGTGGCTGTTTCTGGGGCACCGAGCATTACTTCAAGCAGATAGAAGGTGTGCTGAACACCGAGGTGGGCTTTGCCAACGGACATACCACCGACCATACATACAAAGAGGTTTATACCGACACGACGGGTTATGCTGAGACCGTGCGCATCGAGTATGACGATGCGGTGGTTGATTTGGAGTTCCTGCTCCAGATGTTCTTCCGGGCTATCGACCCCACGAGCCTGAACAAGCAGGGGCATGATGAAGGCACACGTTACCGCACTGGAGTCTATTACACTTCGGAGGACGACCTGCCTGTCATCAAGAAGGTGTTTGCCGAAGAGCAGAAGAAACTGGATGCCCCCATCGCCGTAGAGGTGGAGCCGTTGCAGTGCTTTTACCCCGCCGACGAGTCGCATCAGGACTATCTCGACAAGAATCCTACGGGTTACTGCCACTTGCCTGTGGAACTGTTCGAGTTTGCGCGGAAAGCCAAGAAAGGAAGTTTGTGAGAAACCAACAGTTATAGTTACTTACTGAAGTTTCGGATGCTTTTTTCAACAACGAATATTTCGAATATGACGAATTTATACAATGCACAATGCACCCAAGGG
>OCVV011355086.1_pt1 | contig 10070 bp, 6 predicted proteins | sample 1539721 | NCBI WGS metagenome assembly OCVV01 (sample SAMN02144230, study PRJEB22623) | gut metagenome | biome: sheep rumen | host: Ovis aries | place: New Zealand
TGGTTCCAATTTCATTATTATTCACCTCTTGTATATTTTGGCATTAATTTAAGCTTATGTAAATTAACCTTATTTAAATAATCTATTCTTTCTTTAATCTTTGGATCTTCACATACTCCAGTTCTAATATATTTATCTAATACCTCATATGTAAAGCCTAATTTTTCTTCATCAGATTTGCCACTCATTCCATCCTCAGGAGTTTTATCAACAATAAATGATGGTAAGCCTAATTCTCTTCCTAATTGTCTAACTTCAGTTTTTGTGAAATCAGAAATTGGAGAGAAATCACCAGCTGCATCACCAAATTTAGTTGAATAACCAACCCAATCCTCAGATAGATTACATGTGTTGCATACTCTTCCTCCAACTATAGCTGAGATGCCATATAATGTTGTCATTCTAATTCTTGCTGGAGTATTTGTTTTGTATGCATCATATGAATTAGGATCTGTATCTAATTCTTTTCCAATTAATTCTCTTAATTGATTAACAGGCTCTTCAATATTTATAACGTAATGTTTGATTCCAAGAAGATTTACTACTGCATTAGATACATCAATATCATGCTGAATACCTTTTGGCATTAAAACACCAATAACATTTTCTTTTCCTAATGCTTTAACTAAAAGTGCAGCACAAACTGATGAATCAGCTCCTCCTGAAATACCAATTACTGCCTTACAGCCCTTTCCGTTCTTTTCAAAATATTCTTGAATCCACTTAATTACTTTTTCGCTTTCCATATTCCACCTATTAAATATTCTAATTAAATATAAATTATTATAGCCAATCCGCTTTGTTTTAATTATATCACTTAATTTTTTTTATTAAAGTCATTTAATTCTTTTTTTAATTGATATGTATTAGTAATAATTTTTGTATTTTTCCAATGCTTTGGCATCAATCTTAAATATTCATTATAGGTGAACCTTTCATCCATTAATATTGCAACACCTTTATCGTTGTAATCACGTATTACTCTTCCTACAGCTTGTATTACCTTTGTAAAGCCAGGATATGTGTATGCATAATTAAAGCCATTACTATAAATTTCTTCAAAATATTCCTTTAATAAATTATTTTCATCACATATTAATGGTAATCCAACTCCCACAATAATTACTCCAGATAATGAATCACCAATATAATCTATTCCTTCACTAAATACTCCTCCCATAACAAAGAATCCAACCTTTGTGTTAGTTGTTGTTTTAAATTTTGTTATTATTTCTTGTTTTTCTAGCTCAGTTAGATTATTTTTTTGAATAATCATTTCATATTCTGGTTCTATTATTGAATCAACTACCATATTCATATACTGATATGATGGAAAAAATACAATATAATTACCAGGTTTAGATGATGTTAATACTTCAATAGATTCAATGATTGAGTCAATTGAATCTATTCTATTTTTATATCTTGTTGATATTTTGTTGTTTATTATTATATCTAATTTATTAGGATCAAATGGTGATTCAAGCTCTAAAAATTTACCCTCACCATGGGTAATTAAATTTGCATGATAATCAATTGGATATAATGTAGCTGAAAAGAATACAACTCCACAATTAGATTCTTTAATAATATCTAATATGAATTTTGAGGCATCCATACAAAAATAATTAATATAGATATTATCATCAATTAATTTTACAATTACCTTATGTGTATCTGAAAATATATCAGATATATTTAAAAATTCTAATATTTTAAAATATGATTCTAATGCGATATCCTTATCCTTTAGCTTTTTATTTTCTTCAAATATTTGGTCGCATTTTTGTAATATATTTCTAAGCATTACATTAAGATCATTATTCATAAAATTATCGAAATATACAGCTTTTTCCGTAACATATTCTCTATATGAATCAAATATTTCTAATGCTTTATTACAATCATTTCTAATAGATGGCTTGAAGCCATTTAAGGTTTTTCTTAATACTCTAATATCTATTTCACTAAGTAAGGCAGAATACATATCCTTACTTCTATCTACTAAATTATGAGCCTCGTCAACTAAAAGCTTGGGATTATAGCTATCATCCTCAAAATATCTAATTAGCTTTACTCTTGGGTCAAATGCGTAATTGTAATCAGCAATTACAATATCACAAAAATAAGATAGATATAGGCTGAATTCGAATGCACACAATTTGTATTTATTTGTAACATCTAATATTACATCTTCACTAAATATATCATTATTTTCAAATATTTCTTTTGTTGCTAGATTAAGCTTATTAAAATATTCCTTTGTGAATGGACATTCATCAGGGTTACAATGCTGCATATGAGCATTACATATCTTCTTTTTAGCTGTAATATCGATTGCTTTTATTTTTAAACCATTTTTTGATAACAATCTTATGGCATCTAATGGTGCGTTTTTTCCACTACCTTTAGCTGTTAAATAAAATATTTTATCATTTTCCTTTAATGACTTAAGGGCCGAAAAAATTGTAGCCATTGTCTTTCCAATTCCGGTTGGGGCAATACAATATAATATTTCATTATCTGTTAAGGCTTGATATGTTGCCTTCATTAGATTACGCTGACCTGGTCTTTCAGTTTTAAATGGAAATTTAATTGTTTTAATTGTTTCTTCTCTATTATCTTTAGATTTATCTAATAAATTTAACCATGTAATATATTGTTCTAACGTATTTAATGTAAAATCCTCTAAGGCATCTACAGATTCAATCATATCAAATGATTTGACATCATAATCAACTACACTTACATATGTTAATCTAATATTTATTTTTTCTATATCATTTTCTATGCAATAAAGATATGCATATATTTTAGCTTGAGCTAAATGCTCATTATGATATGATATTGTGATTTCATCTAGCTCTTTAGTTGTAGATTTTATTTCTTCTATTATTTTGGCACCATGTTCAGTTAAAACACCATCAATATATCCATCTAATATATATCTTTCACCAAGGCATGAAATCTCTTGCTTAATATAATATTCAGCAATATCATCTTCACCATAATATGATTGAAGATGGTCATGGGCCTTTTGACCTCTAAGCATGTCGTGATTAGAGAAAAATTCAGTTGTTAGATCACCACTTTGATGAATAAAATATGCTAGCTCTCTAACTCCTATTTTTTTCAATTTAATCACCTCTTTTGCTGGTATTATTTTATCATACAAAATAACTCAAATAAAGAAAAAATATCCACCAGCCTAGCTGGGGGTTTTCTAAAACAAAAAAGATGCCTGCAAGGATTAACTTCCACACAGGCAATATTCATTTAGTTCATGTTTATTGTAGTTCCATTTCCATATAAATAAACATTTACAGATAATCCATATATTTTATCATAGTATACATAATTTATTTTACATAAATCTATCGTAGAATTATTATTTGATTGTAATATTAAATAAAATTTAAATGTATTTGTAGATGAAGAATAATCAGTATCATAAAAATATGAACTTTCTTTATTGTAAGCTGACGTTGTCGGTAAATTCCATGATAATCTTTTATCATTAGTTGTTGTATCATAATACCATTCAAACATATACTGAGAATTACTGAACTCTAAACCATACAACAAGTGTGGAACACCAAGTGTTCTAATATAATCATTATAATCCCAAAGGCCACTTGTATTTGCTTTTGAATATAAATAATTAATATATTGACGTATATTTTCTGATTTTGAACTATCAACAGCGTTGTTTTTTGGTGCATCAATTGTTGAAATATAAGTTTGTGCTAATTTGAAATCTTTTTCTATTTGGTCTCTTTTTTTATATCCATCTGGAAGACGATTTAGATACCATCGAATATTAGAATCATCATATGATGAGCCACTATAATTAGAAATCTCATACAACAAAGAATCATAATAGCTTTTAATTTTGGCCTTCTCATTGTAAATACTAACTGGAACAACTATTGAAACAATAATTCCAATTAGAACAAAAATTGTTATAAGGACAGTAATAACAATTCTCTTATAAATACGATTGTTAATGGGTTCCATTACTGCTCGTACCTTACCTGTAAACACTTGATAACTTTCTTCCCCAGTAACCTTATCTATTTCACTAGATAGTTCATCTAATTTTATATAAATATCAGATTTAGTATGGGAATCTACTTTCTTCTCATTTTCTGTATTCTTCTTGCTTCTTTCTAAAAGTTCCGTACAGAAAGTCTGGTACTTTTCTTTTCGTTTATTAATAAGTGCTATTCTATTTTCTTCATCTTCAATACTATCTTCCTTTGAGATTTGTGTTTTGTTTTCATTATTAATATTTGTTGTAGGTGCTGAATGATTTTTTAAAGGAACAAAAACATTTGACATTTCATAATCCCCATCATTAATTGTCAAAATAATAATTCCTCCAATAAACGATATCAATAATAATGAAAGGACTCCTGCACCAACAGTTTCACTTTTTTCATGTGAATGTTTTACAATTGATAAAACCGTGCAACATAAAGGAATAGTAATAGCATATAAAACTAAAAACAATAATGAATATGGACCTAAAGCGCTCGCAAATGAACCTGAAACAGACATAGGACTTAAAATACAACCAATTATCATCCAAACCTTAATTACAGTATACTTACCAGAACGAATCGTTTTTTCTTGTGTAATTTGTAAATTTTGCCCATTATCCACATTACCTATATTTTCTTCTTTTTTATCATCTTTTATTATTTCTTTATTTACTTCTTCTAAATCCTTTAATAGGTAATCTAATGAAACATCAAACATATTGCTAATTTGAATCAAGTTGTTAACTTCAGGCTGACTAGCACCTGACTCCCATTTCTGAACTGCTTGTCTACTTACATTTAACATACTTGCAAGGTCTTCTTGTGACATCCCTTTTTTCTTTCTAGCAAGTTGAATTTTTTCTCCTAAAGTCATTTTGTCATCTCCTTTTTTTACAATTAAATTATAAAAAAAATAACAGTTGCATTCTACCAACAATAGGTCGACATTTTGACAACCACAAGTTGCATATTAATAATTATAAGAAAAAGTCATTGTATATGGTATTTTAAAAGTATAGGTTATTGGCCTTCAAAAATGTAGGTTAATGGTCTATACTTTTTCTTTTTGCTATAATACTCCTAGGAGTATTTGCGGAGGTTAATAACAATGAGAAAAGACATATACGAGAGGATGAAAATAATGAAGCAAGATGATATAAAGCCAAACTATGCAGCTTTAGCAAAACAACTAGGCTGTGATTATCGAATCGTGAAGAAATATTATGAGCGTGATTTAGATAATGTAGTTAATAAACCACCTAAACCATCAATATTAGATCCATATAAAGACATAGTTGAGGATAAGGGTAAGCTATCATGTAGTGCCACAGCAATTTACAAATTTATACAGAAAAAATGATATAAAGGCTGCTATAGTGTTGTGAAACGATATTGTAATAAATATAAAGTTGAGCAAATTATACAAACTACGTTTGCAATAACCAATACCAAATGAGCAAATCATAATTATGCATATTAAAAGGCTGTTAAAACTAGGTAAAGAATAAACCTTCAAAAACCTAGTTTTTTCACAGCCCCTTAATTATTTATCTTCTATCTCTATAATGCTTAACAATTAGGAATATTATAATTCCAACTACAAACGCGATTAGTAGAACGAAGAAAACACTCATTACTACATCGAAAGAATCCCTTTTAGTTAAATCGTCTTCCCCTTTACCACAAGAGGCTAAAAATAATGTTAATATTGAAAATAAGCTAATGGATAATATTCCATATAATTTTCTCATAATTATTCCTCCGTATTAGTTGTTTCTAACACTTCTTCTGTATTTTCTTCCTCTATCTCGTCTTCTTTTGCCACTACAGCAATGTTAGCGATAGTTTCATTATCTCTAATCTTAACTAGAATTACACCTTGTGTATTTCTACCTGAGATTGAAATATCTGATACATGCATACGAATTACAGTACCCTTATTTGTTGTGATAATTAAATCATTTTCATCATTAACTGTCGCAAGCATAACTAGGTTACCATTCTTCTCTGTTACATTTACAGTTTTAACACCAGAACCACCACGTTGTTGTAAACGATATTCAGATGCTAGACTTCTCTTTCCATAACCATGTGAAGTTATAGCTAAAACCTGTGTTTCGTCATTATCGATTGCAGATGCACCGATAATCTTATCATTTTCTGATAATAGCATACCACGAACACCAGCACCGCTTCTTCCGATACATCTTACATCAGATTCTTTGAATTTAATAGCTTTACCATTTGATGCACCAAGAATAATACTCTTGTTTCCATCTGTGATAAATACTTTAAATAATTCATCATTTTCATCTAGGTTAATTGCAATTATACCAGATGTTCTGATATTTTTGAAGTCTGCAAGCTTTGTTCTCTTTATAATACCTTTTCTAGTAACAAAGCATAAATTTAATTCAGGATCATCTAATGATTTAACTGTAGCAAGTGTTGCTAGAGTTTCTCCATCCTTAAATTCGAATACATTAACTAAAGGTGTACCTTTAGATGTTCTTGTTCCTTCTGGAATTAAATATGTTTTTTGAGCATATACTCTTCCTAGATTTGTAAAGAATAATAAGAAATCATGGCTGAATGCTGGTACTAGCATTGATACCTCATCGTCTGAATGTGTCTTCATACCATTCATACCTGTACCACCACGATGCTGTGCCTGATATTCAGATTGCTTCATTCTCTTTACATATCCCTTGTTTGTTACTGTAACGATAACATTTTCTCTTGTGATTAAATCTTCATTAGAAATATTAATTTGAGCATCTAATGCAATTTCTGAATGTCTTTCATCATTGTATTTATCTTTGATTTCTAGCATTTCTTGAATTAATATTTCATTCTTCTTATTTTGATCATTTAGAATGCTTTCGAATTCAGCAACCTCTGCTAATAAGAATGTCTTTTCATCTACTAGCTTACCATAGTTCATACCTGATAATCTTTGTAGACGCATATCTAGAATTGCTTGAGCTTGTACATCATCTAAGCCAAATCTATTCATTAATTTTTCTTTTTCAGTACCATCTTTTGTATTTTTAATTAAATGAATTACTTCATCGATATTATCATGAGCTATTAATAAGCCTTCTATAATATGAATTCTATCTAAATCCTTCTTTAAATCAAATTCAGTTCTTCTTGTAATAACATTTAATTGATGCTTAATATAAACATCTAATGCATCATGTAATGTAATAGCAACTGGTCTATTATCAACTAAGCATACCATGTTCATACCATAGCTTGATTGAAGCTGAGTATATTTATATAAGCTGTTTAATATAACCTCTGGTGTTACATCTCTTCTTAATTCAATAACAATACGTAAGCCTGCCATTGATGATTCATCTCTTAAATCAGTGATACCATCAATTAGCTTATCCTTTACTACTTGAGCAATTCTTTCAAGTATTCTTTGCTTATTAATACCATATGGAATTTCAGTTACTACAATTTCATGCTTACCATTATCTAATTCATCAATATGTGCTTTACTACGAATGATTATTGTACCATTACCTGTACAATATGCACTTCTTAATCCATCCTTACCAAGGATTGCACCACCTGTAGGGAAATCTGGACCTTTAATATATTCCATTAAATCCTCAGATGTTAAACCTGGATTTCTAATTAACGCAACACAGCCATCAATTACTTCACCTAAATTATGTGGTGGAATATTTGTTGCCATACCTACTGCGATACCTGTTGTACCATTAACTAATAGGTTTGGAATTCTAGCTGGTAATAGGTTAGGCTCTTGTTCAGTTGCATCATAGTTTTCAATGAAATCAACTGTGTTTTTATCGATATCTCTTAACATTTCCATAGCTATTTTTGATAATCTAGCTTCTGTATAACGCATTGCGGCAGCGCCATCACCATCGATATTACCAAAGTTACCATGGCCATCAACTAATGGATATCTGTATGAGAAATCCTGAGCCATTCTTACCATTGCTTCATAAATAGATGAGTCACCATGTGGGTGATACTTACCCATTACGTCGCCGACAATTCTTGCTGATTTTTTATGTTGAACATTTGAAAACACTCTTAATTCATTCATACCGTATAAAATACGTCTTTGAACTGGCTTTAAACCATCTCTTGCGTCTGGTAGTGCACGGGCAATAATAACACTCATCGCATAATTAAGGAATGATGTTTTCATTTTATTATTAACATCTAATTGTTCAACAGCTTGATCTTTTCTTTCCTCTAGAGCTCTTTCGAATTCTAAATCTTTTTCATTTTGTGCCATATTCTACTCCTTAAATATCAAGATTATCAGCAAAGTGTGCATTTGCTTGAATAAAATCTTTACGAGGCTCTACCTCTTCGCCCATTAACATTTCAAATGTTTGATCTGCAACTACTGCATCATCTAGGTGAACCTGAACTAATGTTCTTACCTTTGGATCCATTGTTGTTTCCCATAATTGAGAAGGGTCCATTTCACCAAGACCTTTATATCTTTGTACGTCATATTTTTTATTTGCATATTTAGTTGCTTTAAATTTCTCTAATTCTTCATCTGTGTAAACATAATCTAATTGCTTACCAAATTGAATACGATATAGTGGAGGTTTAGCGACATAAATATATCCTGCTTCAATTAAGCCTCTCATAAATCTATAGAAGAATGTTAATAATAATATACAAATATGCTCACCATCGACATCGGCATCGGTCATAATTACTATCTTATGATATCTAGCCTTTGTAATATCGAATTCTTCACCAATACCTGTACCAATTGCTTGAATCATAGATAAAATTTCGTTATTTTCAAGTGCTCTAGATAATTGTACCTTTTGAACATTTAATACCTTACCTCTAAGTGGTAGGATTGCTTGATAATTACTGTTTCTACCAGATTTTGCAGAACCTCCGGCAGAATCACCCTCTACTAGATACATCTCTGATTTTTCAGGATCCTTACATCTACAATCTGCAAGCTTACTAATCATTAATGAATCTAATGGAGATTTTCTTCTTGTAGCTTCTCTAGCTTTTCTAGCATTAATTCTAGCTCTAGCTGCTAATAAGCATTTATCAATAATTATTCTAGCTACAGAAGGATTTTCATTTAAGAATCTATCTAAGGCTTCACCAAAGGCTTGAGATACTAATGCTCTTACCTCTGTATTACCTAATTTTGTTTTTGTTTGACCTTCAAATTCTGGATTTGGATGCTTAATTGATATTATCGCAACAAGTCCTTCAAGAGTATCCTCTCTTGACATTTCCTCATCCTTTTTCAAAAGCTTGTTATCATCTGCATATTTCTTTAATACTCTTGCTAAGGCCATCTTGAAGCCTTCTTCATGATAACCACCCTCATGAGTGTTTACGTTATTTACAAAAGAGAAGATTGTTTGGTTGTAGCCATCATTATATTGCATAGCTACTTCAATATCTATTTTTCTAATTACTTCGTTACCATCACTATTAAGCTCTTTATATGAACCAATATTGTTACAGTAAACTATTTGTTGATTAACAACTGTTTTTCCTTCATTTAAGAATTTAACATATTCCTTAACACCACCATCATAATGGTATGTATTAGAAATGATGTTTTCAGGATTTCTCTTATCATTTACAGTAATTGTTAAGATACTATTTAAGAATGCTGTTTGTTGCATTCTCTTTCTAATAGTTTCATAGTCAAATTCTAATGTATCATGGAAAATTTCATAATCTGGCTTAAATGTAACAATTGTACCAGTATGATCTGATGTATCATGCTCAAGTAGGTCACCTGTAACCTTACCTCTTTCAAATCTTTCAGTATATTGCTTTCCATTTCTTAGTACTGTAACCTCTAGCCATTCAGATAGGGCATTAACTACTGATGCACCTACACCATGTAGACCACCTGATACCTTATATGCTCCTTCTCCATTTTCATCATCGAATTTTCCACCAGCATGTAATACTGTAAAAATTGCTTCTAGAGCTGGACGCTTAGTTTCAGGGTGTAAATCAACTGGCATACCACGA
>OCVV011047861.1_pt1 | contig 10069 bp, 7 predicted proteins | sample 1539721 | NCBI WGS metagenome assembly OCVV01 (sample SAMN02144230, study PRJEB22623) | gut metagenome | biome: sheep rumen | host: Ovis aries | place: New Zealand
TCCCGCCGGTCTGAAAAGCCCCGCCGTGAACCGCCACTACCACCGGAAGCCGGGCATTCCTGTCCAGACAGGTACTCCATATATTCAGATTCAGACAGTCCTCCGATCCCATCATCTGGAAATCCAGGCCCTCCGGCTTTTTTCCACGGAAATTCGGCTGCGGCGCCAAGGGCCCGTACTGCGTACACAGCCACTCCCCCTGCCAGTGCACCGGCTCCGGTGGGCGGAAGCGCTCCGCTCTCCCGTAAGGGATTCCCAGGAAAAAATATCTCCGGAGATCACATCCGTCATCTGAAAATGTATGACTGCTTTTCCCGCAGACAACGCCGGCCTCTGTCTGAACACAAACCCGTTCTTCCTGTGATTCCCTCATATCACCACCCCCCCTTCTCGCTCACTCTGTTGTCTTCCATTCTACATCCACTTTACAGAACAATCAATTTATATTAGCATATCATAGTATAGCCTGTACATTATAAGAAAGGGTCCGGTAATCCTATGGAACTTCATCAGCTGGAATGTTTTATTGAACTGTCGAAATTTCAAAATGTATCTCTGACAGCGGAGCATCTGAATATCTCGCAGCCCGCCCTGAGCAAAACCATTTCTCTCCTGGAAGCTGAACTGGGTGTCAAGCTCTTCGACCGGGTCGGCCGCCGGATCCATCTGAATGACCACGGGCGGATGTTTGCCCGCTATGCAGAACAGACCATGGAGACGCTGAAAGAGGGAACACGAAACGTACGCAATCTGGAATATCAGCCCAGCGGTACCATCTATCTGGGATTGTTTTCCTATGCCAATCTGATCGCAGACTGCATCCGTGATTTTATGGAGGAATATCCCCTGGTCAAATTTCAAATGTATTCCTCAAAAAGCCAGTATACCATCGATAATTTTGAAACTCTGGATTTTACCCTCACCTCTTCCCTGAAGAGCACCTCCATCGCCCGGGACGGATTCCTGGAGAGCTTCCCCATTGTCGAAGAAGAATATATACTGGTCATCGCCCCGGAACTTCTGGAAAAATATCTGCCGGGCAGCGAAGGCGATCACCTGCCCCTCGCCGCTTTCCATCGCGTTCCGTTTCTCGGTATGGCGAACAATCTGATGTTCTCCGACATTACCTATACCTTCTGCCAGCAGGCCGGCTTCACGCCGAACCTGGCGATCCTGACCAATGATTACGCAACCAAATTGCACATGGTTTCTCTGGGAAATATTGCCTCCTTCATTCCGGAAGTCTGCGCCCCGGTATTTGAGAGTTACCGGCCGGATCTGCGCTTTATTCATCTGACCGATGTCTCCGGCCGGCGGACCATTCACCTCAGCCGCAGGCGCAGCTCCCTTGGGTCCCAGACCTGCGACACCTTCTGGAACTACGCCCAGGAGTATTTTCACTTCCGGCAATAACCGATTCTGGAATATCCGGGAATATTTTTCACTTCCGGCAATAACCGATTCTGAAATACCCGGGAATATTTTCATTTCCGGCAATAACCGATTCTGAAATACCCGGCAATACTTTCGTTTCCGGCAATAACCGATTCTGAAATACCCGGCAATACTTTCGTTTCCGGCAACAGCATTTTTCTGCCCCGGCAGCACTTTTGAGGTATCTTCGAAGAGCTTTCCAGGTATTATCGAAGTCCTATCGGAGCTTCTTCAGAGCCTTTTATAACCTTCATTCTATATACATATTTTAAATCATATATTGATTAACATATAAAAATTCCCTACAATACAGTCAACGGCCGTGAGAGTGCAGATCTTATGGAGAACAAAGGAAATATTGCCTGCACAGTATTTCTATCTGTATTTTTAGAGAGGGAATGAAAATGCGTAATACAAAACGGAAAATCGCTGCCGTTATGGCTGCCGTAGCATTATGTGCAAATTTCTGTATGACCTATCCTGTCTATGCTTCCGAAACAACCGCCGCGGAGACGGAAGCCGCTGCCACTGACGTGACCGGCGCCCCGGCCTACCGGGCAGATGTCACTCAGGAAACCATCTATGGCACTTTACACGGTTTTGAAAAAGACGGATCCTTCCACTGGTACGGTGTACCTTATGCTCAGGCTCCTGTCGGTGAGATGAGATGGAAAGCGCCTCAGCCTCTGCAGGCCTGGGAAGGCGTACTCGAAGCCGACACCAGCCGGACCGCCAGCCAGATGGGCGCCATTCCGAAGGATAAGATTGATCCGAAGACCGGGAAGACCGAGGAACTGATCGGCGACGAAGAGAGCGCCGTTACCCTGGACATCACCCGTCCCGCTACCGATGAAACCGGCCTGCCGGTTCTGTTCTACATCCACGGCGGCAACAATCAGGGCGGAAATGCGGCCAGACTGCCTGCGACCCTGATGGCTCAGGACGTCAATGCCGTCATCGTTTCCATCAACCACCGGGTTGGTCTGCAGGGCTTCATTACACTTCCTGCTCTGCAAAACGGAACCGATGAGGAAAATTCCGGCAACTACGGTTTCCTGGATATGGAAGCCGCTCTGGACTGGGTGATTGAGAATATCGCAAGCTTCGGCGGCGACCCGGAAAACATCACCATCAGCGGTTCTTCCGCCGGCGGCCGCAACATTATGGCCATGCTGATCTCTCCTCTGTTTGAAGGCAAATTCCAGAAGGCCATTTCCTTCAGCGGCGGCATGACCACCGCCAATCCGGAAGCAAGCCAGAAGGTGGATGCCAAATGGCTCGCTCCTCTCGCCGTAGAAAAAGGTGTTAAAGCGACCGAGGAAGAAGCTTACGAATGGCTGCTGACCGACGGAGATGACGTCCGCGACTTCCTCTACAGCCTGACCGACGAGGATCTGTCCTCTCTCTTCCCCAATGCCGGAATCCGCATGGCAGACTTCCCTCACCTCTTCGCAGACGGAACGGTTCTTCCGACGGATGGCTTCGACATCGAAAAATACAATGAGGTTCCGATCCTGATGGTCAACGGCGACAGCGAATTCTCCATTTTTGCCAAAGGCGATCCCATGTTTGCCGCCAAAGCCCCCGGCGAAATTATGGAAGACGCCGATCTGCTGGCAAAATATGTCTTCGCAGAGACCTACGGCAGCATGATGTATGGCTATTTCAACGGCGAAGAACCCGCCGGGAAGATGTTGGGCCACTATGATTCTCCCATCTACACCTGCACCATCCGCTGGGGCGACAACCCCGAGGTGGTCGGTGACGAGATGGCAACCATTTTTGGATCTTACCACTGCATCACTACCCAGATGATGGTACATGCCCCCAGCAGCGTCCTGTCCGCTTATCCGGATCAGTACAACAGCGCCGGATTCCAGGACATGTCCATGATGATGAACAATTACTACAAGAACTTCCTGTGGACCGGAGATCCCAACGGCGAAAATCTGACCCAGTGGGATGCCTGGACCAGCCTGGACGGCACCACGCAGCTGATCGTAGACGCCGACCAGGAAAAGGCCACCGCCGTCATGTCCGAAGATCACATCAGTTATGATCAGATCTTCGAGATGATGGATGCCGACACCACCCTCTCCGAAGAAGACAAAGCAGAAGTAATATCATCCGTACTGAGCGGCCGCTGGTTCAGCGATCCCCTCGACGCAAAATACAACAACCCCAGCCGCTGGGTAGACTGACAGGCAGGGGGCTGTGAAAAAAGCATAGCCTGAAAAGCAAAGAAGGATCAAGGGTTATCAATACCCAAGATCCTTCTTTTGTGTTAAAAATATACTTGCCATGAATAACTTTAACACGCTTATGCTGGAACTGGCGGCTGGTCAATAGAAGGAGGAACGACAGTGTTTAGAATACTGATTAAGATTTTCTGTTTCCAGTAATGATTTTACTGGCTCTTTGCGAAGCGATATGTGCTGCCGTAGCACATGCTTCCTGTACAGAAGTAGTAAGAGTTCAGTGTAATACAATTACAGAGAAACTTTCAGTTACATATGGGCATCATTAATTCAAGGGACTACCAGAAGATTTCATGTAGAGTTTACTGACAGTGAGGGGCGGAGTGTCAGCCAGGACGGATACTGCGTGGAGCCCCATTGGTATGGACCTGACGGAACCTATGAGAAGGTAGGCGTTAAAGAACTGAAGGACAGCAAAAAACTGGCGAAGGTCGTCTACTAATCCGATTTATACACGTATCTTTATGGACAATTCCGGCTGTGAATGATAAAATAATATACAAATCATATTCGTCCGGTGGAAGCAATCCGCTTCTTCTTATCGATGAGTACCTGTTCACTATGGATGCATAAAAAGGAGAAGGCTTTGAAAACAAAAATCGCAGTAAAAGTGACATTATTCCTGTTATTGATATTCTTTGTGATGTCGCCGGCAAAGAATGTATACGCAGATTATCTATATGCACGAGGGAGCAGTGATGTCTCGACAGCATACACCATTTCCCCCGGAGCCTGGTATTCGTATCAGAAAGGCGACACCTCCGATAACGAAGTCTATAACTATAAAGTACTGAAAACACCTTCCAAACGTTACCAGGCTCGTTTTACGCTGGAGTTCCCCAAAAAGGATAATACATTGGACGCAGGGACACTCTGTGATGCGGTCCGGACATTCGTTTCCATCTACGACATGGATAATACATTTTCTCGTAGTATTGAATCCTATATAAAGGTAGACAACGAGACATACAAATATTCGACGCACTGGTTCAGTGTGAATCTGAATGAGCAGCTGGTGATATCCAACGAGTATTTTAAACATCATAACGTCCACGCAAAGTACCGTTTCTATGTGGAAATGCATGAAGATAAGCTTCCGGACAGCGTCGAAGAATGCACGGAAAAATATACCTATTCAAGGGGAGATACCATCCAAAACAGCGCTCCGGAAAGTATTGACTATTTCCGTCTGAAAACGGATTCCAATTCTCTGTACAAAATCGTTATTCACACAGAGCCGGTTTCATCCTATATTCAAAAAACCAGCAGCGAATTTTCAGGTTTCTCACCTTACCTTGACGGAAATCATACGATTCTGGGACTGGGGCAATACTTTACGGGATATAGTACATCTTGGCTCGAAGCGTCCGATGCCTATACCGATCAAGAGGGAAATCTGATCTATTACATACAGCTTCTGCCGGGGAAGACGTATATGCTGCGTACTTCATGCAAAGGGAAATATTCCATGTCGATCCAGGATGTTTCCCTGAATGAGTTGAGCAAAGAGAATAACGTTCAGATAACCGCCATTAAAGATGAGGACGAAGAGGCTCTTTACAGAATGGGCAGCGTGGAACTGGCAGAGTATTACTACCAGGCAAAACCGTATGAACCGTATGCGTATATGTTTTTCCCGATCAAGGGAGATCCACATCCGATCACTCCGCTGCTGAATGCAGATTACACACTTTCTTATAAAGATAATATCGAGCCCGGCACAGCCTATGTGATTGTACGGGGGAAAGGACACGTAAGCGGTGAAATACGGGTGCCTTTTCAGATAAAAACAAATTCCAGTGCACCGGCAAAGGGAAGGATTCTGAAGGACAAGAAGACAAACGGGAAGTACAAGGTGACGAAACAGGGCTATTCTGTGTCCTATATCGGGCCAGTTTCCCAGAAAGCCTCTGTTACAATTCCCGATTTGATAACTGTCGATGATCCTTTTAATGCCTACGATCACAAACAGACATATAAAGTGACGGCTGTCGATGCAAACGCATTGAAAAAAAGCAAAAAGCTGAAGACTGTCACCATTGGGAATAATATTACATCCATTGGTAAAAATGCTTTCCGGGGATGCAAAAAGCTGAAAAAGGCAACACTGGGCAGCGGTCTGAAGAAGATTGGAACAGGTACTTTCCAGAAATGCGGCAAGCTGAAAACTATTATTATAAAGTCAAAGCTCCTGAAGAAATCCAACGTCGGCGCCAAGGCATTTACGGGGACTCCTTCCGGCGCAACTGTAAAGGTGCCGTCCGCATCCATAAAAGCATATAAAAAATGGCTGGTCAAAAAAGGACTTTCCAAGAAGGCTAAGATTAAAAAAGGCTGAGCCATATCTTCACAATATACTGAGCCGGGAGACCAAAACATGCGCCGTGTGCCTGCCTGAATCATAATAGAATACCCTGCCCGAAACAGAACGATAAAGTAATCGATCGTAATCGGCAAAGACCACGGTGAAGTTTTCTTTCTGTGCGAAGAAGTTTTCCTGTCTCGAAAGTGGAAAAAGCGCAGCCTTTATACTACAAGTCGAATGACAACCTCGGAAAAGTGAGGTATGCTTTGTTCAGAAATCTACGAAAGGAATGGTAACAGACAATGAAGAACATGATAGTTTTATCCAGCTCATACGACCTGTATCTGTCCCTTCTGCCTGGCAGCAAGGTTCTATTGTCGTGTGGAAAAGCTCCGGTAAAACAAAGACACTCATGATCTTCATCTAAAGATGCGAAGATTTCATGCCGTCTGTTTGGAGGATTCCACACAGGCGGCTTTTATTATGGGTCGGTAACTCCAGCGGCGAGGAGGGCGGACTGTAAATCCGTTACATAAGAAACACCGAAGGTTCGAGTCCTTCCCGGCCCATTTCGTGTGCGAGAAACGCGCGCGTACCTTTAAATACTCCCGTATCCCAACTGGAAGAGAGCTCCGGTTTAAACCCGGCTCAGTGAGAGTTCGAATCTCTCCGGGAGTACTTTTATGCCTCTGTAAAACCCTATAATACGGCGAAGTACGGGTTCAATGTCCATACTGCCGTTATTCAGGCACCATTCATGAAATCAAGGCCAAGATCCATATACGGGGAGTTGGCAGATGGACAATGGTTCTATCATGAAAGAAGTTTACGCATTTTATTGATAAACATCTGTACGGCAGGGGGAAATACCTGGTATTTTTTCCAGATGATTGTTCCTGCCATGTGCAGTTTTGGGAACAGAGGCCGGAAGGTCAGGGGGCTGTTACCGGTTGTATTGATCAGCCTGTCAAAACAGAGCGCGTAACCCAGCCCATCCTCCACCATTAGGGAAGCATTAAAGATAAGATTGTAGGTTCCTGTGACGTGCAGTCCTGACAGGATATCAGATCCTGTAAGATAGGATTCTGATGCTCTGGAAATAAGGACAGGTTTCCCTTTCAGATCGGAGATGTGCAGCTGCTCCTTTTGCGCCAGTTCACAGTCCGCCGGCATCAGTACTCCAAAGGTATCTTCCTCCGGGAGGGCAATGGATTGATATAGTTTATGATCCGGTTCTGTAAAGATCAGGGCAAAGTCAATCAAACCGTTATCCAGTTCATCCATCAGATCCTGTGTATCACCGCTGGTTACATGAAAACGGATTTCCGGATACTCCTCTGACAGGGCACTTGCCGCATGGGCCAGATAATGAAATGCCTGTGATTCTCCGGCACCAATGCGCACAGAGCCGGTTACCCTGTTTTTCACCTGTGTGATCTCTTCTTCCGTGATCTGCATGAGGCGGACCATTTCCTCTGCGCGTTTACGTAAGACCATCCCCTCTTCGGTCAGGGTGATCTTCCGGTTGCCCCGGACAAACAGGGTCGTTCCGAGTTCGTCTTCCAATTCCTTCATCTGCCGTGAAAGGGACGGCTGCGCTACATGAAGCGCCTGCGCTGCGGCGGATATGGTGCCTTCCCTGATAACTGCCAGATAGTATTGCATCGTTCGAATATCCATGGAGCCTCTCCTTCCTATTCAATATTAGCATAGGAAGCTATCAGAAACAAGTATTTGATTATAGGAAACAATCCAGGTAAAATCAGATCAGAAGGCAGGGATGCGTTAAAGGAGGATCTGAAAATGTCATATGGATATATTACAAAGCTGAATGAAAATGTAATCAGGGAGCATGTCCGTTACAACAACCGCTATGGCATCGCTATTGCGGCAGACCTTTATCACGCAAAGGATCTGGATGAGACAAAAAAGTATCCGGCACTGATCGTCGGTGCACCTTATGGCGGTGTGAAGGAGCAGGGGCCGTGTGTATATGCGAATGAACTCGCACAGAGGGGCTTTGTGGTCCTTACCTTTGACCAGGTGTTTATGGGTGAGTCCGGCGGTGAGCCCCGGCATGTCTCTTCTCCCGATCTTTTCGCAGAATCCTTCAGCGCTGCAGTGGATTATCTGGGTGTGAAGGTTCCGTATGTGGACAGGGAGCGGATCGGCGCCATCGGCATCTGCGGAAGCGGCGGATTTGCCTTATCCGCGGCGCAGGCGGATACCAGAATCAAAGCGGTTGCGACGACTTCCATGTATGACATCACCGATGTGCGGGGCATGTTCGGTGACAATAAAGAAATGATTGCCGGTATGAAAGCCCAGCTTTCGAATCAGCGGTGGGTCGACTTCGAAAAAGGATATCCGGAATACAATCCTTCCTTCCCGGAGGAACCGTATGAATATGATAAACGTCCGCAGGTGGATCCTCTGACGGATGAATGGAACCGGTTCTACGCCGTACCAAGGGGGCATCACCCGAATGCACGCGGAGGTTTTACCACTTCATCCAACCTGGCGATGATGAACTTCCGGGCGCTGGACTTTATTGATGAGATCTCGCCGCGGCCGATCCTCTTTGTGGTTGGCGACCGGGCGCACAGCAAGGCGTTTTCCGAGAAGGCGTATGGCAATGCTGCAGAGCCGAAAGAGCTGTATGTGGTGGAGGATGCCGAGCATATTGATCTGTATGACCGTGTGGACAGAATCCCGTTTGATAAGCTGGAGAGCTTTTTTAGGGACAGCATGAAATAAGGAGCCCGATATGCCGACAGAAATAGAGATCAGGGAGAATTTGCTGGATGCGGGATGCAGTGAGACAGAAATGAGATCAATCCTGGAGAGCATCTGCGGCGGAAAGCTGAAAGAGGCAGGAAAACAGATCGAGGCCTGCCGTAAGAAGCAGCTGGAACGGCTTCATGAGAGCCAGCGCTGTATCGATTGCCTGGATTATCTGAACTACCGAATCGGGAATTGACAGGAGAAAACGCAAATGAGCAAGGTACTTGTTATTACGACCAGCCTTCGTACGGAAAGCAACTCTGACAGACTCTCCGAAGAACTGATCAGAGGAGCGAAAGATGCCGGTCACGAGGTCGGCCATATCAGCCTTAAGGGTAAGGAAATCAAATATTGTATTGGATGCCTTGCCTGCCAGAAAACACAGAAGTGTGTACTGAAGGATGACGCGATAGAGATTGCTGAAAAGGTTAAAGAGGCGGATACGCTGGTTTTTGTCACGCCTGTTTACTACTACGAGATGAGCGGCCAGATGAAGACCCTGCTTGACAGGCTTAATCCCCTTTATCCTTCAGACTATAAGTTCCGCAAAGTGTATATGCTTTCAACGGCGGCTGAAGATGAGGACTATGTTCCGGAAAAAGCTGTCAGTGGTTTGCAGGGATGGGTGGATTGCTTTGAAAAAGCTGAGCTTGCAGGAACACTGTTCTGCGGTGGGATCTCAGATCCGAAAGAAGCCGAAGAAAAGACTGTGGAACAAAAGGAAGCATATGAGTTTGGGAAGAACCTGGAATAGGCTTAAGACAGAATAAAGACGAGGAGGCAGATATATGGACGCAAAGATGTTAGACGGGAAGGTAGCGATCGTTTCCGGCGCAAGCTATGGCATGGGGCAGACGATGGCGGAGCTTTTCGCAAAAGAAGGTGCAAAGGTCGTTATGACTGCCAGGGGAAAGGACAAACTGGATGCCGCAGCGGAAGAGCTTCGCAGCAAAGGACTGGATGTCACCGGCGTCGTGGCAGACAATAAAAATCTGGATGATGTGAAGAAGGTCATTCAGACTGCGATCGATACTTATGGGGATCTGGATATTGTGATCAACAACGCTGCGATCGGCGAACAGAAAATGATCGATGAGACGGATGATGAATGGCTGGAGCATGTATACCAGACCAATGTATTCGGCCCGTTCCGTTTTATCAGGGAGTCCCTGAAGATTTTCCTGCCGAAGAATGAAGGCTGTATTATCAATATTTCTTCCGTGAATGGAGACCGTCCGTTCTGCGGGGCGTCCTATACGTCATCCAAGGGCGCGATCAATACACTGAC
>OCVV011033720.1_pt1 | contig 10066 bp, 6 predicted proteins | sample 1539721 | NCBI WGS metagenome assembly OCVV01 (sample SAMN02144230, study PRJEB22623) | gut metagenome | biome: sheep rumen | host: Ovis aries | place: New Zealand
CTGCTTCGCTATGAGTTTGCTCTGCAAACTCACCTCGACCCGCAAGCCTTTGAAAAGGCTTGAGCGAAACTTTTAATATGGGCGAAATTAGAACTATTTGTTTTAACCTTATTTTTCCGACCACCTAAAAAATTTCATACCCAAATTTTTTCCGGAAAAGCTGTAACATTTCTCCTCCCTTTCCGGACTGTATATACAGAGGGCGGAAAACAGAAAGGCGGTGACGGGCGATGAATGACCATGACGAAAAGCTGCTCGCGCTGTTTGCACAGCGGGATGAGCAGGCAATCTCAGAAACACTGGCCGTTTACGGCAGCATTTGCAGCAGCATTGCAAGGCATATCCTGCGCAATGAGCAGGATGCCGAGGAATGCGTCAATGACGCTCTCATGTGCGCCTGGCAGCAGATTCCGCCCGCAAAGCCGCAGAATCTCCGCGCCTATCTGATGACCGTAACACGAAACCTCGCCGCCTCGCGCCTGGAGCAGCGCAATGCAAAAAAACGGGGCGGCGGCTTGCAGGCCGTCAGCATTGAATCCGATGCACCGAATCTGACCGCTGCCGAACCAGACCCCGCCTTACATGCTGAAAACTCTGAGCTTTCCGACCTGCTGGAACGCTTCCTGAATGCTCTGCCGCAGAAAGACCGCATCATATTTGTCGAGCGCTTCTGGTTTTGCAGGCCGGAGGCCGAGATCGCCGCAGACTACGGCATTTCGCACGGCAATGTCCGCGTCAGGCTGTCACGCTTGAAAAAGAAGCTCGCAGCCTTTTTGAAAGAGGAGGGTTATGATGATGAATGATACAAAAGTGACAGCGCTCATGAAACAGATGCCCGAGCATTTTGCGGATGAAGTGCTCGAATACCGTGCTGCAAAGGGTATCGGCACAGCAGTCACATCGCAATTCTCCGCTCCGCGTATCCTGCGCATTCTGCTTCCGGCAGCCGCTGCCGCCGCAGCAGCGGGGTTCGCATGCATTCTGATCACGCGCCGGCCCAATGACCCGGTGCAGATGAATTCGCATGAGCCGGAGGTGACTGAGATCATCGCGGCCGCAACGACTGAAACCGCCGAAACAACAACTGTGTCCGCCGAAACGCACACTACCGCCCATACGGCACAAACAACACAGACCTCTTCCGCCGCACGGACGACCGCTCTCAGCACAACAGCATCTGCGCAACCGACCGCCGGCACTGTACAGACCCGCAGCGCCAATGCAGGCGGGTACACCGCCGGAACACAGGCGCAGTCAGCAGCTCCCGTACAGACGACAACCGCTGAACCGGATGTATATGACCCGCACGATATCCTGAAGCAGTATGCGCTCGGCGATGTAGATATGGACGGACGCATTACAGCAGTAGATGGACAGATGATATTGATAGACTGGCACAATGTCGTTCTGGACGGAAAGGAAACTGCTTTTTCACCCGAACAGATCATTCTCGCAGATGTTGTTGACGGCTTTCTCCCCTATGATCTGGAAAACCCCTGGCTGACGCCTTACGAAGAACTCAAAACACAGGCACCGGCCGATTATCCGCTGTCGCTGGAGGACGCTCAGATCATTGTGGCATACTACACCAGAATGCTCAGCAATTTCAACATGAATCCAAATCCGACAAAAAATGATTATATTGAATTGATACAACACGTAGTATTTGAGCCGAATGTTCCCGATGAATACACGGATATGCTGATGGAAAAAACAGTGGTTATCAGCGAAGATGACCCTGCTCAGAATGTTAATATCGAGGAATTCGGATTGGCACCGATTGAGTTCAGCAGCATTGAGCACTTCCGGATGAAGGAATACATCTTCACCCGCATCGGAAGAACTGAGAGATTCAATACAGAAGTTCATTACAGTGCATCCCGCATCAATTTTCCGGATAATCCGTATGAAATCAATATCGAGATTCTAACCAATAACGAACAATACATCGGCTCCTTCGGGCCTACGCTTCACTATGAATCCGGTATTGAGATTATTAACGGAAAGCATCATAGCAATAGCGAAAAAGTTACCGGAAGGCTGGCCTATACCGGCGAAGAACCGGGAGGTGCCGAGGATATCCTGCCGACACAGAAATTCTGGATTCTGAGAAGAGTACAGTGCAGCGGCGACACCTATATAACTCCACGAAGTGAAATTACGATCACAAACACGACCTTTGAAGAAGCAAAGGCGATCCTCGACGATTTCTTTGCGCAGTCCGAACTCCAATACGAGCCATAACAACGAAAAGCAGCGCCCGCAGAGTACATTCTCTGCGGGCGCTTTGTATTGTTCATTTTCGGAGCATGCGCGTCAGTCTGCGAAATACCTGACGCCGCTCTCAAAGATCTTCTGATCCTTTTCGCCGGGTACATTCTTGCAGACGTCGCTGCCGATACGCTCGCTGTGACCCATCTTGCCCAGCACTCTGCCGTCAGGCGAAGTGATGCCCTCGATCGCGTCTACAGAGCTGTTCGGGTTGAAGCGGATGTCCATAGTCGGGCGTCCGGAGAGATCGACATACTGTGTCGCGATCTGACCGTTTCCGGCCATGCGCTGAAGCAGCGAGCCCGATGCAATGAAGCGTCCCTCGCCGTGAGAGATCGGAATGGTGTGCAGATCACCGACCTCGCAGGCCGCCAGCCACGGCGACTTGTTCGATGCAATGCGCGTTGTGACCATCATGCTCTGGTGACGGGCAATCGTGTTGAAGGTCAGTGTCGGCGAATTCTCGCTCATATCCGTGATCTCGCCGTAAGGCACTAGGCCGAGCTTGACAAGCGCCTGGAAGCCGTTGCAGATGCCGAGCATCAGGCCGTCACGCTCCTTCAGCAGCTTATGAACTGCCTCTGTGACACGCGGATTGCGGAAGAATGCCGTGATGAACTTGCCCGAGCCGTCGGGCTCGTCGCCGCCGGAGAAGCCGCCGGGAATCATAATCATCTGCGAATTTTCGATTGCCCTGACGGCTGCATCGACGGATTCCTCGATCGCTGAAGCGGAGAGGTTTCGGATGACAAGCACCTCCGGCACTGCACCTGCACGCTCGAACGCACGGGCGGTGTCGTATTCGCAGTTCGTGCCGGGGAATACCGGGATCAGCACGCGGGGCTTTGCGACCTTCACGGCCGGAACCGGGCGGCTCTCTGCCTTGTGTGCATAGGATTCAATCGTTGCGAATGCGGTCTTGATGCGGCACGGGAACACGGATTCGAGCTTGCTCTCCCACGCCTTCTGAAGCGTGTCAAGGCTGATCGTCTGCGTATCGCTGAAGATCTTGTACTGCTCGGTCGTGCGGCCGATGACCTCCTCGCCTGCCTTTGCTGCGCCGTTCAGCTCGATGATGAACGAGCCCGGGCAGGTGTCAAAGAGCACATGCTCCGGCAGTGTCTTTGTGAACTCAAAGCCGATGTGGTTGCCGAATGCCATCTTTGCAAGGCCCTCTGCGACGCCGCCGTTCGAGACTGTCCAGACCGCATTGGCTCTGCCGTCGGAAATGAGCTGCTCCAACTGGTCGAACACGGCTCTGACGGTGTCCCAGTTCGGCAGACCGCTGCTGCTGTACTCCGGTGCAAGGCGGATGACCGTGCTGCCGGCCTTCTTGAATTCGGTCGAGATGACGCGCCCGGTGTCGGCAGTCGAAACAGCAAACGACACAAGCGTCGGCGGAACGTCGATATCCTCAAACGTACCGGACATGGAGTCCTTGCCGCCGATGGACGCACAGGAAAGCTCAAGCTGTGCGCGGAAAGCACCGAGCAGTGCAGAGAACGGCTTGCCCCAGCGCTTGGGGTTGTTCTGCGTGCGCTCGAAATACTCCTGGAAGGTCAGCCAGCACTGATGCCATGAGCCGCCGGCTGCGATGACCTTCGCAACGGACTCGATCACGGCATAGATCGCGCCGTGATAAGGTGAATGCTCAGAAATGGTCGGGTGGAAGCCCCAGCTCATGATCGAGCAGGTCGTGGTGTCACCCTTCAGCACCGGGATCTTTGCAGCCATTGCCTGCGCCGGGCTGAGCTGATAGACGCCGCCGTAGGGCATCAGCACCGTGCCCGCGCCGATGGTGGAGTCAAACTTCTCGACCAGGCCCTTCTGCGAGCAGACATTCAGGCTGCCCATGAGCTCGCGCCAGCCGTCCGGTGTATCCTCAAAGCGCGGATCGCGAGCCGGCATCTTGGTCGGTGCTGCCGCGATAATATCCGTATGCTTCTCTGCGCCGTTGGAGTTCAGGAACTCGCGGGACAGATCAACGATCGTTTTGCCGTTCCAGTTCATACGCAGACGGTTCGTGTCGGTCGCCTTTGCAACGACCGTTGCGAGCAGATTCTCCTTCGCTGCTGCCGCCATGAATGCATCCACATCCTCCGGCGAAACAACAACTGCCATACGCTCCTGCGACTCGGAGATCGCAAGCTCAGTACCGTCCAGGCCGTCATACTTCTTCGGCACAGCATTCAGGTCGATATCCAGACCGTCAGTCAGCTCACCGATCGCAACGGAAACGCCGCCCGCGCCGAAGTCGTTGCAGCGCTTGATGAGTCTGGTCACTGCCGGATCGCGGAACAGTCTTTGCAGCTTGCGCTCCTCGGGCGGATTACCCTTCTGCACCTCTGCACCGCAGTGTGTCAGCGATTCCAGCGTATGCGATTTCGAGGAGCCGGTCGCACCGCCGCAGCCGTCACGGCCGGTCTTTCCGCCGAGCAGGATGATGACATCGCCCGGAACCGGACGCTCTCTGCGGATATTCTCCGCCGGTGCCGCACCGACGACCGCGCCGATCTCCATGCGCTTGGCGACATAGCCCGGATGATAAACCTCCGTCACATGACCGGTCGCAAGGCCGATCTGGTTGCCGTAGGAGCTGTAGCCGTTTGCAGCACCGACTGTGATCTTGCGCTGCGGCAGCTTCCCGGGGATCGTATCGGCAACCGGTGTCAGCGGGTTGCCCGCACCGGTCACGCGCATTGCCTGATAGACATAGCTTCTGCCGGAGAGCGGGTCGCGGATCGCGCCGCCCAGACAGGTCGCTGCACCGCCGAACGGCTCGATCTCGGTCGGGTGGTTATGTGTCTCGTTTTTGAACATGAGGATCCAGTCCTCCTGTCCGTGATCGGTGTCAATCTTGATCTTCACGGAGCAGGCATTGATCTCCTCACTCTCATCCAGTGCCGGGATCTTGCCGTCCGCCTTCAGCTTGCGCATGGCCATTGTCGCCATATCCATAAGCGTGACCGGCTTTTTCTCTCTGCCGAGCTCCCTGCGGATGCGGAGATAATCGTCGTAGGCATCCTGAATATAGGGTGTGGTGATCTTCACACGGTCAATAGAGGTCAGGAAGGTCGTGTGGCGGCAGTGATCGCTCCAGTATGTGTCGATCATGCGGATCTCGGTGATCGTGGGGTCACGGTGCTCCGTGTCGCGGAAATAGCTCTGGCAGAACGCAACATCATCCAGATCCATCGCAAGACCGTACTGCTTCAGGAACTGCTCTCTGCCCTTGGCATCGAGCTTGCAGAAGCCGTCGAGCGTCTCGACCGTTTCGGGAATCGCATAGTTCGTATCCAGCGAATCAACTGTTTCCAGCGAGGCCTCGCGGCTCTCGACCGGGTTGATGAGATAGGACTTCAGCCGCGCAAATTCCTTGTCGGAAACCGTGCCGGAAATGATATAAATTCTCGCGTTGCGGACGCGGCAGCGTTCTTTTCCGTTGAGAATCTGAATACACTGTTCACAGGAGTCGGCACGCTGGTCAAACTGACCGGGCAGGTACTCCACCGCAAACACGCGCTCGCCGTTGGACAGCAGCGGGAGCTTCTCATAGACATAATCGACCGCAGGCTCCGAGAAAACCGTCGGGATCGCACGCTGAAAATCCTCAGCATCAATGTGATCGGCGTCGTAACGGTTCAGCACGCGGACACCCATGACATCAAGCCGCAGCGCCGTGCGCAGGTCTGCAAGCACGGACTGTGCCTCCACCGCAAACTGCGGCTTTTTCTCCGTATAAATCCGATAAACAGCCATGAACGAATCAACCTCCATTGACATATAATATTGACAGAAAACACGGTAAGGTATCGCCCGGACGGCGGCCGTCAGGGTACAGCATGCCCCGTGACACAGTCGTCCTCATACCCCTCTATTGTAACACAAATCACGGAATTCTGCAAACCCTTTTCTGCATTTTCCCGAAAAATTTTCACAAGTGTACCATCCGGCGTATGTCCTTGTGAATATCGCTGTGCATTTTGCTCTTTTTCGCCCTCGACCAGCACGGAAAGTGTCCTGCCGACCATTTTTGACAGATGTGCCCGGCGGATGTCACAGGCAAGCGCATTCAGTCTTGCGGCACGCGCCGTTTTGACGCTCTGCGGCACCTGATCGGGAAATTTTGCGGCTCTGGTCCCCTCCCGTGCAGAATACGGGAACACATGCACCTTCGCAAAGCCGATCTCCTGCACAAAATCCAGTGTCTCCTGAAATTCCGCATCAGTCTCGCCGGGAAATCCCACGATCACATCGGTCGTCAGCGCGGCATCGGGGAACAGTGCATGGATCTCCTGCGCCAGTGCGCGGTATTCGGCGGCGGTATAGCGCCGGTTCATGCGCTTCAGGACGGCATCGCTGCCGCTTTGCAGCGACAGATGGAACTGCGGGCAGAATTTCTCACAGGCCGCGAGCTGCTTCAGCGTGGCCGTGTCCATGCGCTCCGGTTCCAGGGATCCGAGCCGCACCCGGTAGAAGCCGGGCTCCGCAGCGCAGACCGCAACCGCCTCGGCGATCGTCTGGCCGGTGTCGAGCCCGAAAAAGCCGATGTTGATGCCGGTCAGCACGATCTCACGGAAGCCCTGCTCCGCCAGCGCGTGAACCTCCTCACGCAGACGGTCGGGCGGCATGGAACGGCAGCGGCCGCGAGCAAAGGGGATGATGCAATAGCTGCAAAACTGGTTGCAGCCGTCCTGAATCTTCAGGAATGCTCTGGTTCGGGTCGTATCCGCGCAGGGCAGCGTCGAGAATGCATCGCCGCTCTCATACGGTGAGATCCGCGCGGCGGCGCTGTTCTGCGGCATCTGCGCATCGACCCACGCGAGGATATCGGCGCGGTTTTTGGTGCCGGTGACGAGATCCGCCTCACCGAATTCGTCCTCCGGGAATGCCTGCGGCCAGCAGCCCGTCAGCACGAGCTTCGCCTGCGGATTCCGGCGGCGCAGACTCCGGAGAAGCTGCTTTGCCTTGCGGACACTCTCCGCCGTGACCGCACAACTGTTCACAAGCAGGAAATCTGCTTCCTCTGCGGATTCCGCCGGGGTCAGTCCGCGGCGGCGCAGCTCTGCTCCGAGGCCGGAGCTCTCTGCTTGGTTGACCTTGCAGCCTAAAGTTTCAATTTTAAATTTCATCGGGCTCTCCTGTTCAACATGTACAAATTCAACAGCCTGCTATTGTGCAGGGCTTACAGTTTATCATTCATGCAAAAAAGAAATGCGACATGTACCGTAAAAATCGGTCAGGTGTACAAAAAGCGCGGTATTTGCTTGACAAATCGCCTCGACAGTGTTATATTTGTGTCAGGGTGAGTTCATGACAACCCTCCAAAACGATTCAGGTGCGCGGGAGCTCGCGGTCAACGGTCTGTGCCCCTCCCCCTCTCGTCACAGAACGCTGCGCAGCAACCCCGTCCACCGCCTGTTTTTTTGACGCAGCACTGCGCTGCACGGTCCGCGGACTGAAAAGTGAGGTAATTACGATGACTGCTATGTCAATCTTTCTTCCCGAAATCGCCGATGTTGCCGAGTTTGTCAACATCATGTCGCAGTTCCGCTATGAGGCGCAGCTTCATGTCGGCAGCTATTCCGTCGATGCCAAGTCGATCATGGGCATCTTCACGCTGGATCGCGAGCAGCCGCTTCAGCTTGAGCTTCAGACCGCTGATGAGGAGGCGCTGAGCGAGCTTTCGGAGCGTCTGAGCAGATTCCTCTGCAATCCGGTTCACTGATCCGGCATCTGATTTTACGATTTTATCTTCTCGGGAGGCATATGCCGCTCCCGGAATCCCCCTTTTTTCATGTTGCTCCCGGTCGTTTCGGCGAAAGGGAGCAAACAAGCTCTTGCGTATCGTTCTTCGCGGAGATGCCGCGGAGAATGATACGTGTTTTTTTATTTTGCCGGATATACAAACAGTATACCATAAAAGCGCAAAAAAGTCCAGCTTTCGCTGGACTTTTTTGATGCAGTTGCCGGCTGTGAAGCAGATCCCCCCCGCGCCGCTTTGTCGATCCACTGTAATTGTTCGGCGCGTTTGATGCAAAATCCATCCGGCTTACATAAAGAAAGCACCGGAAAGAACGGTGTCTTTCCGGTGCTCCTTTTGCTGGATCGCTTATGATTAGTCGTCCTCCTCGGTCTCAAGGCTCGTAGTAATGACGTCCTCTTCTTCAAATGCGAAAACGGTCAGTTCCGGAGTCTCGTACTTCATATTTCTCGCCTCTTTTCTCAAAGTGAAATTCAGATATACTTTTCAGCCATTATTCTGCATCCAGACCGAAGTAATCTCTTGCAGCACGGCAGTACATCATCAGTGCAACCAGCGTGCTCTTAAGAGTCTCGTTGCTGCTCTTTTCCAGTCTGCTTGCGATGTAGCACTCAGGACTGTAGATTGTGGTCAGGCTGATCTGCTCGTATGCAGAGCCGTTCTTCACGCAGATATATGCCTCATAAGCATCGGTCATGTACGGAGCCTTGATGCCGACGATGTCAGCGATCAGACGGATTGAGCCATCTTCTCTCTTGTTTCTGACGATCTTCACATACTTGAAGCTTTCCTCAGTGCCCGCCACACGGTATGCAAGATATGCATTCGGCAGCACGGATTCGTCATCCAGCTTCACGATGTAACGGAGCTTCGTTGCAGCGTCCAGAACAAGGGAGTGTGAGGTGACAGCAGCCGTTGCGTTTTCAACGCTACCCTCGATAATCTGCTCTTTTGCAGTCGTATCTACGAAGCTCCTATCAACGGTAACTGTGCCGTAGAGGCTTGCGACGTTGGCATCCGCAAGATTGTCGGTGTTCATGTTGAAGTAGCGCTGTGCGTAAGAACCGTAGGTTGCCATGTAAGCCGCCAGCGTTCTCATCTTCTCGTTCTTGGACTTCTGCATTCTGCCATCCAGATATTCCTGAACAGAGTAGGTAAACGGATCATCAGCAGAGGTGGAGACCTCAGCACCGTTCAGGGTCGCTGCGTAAGTGCAGTAGATCGTGTCTGCCATTTCCGGTGCCGCGACCAGATATGTGAATTTGTAGCGTCCGTCCCATTCGCCGTCGTCATTTAGGTTCTGCTTGCCGGTGATCTCGGTCTTGACCCACTCGCCGTCCTCCTGGGTATGCCATGCGGTCATAACCGGGTTCTCAACGCCTTCTGCGAACTGCACAAGATAGTTGACTCCAATCTTGCCTTCGACGAGCAGCGTGTGGTTCTGCTTGATGATGAAGGTCGGAGCGATTGCAACTTCCTTGGTAGCAGTGTACTTAACACCGTTGAAGGTCGCGGTCGCAGTGTAGGTCATGGTACCCGCGGTTGCAAGGCCCGGCTCCTGCGTCATAACGCCTTTGTCAATGACTGCATCCACAGACTTCTCGTCATCGCAACCGCTGCAGGTGAACTTTGCTGTTGCTGAAGAAGCATCATTTGCCCAATTCCAGACCGGCTTACCGTAAACATGATCTGTCGTCTTAACGGAAACAATACCTGTTACGATTTCATAATTGTAAGTATCATCCGGCGTGAACTGATAATTCACGGTGCCTTCCTCGGATATTTCCTCCGAAGTAACTGCCAGCGTACCGGCGATGGATTCATCAGTGCGGGACAGAACGAGATTCGCAAGTGTCTGGTTGCATGCAAGCGGTGCCGCCGAAACCGTGCCCAGATCCGGAGTTGCCTTCGCGATCGTGAATGCCTGTGTTGCATTCTCCGGCAGCTTGTAGTTCTGATTCGACAGTTCTGTTGCCGTTGCAGTGTAGCTTCCGACCTCGGTCCGCCCGCCCGCGACAGTCACGTCGCAGG
>OCVV012890497.1_pt1 | contig 10065 bp, 6 predicted proteins | sample 1539721 | NCBI WGS metagenome assembly OCVV01 (sample SAMN02144230, study PRJEB22623) | gut metagenome | biome: sheep rumen | host: Ovis aries | place: New Zealand
GTGCAGCCCATGAGCATCAATGGAAGGTTTCTTGAAGTCAAATCCATAAATATGCATCAACTTCTCCTGCACTTCATTATCCTTGTTTTTTAAGCATGTCATGAACATCGCCATGAAGTCCAAGCCTCTTATCTTGGGGAACACATGCAAAGCCACCTCTCCCTCTTTGAGCCAAGCGAGACCTACGTGATAGCTGGCAGTAGGAACAGGTGCTGGCCAACCTTCCACATAGCAGCCCAACAACTGCTTTCCCCGTGCATGGGTTGCATCTGGAAAGCATTTCCATAATGCCTCGTTCTCGTCGAAAACCTCATGGAAAAGGGGACTGTCAGTCAGTGGCCTATGTTCTTCTATGGATAAGATGCGCGTCATCCGAGTTCTGCTTCCCAATCTTTAACTTCCTGCTTGATGTCTGCTCTCAAAATGCCATCGTTCATATATTCACGAAGCAAAGGAATCACTTCATACTTCATCTTCAGCCTCAACTCCGGAACACTGTCTGCAAGAAAATAGCTGTGGCCCACCATCAAGTCTTCGGCATCTATATCACCCACCACATTCTCATCACTCATCCATGCCTTCACCTTGTCGAAACATTCCAAGGCGAAACCCGATGTCGAAGAATTGTAATTTTCAACAACACTACGATTAGCCTTGATGGTGATGAATGCAAAACGGCGACGGATAGCATAGTCTATATAACCCACGCTACGGTCTGCCGTATTCATCGTGCCAATAATAAAAAGATTGGAAGGAACCCCAAACTCTTCCTTCGAATACGGCAAGTGCACTTTCACTTCATTCACTTCACCAAGACGCTTGTCTGCCTCAAGCAGAGTAATCAATTCGCCTAATACCTTACTGATATTGGCGCGATTGATTTCATCAATAATCAGAACATAGTTCGATTCTTTAGGATTATCGCTATTCTGAGCCTTCAAAGCTTCCTTACACATGTCAAGGAATATGCCGCTTCTCACCTCGTAGGTGACATTTCCCTCTACCGTCACAGGTTTGATTCCTTCCACAAACTCCTCATAGTCCATCGACTGATGAAAAGTCGTGAAAGCAATGCGATGCTCGTCAACCAATTGCCGATAGCGTGCCATCAGCAATTTCCTATCCGTTGGCACAGCCTCTTCCCCATCGCAAATCGCCACAGCAATAGCAGCAGACATATAGGTCTTTCCAGTGCCTGGAGCCCCTTGCAAAACGATTTGCTTCTTTTGTTTGAGAATTTCCACTTCTTTCATTCTAACAACTTCGTTTCTTATAGATTCCGCATCTGCGCTGTCTGTAGCACCTTCAATCAATTCCATGACTCTCTTTGCCCAGTCATATTTCGTCACATTCAGCAATCGGGGCTTTTCGGGAACAGCATCCTTAAAATCCTGCCTAATCTGATGAATATCCCATTCAACACGCCTCCATTTCACCCTAACACAATGTTTGTTTTTCTCCTCTTTCAGATTAAAGAAGTAACCACCCTCCACGATTCCCACTGCAACAAACTTGTCACCACGACTCTTCCTACAAATCACATAATCACCAACCCTCATTTCATGCTTCATGGCATACAACATATTCGCCGAATGCATCGGTTTTACCGCGCGTTCATTCACCGCCTTGTTGTATTCAAAAACATTTTTCTCCAACGCCTCCGTGATTTCCTCTTCATTGGCATACTGATTCAAATCACCAATTTCTCCCCAAGCATAGACTGAGAGATAATTGTTATTCATCATATTGTCGAATGCAGACACCTCATCATCTGCCTTGAACAGCCATAACTGTTTCATATTAATCTGGTCTTTATTCATTCTTATGCTCAATCATCAAACATGTTTTTTCAATCGCTGAAACATCGTTTAGACTCCCGCATCCAAAAGCCATTTCCAGCAAGGAATTATTTCTATGTCGCCCAGCTTATCCGTGATGGTGTTCTCCTCATCGTAAGTAATAATGACCCTTCGTTTGCATGGATAAACAGCAGGTAGTTTACTAAGGGCATCCACCTCCCTCTTCCTTGTCGTTTCATCCTCCAAAGAGTAAGACACTTGCACAGCGAGTTCTTCTTCTGGAACATAGAAATCCACCTCGACATTGGTATTATAGAAATAAACACGCTCATTATCAAGGTCATGCCCATATTTCCGAAAAAGAGAAAGAGCCACAGCATTCTCCAAAAGAAGCGTGTCTGCATTCAACAACTGAATTGAAAGTAAACCGTTGTCAATGTAATAGTATTTGCAGATACTTTCTTTTTCAGCAAACGCAGAAGCAATGTTCCTCAGTCGTAAAAGCAACCATGCGTCTTCAGAATAACTTACATAGTTGGAAACAGTGGGTACGCTCACTTTTCCTGCCACACTGGAAAGAATCTTCGACAAACGGTTGTACGATATGGGTTGCATGACACTTTCAGCAATCTTCTTAGTCAACAGCTGAAGCAATTTAGGATTTGAAACCCCATTTCGCTGCGCGATGTCGCCAAGATAAATCTTCTGAAAGACACTCGAAAGGTACGAACGCTTGACGGGCAGATGAATAGATTCAGGCAAACCACCCCATACAAGATACTCATTGTAGGCATTCATCATTCGTGCCTTCGACTCCGTAGCCTCAAGCTCCAGTTCCGCATGTGGTATTGCCAGATAATCAAGATATTCCGTGAAACTAAAAGGATAGACCTCCACAGGAATATACCGACCTCCCAAAGCGGACATAATATCCTTTGAAAGCATCTTAGCATTACTGCCAGTAATAAAAACACTATATTTCTTGTCGGCTAAATTGCGCGCAAACTTTTGCCAGCCATCAACATTCTGGATTTCATCAAGAAACAGCATCGGACGTTTTCCATACATCTCCTGATGGCACTCCAAAATAAGATTGAAATCATCAGCAGAAAATCCTTCAAGCCGTCGGTCCTCAAAATCAAGATAGAGCATATCCTCCCAACCATGACCCTCGTTGAGCATCTGACGTATTTTTTGGAACATCAAAAACGACTTGCCCGACCGTCTTACCCCAACAAACACCTGCAAGGGGAAAGAATCAAGGTCATAGTCTCGTGGGAACACATCATAATGCTCTACATCCTTTTGATTATCAAGCATCACTTGGCGCAATGTGTTTCTTGAAATAGCCATAGAAAAGAAGGTTTTATTAAACAGAATCTTATAAAACACCGCAAATTTATAAAATCCGATTTAATAAAACAAGGATTTCAGCCTGTTTTTTTATAGAGTCACATGATACTCTGTTGATTAATGCTTTATCATCAATATCAAAACGCTACTTCAAAATTCAAGAACCTTCCCTTTGATTCAACTGAATTTTGCTTTCGATTTTACTGAAACAGCGAAGGCTCGTTGTAAATCAAGCGAGGGCTCGTTGATGCGCAAGCGAGGGCTCGCTGAAACGCAAGCGAGGGCTCGGACGTATAGTTGAAACAAAAGAAGGGTTTAGACAAGGCGAAAGAGGGGTTAGGTTAATGCAAAAGAATGATCTATTCAACGACAAAAAATAAAGAATCCCTGAAAAATTCTAATATCTTTCAGGGATTCTTTCACTTTTTCAATCTATCACCTTTCTGAGAGCATTTCTTGGTTTATTGTCCCAAGATAAGGTTGACAAGAGAAACCACATCAGAGATGTCAATCCTTCCATCGCTGTTCATATCTCCCTGCTTGCTGAATACCACGTTCATTTGGGAATCAGCCGGAATCCTTGCAACCAATCTGTTGTTATTCACAGAGGAAATGACATCCAATCCATTCAATGTTACTTGCTCCAACTTGCAACCATCATTCGGAATAAAGATAAAGGTGTTTTCAACATCTTCCTTCACTTCCACATCACCAATCTTATTTGTAAACCTTGTCTCATCATTGATTAGTACACTTCCTTTAGTGTTGCAAGCCAAAATCATCTGTAATGCAGTCGATGATGCCGACTCCTCTATATGAACAATCCTGTTCCAATCTGCCCTACCTGAGTAAGCAACGAATGTTCCTGCTGGTACATGAAGTGTTGCATTTTCACATCCCTCAAATGCATTGGTTCCTGTAACAAACACATCAGTAATCTCAGAAGTGATATCACTTAGATTCGTGCAACCACTGAATGCTGCACTGCCTATACTTGATACGCTTGCAGGAATTGTTATTTCAGTCAACCCAGTACATCCTTTAAAGGCATTGCTACCGATACTGGTCACTTGTTCACCGAATGTTATCTTTTGAATGGAACTGTTGTTGCTAAAGCAAGCACCAATGGTATTCATGTTTATTTCCACATTCTTCAAACCAATACAGCCTGTAAATACAGAATTATCAATGCTGGTAACAGAGTTAGGTATTGTCACACTACTGATGTCTGAAGCATTATAAAAAGCATACGGTTTTATTTTGTTGACGGTGTTCGGTATTTCCAAGTTTGTCACCAACTGATTGTTGAGATAAAGATGTTTGGCGTAATACAAAGGGCTGGCTGTGTTATTAGCAAAATCAATTCTACACCAAGCAGCAATATCATCAATGCTTACCTTTTGCAAACTACTACAATTCTGAAATGCGGAACTGCCCATGCTTGTGACATTGGCAGGAATGTTGATTGAGTTTAATCCCGAACAGCCAGAAAATGCATACTTGTTAATACTGGTAACGAAATTGGGTAATGATACATTACTGATGTCAATAGCATTGTAGAACGCATACGGCTTAATGCTTGTGATGGAATTAGGTATTTCCAAATTGGTTATAAGTTGATTGTTGAGATAAAGATGCTTGGCATAGTATAAAGGATTAGCTGTGTTATTTCCAAAATCAATTCTACACCAAGCTGCAATATCGTCTATATTTACCTTTTGTAAACTACTACAGTTCTCAAAAGCAGAACTGCCAATGCTGGTCACGCTGGAAGGAATTGTAATTTCAGTCAAACCCGAACATCCATTAAAGGCATTACTTGCTATGCTACTTACTTGTTCACCTAAAGATATTTTTTGAACAGATTGGAAATTGCTACTAAACCATGTTCCAATGGTATTTGTATTTATTTCTACACTCTTTAAGCCACTACAGCCTGCAAATGCAGAATTATCAATACTTGTAACTGAATTAGGTATTGCCACACTACTGATGTCAGAAGCATTGTAGAATGCATTCGGTTTTATACTTGTAACTGTATTAGGTATTTCCAAATTGGTTACAATTTGATTGTTGAGATAAAGATGCTTGGCATAATACAAAGGGTTGTCTGTGTTATTACTAAAATCAATTTTACACCAAGTGCCTATATCGTTTATGTTAACTTTTTGCAAGCTATTGCAATTTGTAAATGCGGAACTTCCAATGCTTGTTAAGTTGGCTGAAATGCTGATTTCTTCCAATCCTGAGCAATCTTTAAAGGCATTGCTTGCTATGCTGGTTACTTGTTCACCTAAAGCAATCTTTTGAATGGAATTGTTGTTACTAAAGCAGGTTCCAAATGCATTTGAATATATTTCTACATTTTTCAAGCCACTACAACCTGTAAATGCAGAATTATCAATATTAGTAACTGAATTAGATATTGTCACGCTACTGATGTCTACAGCATTGCAGAATGCACTCGGTATATTTGTAACTGAATTAGGTATTTCCAGATTGGTTACTAATTGATTGTTGAGATAAAGATGCTTGGCATAGTATAATGGATTATTCGTAGAAACAACAGTATAATAATCTTCTAAATCAGAATTGTAATACTCATCTGTCGTGACATAAAAATCAATTCTACACCATGCGGCAATATCATCAATATTTACCTTTTGTAAACTTCTGCAATTCTTAAATGCAGAACCACTAATGTTGGTAACAGAATTATGTATGGTTACACTACTGATGTCAGTAGCATTGTAGAACGCATACGACTTAATACTTGTAACTGTATTAGGTATTTCCAAATCGGTTACTAATTGATTGTTGAGATAAAGATGCTTGGCATAGTATAATGGATTATTTGAAGAAATAACGGTAGTTGCCTCAAAAGCGTGTTCCGCCCAATATTCATCTTCTGTGATAAAAAAATCAATTCCACACCAAGCAGCAATATCATCTATATTTACCTTTTGCAAACCACTACAATCCAAGAACGCATATTTTCCGATGCTATTCACGCTATACGGAATAGAGATAGAAGTCAAGCGCCTACAGTTACTAAACGCATAATTTCCGATACTGGTCACGCTGTATGTTGTTCCATTATAAGAAATAGAAGAAGGAATCGTTACAGAACCATTATAAACAGAGTAGTACCTGTATCCGTCGAAGTAGAAATCTCCTTCAACTAAATAGTCTTGATACGTTACACTGGCAGTCTTTGCTGTTGTGTCCAGATTGTAATAGATACCATCCACTACGCAATCGTATGCTGCTGCTTTTATACTCCAAAGGGAAAAGATGCCGAAAAGAAGGCTTTTAAGAAAAAAATGTTTCATTTTGATAAAAAATAAAAAAGGCGGAACTGCTCTGTCGCTTTTCCACCTGTCTGGCACCGCCAAGTAGCCCTGTATCAAGAAAAGCAAGAACAATTCACGCCACAACGGACGTGAACCTTCATCGCTTGTTCTCTGATACGAAAATTGGCGGCTTCGACAAGTGAGAACAAGGACTTAAAGTCCAAGTAAATTATGTTTTGAGCAGAAACGCCGAGTTAAAAAAATGATAATAAGTCTCTATAAGAAGGGAAAAAGTTCCCAACTTTGCGTTTCTGAAATTAAATGTTTTCTGTCTGCGTCTTATTAAATGTTTTAGAGGGTTAGACAATATTTTGATTTTGTACGGCAAAAAGGGTGATATTTTTCAGAAACGGCAAAAAATGTTTATCAAAATTTTCATTTGATGGGAGTATTCTAATGCTATGGAATCACTGTTTGCACTAAGATTTTTGACATTTAATGACTCTACGGAGTATCGGAGAAAAGGAGTTTTTTAACACGACTATTTATCCTTTTTCTCCTTTAAATCCGTAGAATTACATTAAGAATCTATTGATTGGAAAAGAATCCTTAGAAAAAGAAATAAGGTGGGAAGTATATTACTCTTGATAATGGAGTAACAATACTCAGAGTGTGACGCGCTCCACGTCGATTTTTTCGCTGAGGAAGATGCTGGCTGACTCGCTGAATTTGGTTGGGGACTCGGTGGTGTAATAATGGCATGTGCCACCTTGGGAGAGACGTTGCTGCATTTCGTGATGGCGGAAAAGGTAGTTCTCAAGGCTGGCTGCTATGTACTTGCCTTGAGGGATGACGGTGACTCCTGCGGGGATGTAGAGCATGATTTTGTCGAGCAACAGGGGGTAGTGTGTGCAGCCGAGGATGACGGTGTCGATGAGTGGGTCTTTCGCCATGAGTTTGTTGATGCTGTCTTTCACGAAATAATCGGCACCTGGTTTGTCAAATTCGCCGTTTTCAACGAGAGAAACCCACATCGGACAAGCCAGTCCTGTGACGCTGAAACCGGGGTGAAGTTTTTCGATTTCGAGCTTGTAACTTTCGCTCTTGATGGTGCCTTCGGTGGCGAGAACGCCGATGTGGTGATTGCGCGAAATGTCGCCGACGATTTCTGCGGTTGGGATGATGACTCCGAGGACTCGACGGTCGGGGGCGTTCTGCGGAAGATAGTTTTGCTGGATGGAGCGCAGTGCCTTGGCGGAGGCTGTGTTGCATCCGAGGATGATGAGGGGACAACCCATCTCGAAGAGTTTTTTCACGGCTTGGAGCGTGAATTCATAGACTACGTCGAAAGAACGTGTGCCGTAGGGGGCACGGGCATTGTCGCCCAGATAGATGTAGTCGTATTGGGGAAGTTGTTTGCGGATGGCGTCGAGGATGGTCAGTCCGCCGTAACCTGAATCGAATATGCCGATGGGAGAAAACATTAGGGGGTGAAAAGTGAAAAGTGAAAAGTGAAAAGTGAAAAATTAAAAATCTCCTAAAGAAATCGGCAAAATCAGCAAAATTTTAAAATTTAGTACTTTTAGTCTATTTCTTTAGGAGACATAAACTCAAAAACTTACTTCAATGCATCGATAATGTAAGCCGACACGTCTTCGCCTTGGTCGCCATTGATGAAGGGGTAAGCCTTGTTGTCGGTGTTGAGGATGTAGGCATAGCCGCGCTCCATGCCCACTTTGTAGATGGCATCGTCGAGTTTCTTGTAGAGGGGAGCCATGACTTCTTCTTCTGATGCTTGAAGCAGTTGCTTGGCTTCTTGCTTGAAGTGCATGCTTTGCTCCATGAGTTGCTGGAGTTCTTTTTGTCGCTTGAGCAGGATGTTCTCGGGAAAGGTCTGCTGCCCTTCCACGTACTCTGCAAACTGCTTGGAGAATTGCTCTTCGTTGCGCTTCAGTTCTTTTTCATACACTTTGCGCAGGTCGGCTATTTTCTTCTGTGCGATGTCGTAGCCTGGGCTGTTTCGGAGTAGGTCGGTGTAGCTGAAATAGCCGAAGCGTATGTATTCACGCACTACGTGTGTAGCAGGGGAATCGGTGTTCGGATTTTGTGCGAAAGCACTCAACGATGCACAAAGGGTGAACAATGTGACAAAAAGTAACTTTTTCATAAGTGTTTGCTTTGTTGAGTTGATTATTTGCTTGCAAAGTTACGCATTTTTTCCCTCTGACGAAATTATGAATACATTTTTCAACGCTTTTTCTTGTCGGTTTGGTTAAAAAAAATTATTTTTGCAAAGTTATAGTCGTGCATACCCTTGTTTTCATGCGTGAAGACGAGGCTGGGCTATCGACAAGTCCTAATGTTTTGAGGGATTCATTCCGTGAGGACTCATGAACTAAAATAAATCTTATATTAATTTATTAAACAAATCAATTTTATGTGGTTATGTAACTCTTCAATCGGAAGAAAAGTAGTGATGTCTGTAACAGGCATGGCTCTGATTCTCTTCCTGACGTTTCATGGATGCATGAACGTTGTGGCTCTCTTTTCAGCCAAAGGTTACAACATGATTTGTGAATTCCTTGGTGCCAACTGGTATGCTGTTGTAGCAACTATCGGTTTGGCTGCTTTGGCGTTGATTCACATCGTGTTTGCTTTCTGGCTGACATTCCAAAACCGTAAGGCTCGTGGCAACAACCGCTACGAGGTGACAGAAAAGCCTGCCAAGGTGGAATGGGCTTCTCAGAACATGCTCGTTCTGGGTATCATCATTCTGCTGGGTCTTCTGCTTCACATGTTCAACTTCTGGTACAACATGATGTTTGCGGAGCTTTTCCCAAGCATTCATTACGACCCAGCTCCTGCTGACGGTTTTGGCAAGATTGTCAACACATTCAGCAATCCTGTCTATGTGGTGCTCTACATCATTTGGATTATAGCACTTTGGTTCCATCTCGTTCATGGTTTCTGGTCTGCCATTCAGACCATTGGCTGGAGCGGACACATCTGGTTCAATCGCTGGCGCATCATCGGCATCATCTACGTGACTCTGCTGATGCTCATGTTCCTGGCTGTGATTATCGGTTTTGCAACAGGTTTGGCTCCATCGCTCACTTGCCCTTGCGGTAGTGAATGCGGCTGCAACTTAGGCGACTTGTGCGAATGTGCCAAGGGATGTGCTGCTGGTTGCTGCGGACATTAAAAAAAGTTTAAAGTTTATCGTTTAAAGTTTAACGAAGTCGCACTTCTCAGTTAAACTCAAAGACTTCTTCAAGTACGAAGTTTAACGTTTGACGAAGTTACACTTCTCAGCTAAAACTCAAAAACTTAGAAACCCAAAACTTAAAAACTCAAAACTTAAAAACTCAATTATGGTAAAAATAGATTCAAAAATACCTGAGGGACCAGTTGCTGAGAAATGGACCAACTATAAGGCTCACCAGCGCTTGGTTAACCCAAAGAACAAGCTGAAGCTCGACGTGATTGTCGTGGGTACTGGTTTGGCTGGTGCTTCTGCTGCAGCTTCTCTCGGCGAAATGGGCTTCAACGTGCTCAACTTCTGCATCCAGGACTCTCCTCGCCGTGCTCACTCCATCGCTGCTCAGGGTGGTATCAATGCT
>OCVV011357917.1_pt1 | contig 10063 bp, 9 predicted proteins | sample 1539721 | NCBI WGS metagenome assembly OCVV01 (sample SAMN02144230, study PRJEB22623) | gut metagenome | biome: sheep rumen | host: Ovis aries | place: New Zealand
GGAATTGGAAGAAAAAGAACTGTATACAATATTGACCTTCCTGAAATTGACTTGTATACTGAGCTCGCCTGCTGTGCAGGCGGCAATTATTGAAACAATGGAGGTATATTATGAAAAAGGTCCTTTCAGTTCTCCTGGCCCTTTCCCTGGTTCTCTGCTTCGCGGTTTCCCTGGCGGAAGAAGCGGAAGCGAAGGTCAAAACAGGCCACTATCAGCTGGTAAACACCACCGGTGAAAATGTGAAGCGGATCACCGTTACCGACAATGTCACGGGAGATTCCCTGCAGGTCGACTTCTTTGATGAGATGCTCTCCTCCGGTGAAACCGCCGAAGTATCCTTCTCCATTCCCGACGGCGAGGACGGAGAGCACCGCCTGACCCTGGAATTCGAAACCGAAAGCGGCAAGATCGGCACCTTCAAAACCCTGAGCATTGAGGATGTCTCCATCAACCTGCTGGACGTGGATACGGTTGCCGGCGCCACCCCCATCAAGTTCGCGGGCTCCCTGGGCAAGATGGGCCGCTATATGATCGTGAACAAAACCGGCGCCGTGGTGAAAACCCTGAAAATCACCGACAATGTGAGCAACAACGCCCTGATCGTGAATACCGAGCTCCCGGCGGACGGCGAAACCCTGATGACCTTCACCATTGGTGCCGAGGAAGACGGCGAGCACCGGCTGACCTTCACCTTCATCGGGGAAGACGGCGCGGAGCATTCCTTCCCGACCCTGAGCATCGAGGATGTTACCATCAACCTGCTTGCCGCCGACGCCATGACCGGCGCGACCCCCGTTCAGTTCGGGCCCTATGCCCCGGCTGAAAAGGAAGCGGAAGCCAAATAATCCCATGGATCGCAGAACTGCCCCGCCGTCTGGCGGGGCAGTTCTTTTCATGTCCGAAGGATGCGTATCCGGATCACTCCGCCGTGAAGTTCACCGTCACGGAAGCGCTGATCACCAGCTTTGCCGCCTGGACTACGGTTCCGAAATCCATTGCCGCTTCTTCGGTTTCTCCCCTGGCCTTGGCAAAATTGCTGACGCTGTTGCCGTAGGTGAAGGTGCCGCCCTCGGAAATCAGCTCGATCCCCGTGATCTTCATTCCGGCGGCTCCGGCGATGATCTCCGCTTTCTCCTTCGCGGCGGCAACCGCTTCCTCCAGGGCCGTTCTTTCCGCGTCCTTCGTGTCCTCCGCGGAGAAGGAAATGCCGTTCAGGGTGTTGGCGCCGGCCGCAAAGGCCGCGTCAATCACCGATCCCGCGCTGTCGATCTTCTCCACCTTGATGGCCAGGGTGGAGCTGGCGTTGTAGGCCTGCACCTGCTCCTGGTCCTTTTCATAATCGTAGATGGCATAGATGTTCATGAAATCCGTGTTGATGTTCTCCTCCGGGATTCCCTGGTCCGCCAGGGCCTTCCGGATGGCCGCGATCCGCTCATTCACCGCCTGCTGGGCCTTCTGGACCTCCCGGTCCCGGGCGTTGACTCCCAGGGTGATCACGGCGGTATCCGCCGCCACCCGGGTTTCTCCTGTTCCGGTAACGGAAATCTTCGTTTCCGCCGCGGCCGCGGAAGCAGCCAGCAGCAGGAGGGCCAGCACCAGCGCGGCCATCCGCTTTTTCATGTTTTGTTTCACGGGAACAATCTCCTCTCTTTCTTCCCTTTCGGGTTCTCACTCTTTCAGACGTTTCCTCCCGTGAAAAAGTTCCCTTTCTCCCTGCCGGATTCCTTCCTTTCCGCCGTTTATTCTTCCGGGGTGCCTTCCTGCGCTGTTTCCGACGAAGTTACCACCACCGGCATGCCGAAGGTGATGTCCTCATCCTCAATCGGAACCCGGACCGGCCCTGCGGAGAAATCTCCCCGCAGGGACCGGTCCGGGTTCCGGATGCTGCTGTCAGTTTGTTCCCTGCAGGGCAGTACCGTCCACATACAGGGTATATCCGTTGCTGATGATGTTTCCGGCGTCTCCCTGGAAGGAGGTGATACTGGTATCCGCCGTCAGGGTCCAGGTGGAGGTATCCTCCAGCACCACGGACACCGTGCCGGTTTCGGAAGATACCGTTTCACCCTTTGCGTTTTCAATTTCTCCGCCGATGGTCCCCTCGAAGGCGGATCCGTTCTTCAGGGTAAGGGTCAGGCTGGAGTTGTCTCCCGTCAGGATCGTTCCGGCCAGGGCCTGGCCGTCCGCGATCAGCTCCGCGGTGTTGCCGGCGCCTTTCCATCCGTCATCGCACACGGAAAGGAGCACGTCGCTGCCGGAATTCACCAGCTCCACCCCGGAAAGGGTGATCACCGCGTGGGTGTTGGTCACATGGAACATATGGCCGCTCAGGCTCGTCAGGCTGCCTCCCGTCATGGTGAAGGAGGAGGTTCCGCTGTCCGCGTCCCCGGACATGGACTGGTAAATCATGATGGTATCCAGGAAGGTGGCGTTTCCGTTGCGCTGCGTGTTGCTGGCGGTCAGGTCGCAGTTCTCCAGGGTAATGGAATTCATTCCCTCAATGCATACCCCCTCCGACAGGTTCGATGTCAGGGTCGCGTTCTTCACGGTAATGTCCGCCGTGGAGTAGATGGCCGGGGAACCCAGCCCGCTGGTGGTATAGCTGCCGCCGTCCACGACAACGGTTCCGCCGCCGCGGTCGGTGCGGATCGCCGCGGAAGAGCGCCCGGATGTGTTCACCGTCAGGTTGCTGGCCAGGGTGGTGCCGCCGCCGGTGGTCATGATGCCGCCGGAGCCGTCCCCGGTGGTGGTGATGACGGTGTCGGAAATCACTACGGTGGTGCCGTCTCCCTCGCCGCCGTTCATGGCGCCGTTTCCGCCGTAGGAGAACACGCCGTTGGCTCCGGAGGCGCTCGTTTCAACGGTGCCGCCGGTGATGGTCGTCACGGAGCCGCCCTTGACCAGGATGCCCGCGTTCAGGCCATAGAAGTTGCAGCTGTCCCCGCCGTCGGAGTCGCCGGTTTTGGTCACCGTGGGCTCGGTGAGGGTAACGGCGTCCGCCGTGCTGATCAGCAGCGCGTTTTCATCCGCGGTCTCCGAGGTGTAGGTTTCCCCGGACTGTTCGGCGGCTTCCGTGATCTCCGCAGCCGCCGTATATTCAACGGATGCCGCGGATCCGCCTCCGGGAGGAGTTCCGCCGCCGAAGCCGCCGGGCGCCCCGTCCGGAGGGGTTCCGCCGGGCATGCCGCCTTCCGGCGGTTCGGGGGGCTGGCCGTTTCCGCCGTCCGGCGGTTCGGGGGGCTGACCGTTTCCGCCGTCCGGCGGCGTCATGCTGCCGGAGGGCATCTCCGGCGGGGTTCCTGTATCCTCCGCGTAAGCAGACAGGCTTATGGCAAAAATCATCATCACGGAAAGAATAACCGCGATCAATCTCTTCATCATTTGTCTTCCCTTCTTCCTGCGTCGTTTTCATATCCTTTGCCGGTTTTTCCCTCCGGCAGGCCTTATTATCCTCCGGAAACTTAAAATAACCTTAAAAGGAATCCGGTTTCCCATTTTTTTGTTTTCGTGCTACACTGAAAAGGTTCCGTCCCTGGGCCGGATCCTCATGCGAAAGGTAGAATGATCATGAAGAAATGCTGTTTTTTCCTGTCCCTGATGCTGCTGCTGTCCTCCTGTGCCCTGGGGGAAGGAACCCTGCGGACGGTTTCCGGGGAGCCTTCCGGGGAGGACCTGCTCCGGCCGGCCTCCGAATATACCGGGGAAGTCCGCGTCACTTTCCTGGGGGACTGCACCCTGGGCGGGGAATCCCCCTCCCGGTATCCGAAGCTTGACTTTGCCGCGCGCATCGCCGAAAACGGCCCGGATTTTCCCTTCCGGGAGCTGAAGCAGCTGACGGAGCAGGACGATCTCACGGTGGCCAACCTGGAAGGGGTGCTGACGGACCGGAAGCTGAAAAAGGAAAAAAAGAAGTACAACTTCTCCGGTCCCACCGCCTACACGGAAATCCTGAAGCTGGGATCCGTGGAATGTGTGACCCTGGCCAACAACCATACCATGGACTATAAAAAGGAAGGCTACGCGGATACCAAAGAGGCGCTGGACGCCGCCGGCATCTGCTGGTTCGCCGCGGAAGCCTCCGCGGTCTGGGAAAACAGCGAAGGCCTGCGCATCGGGTTCCTGGGAGTCAACGGCAACCTCTCCGGAAACCGGTACAACCAGTTCAAAAAGCAGGCGGAGCTGCTGCGGGAAATGGGCTGCGCCGCGGTCATCACGGTCATGCACGCCGGCACCGAGTACAGCACGGAGCCCCCGGATTCCTACCAGCGGCAGATCACAAACCGCGCCGTTCCTCTCAGCGACCTGATCGTCGGCCATCATCCCCACGTCGTGCAGGGATACACGGTGCTGCAGGGGGTTCCCGTGGTTTACAGCCTGGGGAACTGCGTTTTCGGCGGCAACACCCGGCCGAAGGACCTGGACGCCCTGGCCCTGCAGGCGGTGCTCCATTTCACCGGGGGCGCCCTGGACCGGGTGGACCTGCATTTTTATCCCATTTCGGTCACCAGCGACTCCCACTACAACAATTACTCCCCGCGCCTGCTTTCCGGAACGGACGCGGAACGGGTGCTGAAGAAGATGAAGCAGTCCACCGGATACGATCCCGGAGCCTGGAACGACGCGGAAGGCGCTGTGGTTTCCTTCCAGGTCGGCAGCGAAGATTGAAAAAAAAGCCGGAAGATGGTATGATGGCTTTGGAATTTGACCGAACCGATTTACAACCGGAGGTACCTTGTGATGAGTATGCAGGAGAGACCTGCCGTATCCGTTCTGCCGGACGGCGGCCGTTACTGGACCCATGACTACGGAAATTTCAGCGTAATGGTCTATGTTCCCGTCGGGGATCCCCGGGCGGAGATCATCAACTTCGGCTTTTTCGCCCCCTATCTCCTGGTGTTCGGCGACCCGGCCCGCTCCATTGCGGACGCCGTGGAATACGCGGAGCGCCGGGGCCTGGCGGACATTGCCCGCGCTGCCTCCTCCTCCGTGGTTTTTGTGATTCCCAACTGCGAAGGCGGCTGGAAAAACGCGCCGGAAACCATCTTCCGGGAACTGGCTGCCGAAAGCAAAATCGGCCCGTATTACGAGGACGGATATCTCATCAACTACAAATTCCGCACGAAGGAATTCATCGGGACGAGCATCCGGGGCGCCCTTTTCCGCACCGTGCTCTTCGGCCGGGGGGAAAGCGCGGACTATATTGCCCGCTGCTGCCTGAAAACCCTGGAGGGGGAATACCTCTGGGGGCCCGGGGAAATCACCCCCGCCGTGGTGACGCTGGAAAACCTGTCCATCACTCCCCGGCCGGAAAGGCGGGATATCCCGGTGGTCTCCGTGGGCAACAGCAAGGAAATCAACGAGGCGCTGCGCACCTCCTGCGACCAGCTGCTGGTGCGGGATGAGCCGGATTTCAGGGCGGACTGCCGGGACTTCTGGGGCCGGTACAAACGCTGGTGCGGCACCCTGGTCCGGGAGGAGGATCCCGCGGAGTGCGGCATGACCGAAGAAGCCTGCATCACCGAGGTCACCACCTCTCCCGACAACCGGGGGGACTATGCCGGAACCGAGCGCCATCCCGTGGGCTATATCGCCTGGCATCCCGCGGACGCTTCGGAGCCGCTTCCGCTCCTGCTGGCCTTCCACGGCGGCGGGGATTCCGCGTACCATATCGCCTGGGTTTCCGGCTGGTGGCGGGTAGCCATGCGCAACCGATTCCTGCTGGTCTGTGTGGAAAACCACCTGAATGTGACCGCCACGGAAGTACAAGAGCTGATTTCCCACCTGAAGGAGAAATACGCCGTGGACGACCGGCGGATCTACGCCTCCGGCTTCTCCATGGGCGGCTGCAAGTGCTGGGACCTGTTCCAGGAATATCCGAAGGCCTTTGCCGCCATCGCTCCCATGGGCGCCACCTTTGAGGTGGGGATGAACCAGTACGGGGAGAAGGCTCCCGTCCTGAACAGGTATACCCCCGTTCCCCTGTTCTACTCCGCCGGGGAGCAGACGCCCCTGCCGGAGATGCCCTGCCAGGCGGAAAAATGCGCCGACCGGGCCCGGTATGTATTTGAGGTGAACCGGATCCGCAAGCCCTGGGATCTCTCCTTTGAAGGCCGGGAGTCCTGGCCGGACAAATACTGGGGCGTTCCCGGCGACCGGGTGGAGCAGGTTCCGGATCCCTCCCGGGAGGCGGTGCTGACCCTGCATTACTATGACAGCAGCGACGGTATCTGCCGCACGGTGTTCGGCGGCGTGGACAACCAGGCGCATGAGTGCCGGGAGCACACCTGTGAACGTGCCTGGCAGTTCATGAAGAACTTTTCCCGTCCCTGACGGACCCCTTCCTGTTTCGTTTTTCCTCCGGCGGTTTTCCGCCGGTTTTTTTTGCGGAAAATTTCCGGTTCCTATTGCAACGGGGCGGAAAATATGTATAATGATTCCGGTTTAATTATTCTTCCCTAATTGTTTAGTAATTCTAAACGGCCGGAAGGAGGGCTCCGGGATGGATATTGGAAAACGCATCCGCCAGCTGCGGGTCCGGAACGGGCTGACGCAGCAGGAACTGGCCAGCCGGTGCGAACTGACAAAGGGCTTTGTAAGCCAGCTGGAAAACAACCTGACGACGCCCTCCCTGCCTGCCCTGATGGACCTGGTGGAGGCGCTGGGCAGCGATATGGCGGCCTTCTTCTCCGAGGAGCAGGATCAGCAGGTGGTTTTCGGCAGGGAGGATTACTTTGAGGATACCCGGGAAAACTGCAGTATCCTCTGGGTTGTCCCCAACGCGCAGAAAAACGCCATGGAGCCGATCCTGATTACGATCCAGCCCCATCAGTCCACCCGGACCATGCTTCCCCACGAAGGCGAGGAATTCGGTTATGTCCTCTCCGGGAGCGTCATCCTGGAATACGGCGGCAGGAAGCACCGGGTTCACAAGGGCGAAACCTTTTATATCCGGGGCGACCAGGAGCACTGCCTGCGCAACAGCGGCGCCTCTCCCGCCCGGGTTCTCTGGATTACCACACCGCCATCTTTTTAAGGAGGGATTCCCATGCGCAAGCTCATCGAATTCAAAAACATCGTGAAAACCTTTGACGGGCAGGTGGTCCTCAAGGGCGTCAACCTGAATATCTATGAGAATGAATTCGTTACCCTGCTGGGTCCCTCCGGCTGCGGGAAAACCACCCTGCTGCGGATTCTCGGCGGATTCCTGGAGCAGGATGAGGGAACCGTGATCTTTGACGGCCAGTGCATTGACAAGGTGCCGCCGTACCGCCGGGAGATCAATACCGTGTTCCAGCGCTATGCCCTTTTCCCCCACCTGAATGTATATGAGAACATCGCCTTCGGCCTGCGCATCAAAAAGACCGGCGACGACATCATCCGCCAGAAGGTCTCCCGGATGCTCTCCCTGGTGAACCTGGAGGGCTATGAAAAGCGCAGGGTCACCAAGCTTTCCGGCGGCCAGCAGCAGCGGGTGGCCATTGCCCGGGCCCTGGTGAACGAGCCCAACGTCCTGCTGCTGGACGAGCCCCTGGGAGCGCTGGACCTGAAGCTGCGCAAGGAAATGCAGCGTGAACTCAAGCGCATCCAGCAGGAGGTCGGCATTACCTTCATCTATGTTACCCATGACCAGGAGGAAGCCCTGACCATGAGCGACAAGATCGTGGTGATGAACGCCGGGGAGATCAAGCAGATCGGCACCCCGCTGGAAATCTACAACGAGCCCGTGAACGCGTATGTTGCCCGCTTCATCGGGGAGAGCAACATCGTGGAGGGAATCATGAAGGAGGACTATAAAGTCCGCTTCGACGACCGGGATTATGAGTGCGTGGATTTCGGCTTCCGCAGCAATGAGCCGGTGGATGTCCTGATCCGCCCGGAGGATATTTCCATCGTCCGTCCCGAGGAAGGCGTCATGCGGGGAGAGGTGAAGAGCGTCCTGTTCAAGGGCGTGCATTACGAGCTGATGGTGGAAACGAAAACCGGTACCAGCAAGACCGTGGAAATGCACGTGGTCACCCAGCATGACATCGAGAACCCCCAGTCCGGGGAAAAGATCTCGGCCAATGATTTCTATGTGGACTCCGAGGACCTGAACACCCGGGAAATGACGGACGCTGACTTTATTTCCATCGCCAACGCCCAGGCCTGGGACGGGGATAACCGGGATATTTCCCTGACGCGGGTCACCCACAATATCGGAAACACCCCGGGAGTCTACCATATTACCTTCGGCACGGAAAAAGGGACGGAAGTCACCGTAAAGGTGTACGTGGTGCATCCCGAATACGTGGAGGACGCCCGGCACAATATCGGTATCAGCGCCCTGGATTTCTTCATCACACCGGAGGATCTGCAGGAATCCATGGCCATCTCCACGGACCTGAAAACCTGGGCCAGCGCGGAAGCCTGGAACCTGCAGGATGATACCGCTGTGGATATCACCGATGTGAAATTCGATTTTGATCCCGCGACGGTGACGGAGGGCTCCTATCAGATTACCTTCTCAACCCGCGGCCGGGTTTTCAAGGTGGAAACCACCGCCCACCACGAGGTGGGAGACCGGGTGGGCCTTTCCATCGGCCCGGAGGATATCCATGTTATGCATAAGGAAGTGGCGGACGCATGAAATCTTTTGTTCGAATGAGCTATCCCTACATCCTGTGGATCGGGATATTCGTCGTGGCGCCCATGATCATGATCCTGCTCTACGCCTTCACCCGCGGCGGAAACAGCACGCTGACCATCCATTTTACCCTGGAAAACTTCGGCCGCTTCTTTTCCGACCCGGATTTCATGCGCGTGCTGTGGACCAGCCTGCGGATCGCCTTCATTACCACCGTGGTGTGTATCCTCATCGGCTACCCGGCGGCGCTTTTCATCGCGAACCTGCCGGAACGCAGGCAGACGCTGATGATCCTGCTGATCACCCTCCCCATGTGGATCAACATGCTCCTGAAAACCTACGCCTGGCGCGGCATTCTCCTGAACTTTGACGATATGTCCAGCGAGATCAAGGTCTTCATCGGCATGGTGTACGATTTCCTGCCCTATATGATCATCCAGATCCACACCGCCATCGCCAAGCTGGACCGGGAGCTTCTCACCGCCAGCTATGACCTGGGAGCGGACAAATGGAAATCCTTCCTGAAGGTAACGCTTCCCCTGAGCATTCCGGGAATCATCTCCGGCGTGACGCTGGTGTTCCTGCCTGCGGTTTCCAGCTTCGTGATCCCCAAGCTCCTGGGCGGCGGCAACTATGTGCTGATCGGAACCCTGATCGAAAACTACTTCCTGGTGGCCGGCGACTGGAACTTCGGCAGCGCCATTTCCCTGATTATGGCCCTGATTATTATCGCCGCCATGTATTTCACCCGGAAGATCGACCGGGCGGCAGAGGAGGAATGACCGGATGAAGCAGAAACGTTCCTGGAGTTTTTTCACCTCCGGTTACCTGATCCTGGTGCTCCTCTTCATATATCTGCCGATCCTGTACCTGATCCTTTTTTCCTTCAATGATTCGAAATCCATGATTTCCTTCTCCGGCTTCTCCCTCCGGTGGTATGAAAGCCTGTTCACCAACAGGAGCATGCTGCAGAGCATCTGGACCACGGTGGAGGTGGCCGTCATCGCCACGGTGGTCTCCACGGTCATCGGAACCGTGGCGGCCATCGGCCTGTCCAAGGCGCGCAGGATCCTCCGGACCATCGTCCTGGAAGTCAATAACCTTCCGGTGCTCAATCCGGATATCGTAACCGCCATCGGCCTGATGCTGCTTTTCCTCTCCCTGAAGGTCCGCCGCAGCATCGTGACGCTGACCCTGGCGCATATTTCCTTCTGTATCCCTTATGTGATCCTTTCCATCCTGCCCAAGCTCCGCCAGCTGGACGACAATGTGGCGGAGGCTGCCATGGATCTGGGGGCCAATCCCTTCCAGGCGCTGACGAAGGTCATCCTCCCGCAGATCGCCCCGGCCATTTTCTCCGGCGCGCTGATCGCCTTCAGCATGTCCTTCGACGATTTCGTGATTTCCTACTTCACCGCCGGCATGGATGTGCAGAACATCTCC
>OCVV011192231.1_pt1 | contig 10062 bp, 3 predicted proteins | sample 1539721 | NCBI WGS metagenome assembly OCVV01 (sample SAMN02144230, study PRJEB22623) | gut metagenome | biome: sheep rumen | host: Ovis aries | place: New Zealand
GTCGCGAATACCGTAGTAATGGAAAGGCACAACAAGCCGGTTCACGATTGCATCTCTCAGCCGAAGTTCATACGGCACATTCTGGTCAAAAAGAGAGAAAACATCCTCACCGTCCATTCGCTCCGGCGTAGCTGTGATTCCTAATAAAAACTGCGGTTCGAAGTAATCGATGATCTTTTTATACGTGCTTGCCGTCGCATGGTGTGCTTCGTCGATGATGATATAATCAAACGTATGTGGCTCAAACAGCTCCAGTGCATTTGCCATCGTCACATTTGTTGAAAAGACAAAATCAGAGTCAAAATCTTTATAATCGGCGTTATATATTCCAAATGTCTTGTCCGCCCCAAAAACACGCGAAAAAGTCTCTACGGACTTCATTAAAATGGAGCCTTCATGGACAATGTAAAGCAATCGCTTGGGATTGAAGTTCAGAACATCGAATGCAGCCAGATATGTTTTTCCGGAGCCAGCATGAGTCAAGTTGTTGACAGGTTTGTATTTGATAAAATACAATTTATGCTATTATGAAAATACCGCCAGGCTTTCGGTACATTCCTGGCGGTATTAATTCTGATTTAAGCTCTCTCCTCCATCCTATGCAGCTCATAAAATGAATCGGCGCCAAAGCTATACAGCATGCCTGAGACTGACCTGTCAACAGCACTCCTCATAGCATTCTTTATTATTTCGCTCTATAAAGGAACGTTACAATCTGTCCTCTCGTACAGTTCTCATTGATACCAAACGTTCCTTTCTTTGCACCAGATGTATAGCCGGTCGTTATTTTTTTCTGTGCGCCCCACAAAATAGCGTTATAGAAGACGTGGTTCTTCGGCACATCCGTGAATGGAGACTTAGATACTGCCGTCGGAGCGGGTTTTCCTTTCAGTCTCCATAGGAACATCATACACTCACCGCGACTGACGTTTCGGTTGATGCCGAATGTGCCATCAGAATAACCTTTGGTTGTGCCTTTCTGTGAACCCCAGAGAATAGCCTTATAAAAGGTATGCGTCATTGGCACATCTTTGAACGGGGATTTAGAAACCGTCTTTGGAGACGGTTTTCCGGCATATCTCCACAAGAACATCATCATCTCACCGCGCGTGCATGAGCGGTCGATACCGAACGTACCATCGCTGTAACCTTTCGTGATGCCGGCATCGGCTGCCCAGTAGATCGCCTTATAATATGCATGTTTCGGGTCCCGAACATCAGAGAAGCCGGATGCTGTTGGTGTCGGCGTGGTTGTAGAAGCCAGTGCTTTAACTGTCAGCAAATACGCTTTGCTTCCTGCTTTGTAGTTCTTCCCTTCCGCTGCAGTTGCTGTAATAGTCGCTGTTCCAACTCCCTTGATTGTCACAAGTCCGTTCGTACTGTTCACAGTTGCCACACTTGTGTTACTGGATTTGAACGTCACAGTTCCATCTGTCGTCTTTGTCAGGGCATTCGTAAATGCCGTATCCGTGGTCTTCTTTGTCACTGAATTCTCAGCAAAAGCCAGTTTTGCAGCTGCCTTGTTAATTGTGAAAGTAGTAGACTTTTCACCCTTATATTCTCCGATTCCAGTCACTTTTACCGTTGCTGTGCCAACATTTGTATTGCCTGCGTAACTGACAGTGAAATCCGTTCCGGCAGTCAGAGTAGTGCTTGCCATCTTCACTGTAACTCCAGGCTTTTTTGCTTTTCCGTCATAAATATAGCTTGTAGCAGAAAGTATGATTTCGCAGTCAGATATATCAGTTCTCGTGTTTGTAATACTGCTTGAAAGGACTATGCTCTTCGACATTGCCGGTAATTCTTCATACTCGTTGCCGTTATCGTCAAACATAATGACCGGGAGCTCCACGCTCATTTCGTTCTTTTTGGGCGTCTTGAGTAATTGCAGTTCTGCACAGTCCATAAATATGTCATCCATATTCTCCACATTCGATGTATCAAAACCACTCAAATCCAGACTTATCAGACTACTACAGCCGTAGAACATTTCATCCATATATTCCACATTCGATGTATCAAAGCCACTCAAATTCAACCTTGTCATGTTACTACAGTCTTCGAACATGCCTGCCATATTCGTCACTTTCGATGTGTCAAACCCACTCAAATCCAGATTTGTCAGGCTGCTACAACCATTAAACATCCAATACATATCCGTTACGTTCGACGTATCAAAACCGCTCAAATCCAGACTTGTCAGGCTGCTACAGCCATCGAACATGCCCTCCATATCCGTCACGTTCGATGTATCAAAGCCGCTCAAATCCAGGTTATTAAGGTTTTCACAGTACGAGAACATATAACTCATATCTGTTACCTTTGAAGTATTAAATCCTCTTAGATTTACTTCATTTAGATTAGTGACATAGTATTCTTCACTATCGTCATAATAACCAATCGAAAATATGTTACTCGAGTCCTCCGGAAGGTATACTGTACCAAACGCAACCTTGATAGATTCAATGCTCTCTTCGGCAAAGCCGCTTTCCTCAATCCAATCTTCCCATAATACGCCTTCATTTGAAAAGAACTTTACTGTTCCGGTTGTTTTATTAAACGATGCTGTCACGCCATCGCCAACCTTACTGACTAATTCATCTTGAGTTGTTACGATTAATATATAAGATGTACTAGCTGCTTTATAGTTCCTACCTTCTGATGCAGCCACTGTAATAATAGTAGAACCTAACCCATTAATGGTAACTTTGCCACTACTTTTATTAACAGTTGCCACTAAGCTATCACTTGAGCTAAAAGCAACATTGCCATCCGTAACCTGCGTCAGCTTATTTACGAAGGGCGAAGCGTTAATGACTTTGTTTACTGTTGTACTATTAAATACTAGCTTTGCTTCCGCTTTATTAATAGTAAAAGTCATAGTCCTTTTACCGGTATAATTACCATCCGCAGATACACATACACTAGCCGTTCCCGCTTCAACATTATTTTCGTACGAGACTTTATAGTCCCTTTCGGGATTTAGAGTCACGCCACTAACCTTGACTGATATTTCAGGCGTAAATTCTTTTCCAGTATATTCATAAGAAACATCTATTCCCTCGATATCTGCTTCAGTAATACTAACAGGTGTTACGCTTGCCTTAGAAATATCATTCCAGACAACATTTTTATATTCACTCTTTATCTTATCCCAGCTTATATTGTTGTCGGGAATATAGATATGATATTTCCCAGAATCAAGAATCGTTTCTATATTCTCAGGACAATCACCTTCAAAAACAATCTTTGTCAATCCAGAAAACTGATCTGTGAAATTATCTTTTAGCTTCTTTACATCTTTTCCAAATCTCAAGAGGACAACATTGTCAAGGCAGCCAAATGCATTTGTCATCTGTCCCTCATTTGTAATAGCGAGATCTTGAAGCACATCAACGTTCGGACAATCAACTTTTACAGTTGCACATCGACAATTCTTAAAAGCATCATATCCAACCTTTGTAACAGAATCTGGCAGTCTAATCTTACTAACGTTTCCCAAATAGTCATGAATATATGTCTTATCCTTATCCATTGCAAATTCCGGAAACTCTTCATTGATGTAGTAAATGTCTTTATAACCCTTTTCTTTCAGATACTTTTCTGCAGATCCATCAACCTTGCAATACATTGTCGTACCAGTAGGCGCAAAAGTCTCGTTTATTTCCTGTACTGAATCAGATAAATATACTGCCCAATTAGTACAGTCGTGATTACTTAAGCCATATGCATTAAAATCTACAAAAGGTATGCTTCCTAATGCAATAACCGTATCAGGAATTTTTATATAATTTAAATGATAACCGGCAAAAGCCAAGTCTCCAATGGATTTGATACAGTTACTAAATATCACCTGTGAAAATTCATTAAAATAAAAGGCATAGTCTTCAACACTTACAACCTTTGTCTTAGACATGTCTATTGTTACTTCATTATTGCCAAAACAGCCTGCAAACGCACTTTCGCCAATATACTCAAGACTTTCAGGAAAACGCACGCTTTTCGCAGAACTTTGCTCTTTAAAAGCATCTTGGCAAATCATAACTGTTCCTTCATCAATTACAATTTCATCAGAGGGGTATGTTCCACAATACTTATATAAACATTTTCCTATATAGTACGCACCTACAAAATTCTGCAGTTCATTTTGAATCCACAACGTTTCTTTAAATGCATCACTTCCTATATAATGAAGATTTGTTGCCTTTTTAAAAGTAATCTGACTTAACTTTTTACAGCCATCGAACAATTTTGCCGGTATCTTTTTTACATTGTTACCAATAACTGCATTCTCAAGAGATTCAGGTAAGTATCTGTATGTCGTATCACATTCTTCAGCGTTATACTCAACTTTCGTACAATTCCAGAACTCATCAAATGCCCCTTGCTTAATCGACTTTATGTTTGTACCAATTTTTATACCTTTTACAGCACCACACCTCTGGTACTTTCCATCTATTGCTTTTACGTTTTCAGAAAAGGATAAAATGAGTTCTGGTCCTTCATAGCGACTAGGAAATTCAATATTATTTGCAGTCGGACAATCTATAACCATTTCTTTTAAGCTTGAACAGCCACTGTAAGGATCATCTAAAGAAAAATCACAACTGGTATAAGTAACCTTTTCCAAGGCAGAACAATCCTTGAAAGCATAATCTTTAATCGTTTTTAAGTTTTCTGGAAATGCCAGTTCTTTTAAGTTCTTACATCCACCGAATGCAAAAAATCCTATACATGACAACTCAGAAGGAAACGTTACAGACTGAAGGTTTATAGCATTCAAAAATGCGCTATACGCAATATATTCGATGTCATCATTAATTATAAGACTGGTCAGGTCTTCGATATTTCCTTTGTAACCTAATACATAATTCTGCAAATATACAATCCCGTTACTTTGTGCTGAATACCAAGCAGACCCCTCTAAACACTTTAGTTGAACTGGTATATAAGTATCTGGCAATACAAATTCATTTAGTTTTTGACAATTTAGAAATGCATTTTCATAAATACGCTTTAGTTCTGGAGAGAACTCAAATTTTTCAATTCCGGTACTTTCAAAAGCAGATTCTCCAATTTCGATAATCTTACTCGAACCTATTACATTTACCAGATTCCTGCACGCTCTAAAAGCAGACTCTTCCAAAGAACATGCCTTATTAAAACTAACACTCCTCAAAGCATAACACGCTCTAAAGCAAGCAGACCGAAGGATAGATGCACTCTTAAGGTTAGCAGTCTTTAAATGAGAGCAGCCTAAAAAGGCATCGCTACCAATATCAACAACATTTTCAAGATTTATCGTTTCTAATGCAATGCAAGACTCAAAAGCATCATACCCTATGTCTTTTACTGTTGACGGAATACGAATATATTTTACATTTTCAAAATACTCGAACCCCCCATTTTGTATCCTACTTATTACACACGAATTCCCTTTGTAGTTAACCCTCTCAGGAATAGTCAAAGAAACGTTTGTTGCCCTCCTCCGCGCAGACGTACTAAGGGTACTTCCCACTGACACAGTACCGTCTGCTAGTACAGCATATGTATAGTTACCAGAGCTAAATGATTCCCCCGTTTTTAACTCCTCTGTTTCCTCATCCTCAGGTTGTTTGGCAACGACTGTTACTGTTAGTTTTGCTTCATATCCCCCTTCATCTGTGACTGCAGTTATAACCGCAGTTCCCTCTGATAACGCTTTACAACCGCCTGCCCCATCAATAATCTTAACAACGGATGGATCAGATGATGTGTAATTAATCTTCTGATTGCTGGCATTGGATGGTACAACGTTCGCGCAAACTCCCAATAATGGTTCATCAATCTGCCATGTTACTTTTTCATTTAACAAAGAAATCCCCTCAACAGAAATATACTCATACTCTTCTACGAAAGCATGAGTAATGACTTTGTAAATATCAGGATATTCATCAGATAAATATATCAGCCAATCGCGATTCATTAATCTATCCTGCACAAAGCAATAACTATCTTTAATAGAGTTGCAACCAGTCACAAAATTTGTATAACTTTCAGACTTAGATGCATTCGTAATCTTATTCCAAATCCCATGTTTGTAAACTACATCTGCATATTCTTTTGCATAATCACAGCCAGCTTCTTTAGTATTAAATATCATATTGACAATCGAAAGAAGCGCATTTGCATTCTCCGTTGATGGATCCTCATCATACTTATTTTTCAAGGAATAATAGCTCTTATTTATAAGATCCATTACTTCACAGTATGACCTCATCTTAACAAAGCTTTCAATAATCTCATCTGTACAAAAAAAGAAATTTGATATGAATTGGCCTACCTTCTGTCCAGCAAGCACATATACGAAATAGCCATTCGAGCAAGACGCCAATATTCCTCCCCACACAGCATCCATACTCATTTTAAAGGCTTCATTAGCTACAGTGACGGAAGTGTTTAAAAAAACATTTGCCACGCTTGAGGCAGCCGTACTTTCACAACTATTTTTAACTTCTTTTATAGCCATTAATAAAAATATGTTATCTTTTGGACATTGTTCATATAATTCATTCAATGCGGAACTTAAATCTGCTTCTAGCCAAGCTATTTGTTCCAAAGCAGCACATTTTTGTGCTAAGTCATATACGCTTTCACACGCTGACACCAGATTTTTCATAATCGTCATATAATCTGATACTTTTTCCAAGCCTTCAATTCTAGCTTCCAGTTCTCCTATTATTTTAGTTTTTTGTTTACTAGTTAACTTATTCAGTTTAGTATCTGAAGCCTTAGAATTCAGAAGGCCCATATATTTCTTAAAATCAGCTTCATTATTAATGGCACATTTGTAGTCAACACCAAGCGCATTCAGTACTGCGCTTGCAACTTCATAATAATTCTGTGAAATATTACCAGTTAAAGCCTCTACAAGACTACTGTCATTCAATTGCTGATCTAGCGCATTTAGTAAAATGAGCTCATAACACTGCACTTGATCAAGCACTACATCTTCATGTACACTCCCTGGGTCAAATACCGAATTAACTGATTCCCAGGTCGCTACTTCTATCATAAACTCTTCATTGTTTTCAAGACTCTCTATCAAAATGTCGGATGGATTTCTAAGTGACATATAAGTTGTGATTGAGGTCTCATAGTGTTCAATTAGTAAGTCTGCCCGATATTTCGCCAAGTCAAAATTATAAGTTTCTAACAGCATTTCTTCCGTGATATAAGGATTGTCAACAGAATCATCAATGCTTCCGACCAATTCTTCTAACTGAACCATATCATTTGCCAGCTGAACACTTTCTGATAAGTCTGGATACAGAAAATCATCCAGTACTTCCCCTGCACTATCTGTTATTGATTCATTAACGGCAGATTCTTCTTGAACGCAGGAAATTCCCTCTGGCAGATTTCCCTCCGTCTCATCCTGTTCGGGATAGGTTATACTTTCAATTTCTTCTGCATCTGAGACCTCCCAAATACTCTCTTCATCATCTTTTTCGCCATTAGCAGATTTAGTCGATTCCAACACTTCCTGATTTTCTGACTCACTTACAGCTTCAGAATCAATAGTCTCAGCCGCAACAACTATTTCTGCACATAATTCGTCTGCCAATACTGTCATCCCAGGTGTCGTCATAAACAGCAAAAGAGCGCAAATTACCGACAGGACTTTTCTCCAACTCTTCATTTTGTATATCTCCTTAAACAACCCATCAAGCGATTCAAATTCCAATGGTTTAGAACACCATCCTCGTGACGAAAATCATATAATGTTCTATTCTTCTGTTGATATCCTCACCAACTATACTGCGGGAGCTTCTTTAGATGCTCCCGCAGTAATGCTCTCTTAATTATTTCGCTCTGTAAAGGAACGTTACAATCTGTCCTCTTGTGCAGTTCTCATTAACGCCGAATTTTCCTTTCAGCTTGCCATCTGTAAAGCCCGTCGTTATCTTCTTCTGGTAACCCCAGAGCACCGCATTATAGAAGACATGTGACTTCGGAACATCTGGGAACGGTGCCTTAGCTACCGCCTTGGGTGCCGGCTTGCCCTTGAGTCTCCAGAGGAACATCATGCACTCACCGCGGCTCACGTTTCTGTTAATGCCAAATGTCCCGTCGGAATATCCCTTAGTTATCCCCTTCTGCGACCCCCAGAGAATCGCCTTGTAGAAGGCATGTGTTTTCGGAACGTCCTTGAACGGAGATTTTGAGACCGCTTTCGGTTCCTTCTTGCCCGCGTATCTCCAGAGGAACATCATCATTTCGCCGCGAGTACAGTTCTTGTTGATGCCGAATGTACCATCTGAGTAGCCTTTGGTGATGCCGGCTTTAGCAGCCCAGTAGATAGCATTGTAATAAGCATGTTTCGGATTCTGTACATCTGAGAAACCTAAACTTGTCACCTTTGGCGTAGGGGTAACAATTGGACTTGTCTCTCCAACGACATAAAAATTATATGGGGTAGTTTTCATATAAGCCCCCCGTGAAGTTTCTGAAGGGTTCGTATTGAATTCTGCGCAAATTGTATTTGCATACATATGTGCTTTAGCAAAAAAGGCCTCGTCTTCTCCTCCATCAAACTTATTTATGTCTTCTTGACTGATTTTATTTGTCCTATTTTTCAGAACACTGCTTTTGAGTGTTATCTTTGTTTTTCCATTATCAGATGCAACAGAATAATCCGTTCCTTTTGTGAGTGTCTTTCCATTCATCCACAGCTTCGTAAAATCGCTGTACTCGCCATTTGAAATAAATACTTGATCTGAATCAGCAGACATAAACGCGAATATGTTCATACCTACTTCTTTTGCCCCAGGCATATGGAATCCCATATATTTACCGCGTACCGAATTCGCTACATAATAATCCTCATTATCCTGAACATAAAGCGTAGCTTTCTCTCGGGTTCCATTACTCGTCACCAGATTGACGACAAAATTTCCTTTTTCCATGGGAGCGCCATAAAGTTCTTTGGTTGCAGGTATATAGGAAACCCCCTGAGGAAGCTTCCCCTCAATGTCCGTCACTTCCCCGGAAGATGCCTTTAAAATATACGATGAAGGTACATATTTTACCATTCTAAATTCATGATATGTATCATAATCCGAGTAGCCGTCAAGAGTTATATTCCACGTAGAGTATCCTGTCGCTGATATGCTTAATGTTCCAGATACGGTTCCACGTCCATCTGGCGATAAATATACACTATAATCGTCGTATTGCCCCAAACTGATTCCATTGGTCAGTTCTTCCACTTGTGATAGATCCAGCTGAACGTGTTTTGCGTTTTTAAGTGTTACTTTCAGACCTTCTATTGCAGCATCTCCATAATTTCCTAATACAATCCATTCTTGAAAACGCTCTTCTCTATCAAAAGATAATGACAAACGATTATTAGATATCCTACCTATATCTAAATTATCCTGCAAACTTTTAGCTCCAACCAATTCCTCTTCTAAAGCTTGGTTACCCGTTTCATCATCATTCAATCGCTCTTCATCAATGATTTCTTCTGCATTAATATCTTCTGATGCTTCATCCACACAAATCAGTGCATCTTCAACCAATAAATCATTATCCTCAGGAACTACATCCGCAATAGAAATTGCATCGTTCTGCAATTCCTCAGCCTTAATCGACGCCCCCTGAACCGACACGAGCATCGATGCAGTACAGACTACCACTAATAGATTTTTCCACTTTTTTCTCATTTCATCATCCCTCCTCTGATTAGATTAAATGTCTCTATGACACGTCACATTTAAACAAAAAATGCCCCAGTTTTTATTATATATATAATGTATTCAGACATAAAGGACCTTTGACAATTCGTATGTGCTTTATACTATCGATTTCAGAAGGATAAAAAACCCATCTTAATCTGTAGAAAAAGCGTTACTGCGCAAGATCTATACATCGATAGCATATGCTATGATCTTACTGCCAAGTAGTAAGAATCATATCTTTGCTTTCTCTAAATACCCCATCACCCTCCTAAACTCCGCATTCGGTCTCCTCTCAAACTCCCTCACCTGTATCGTCACCGGATTCTTCTTCCCGTCCATC
>OCVV011236888.1_pt1 | contig 10062 bp, 8 predicted proteins | sample 1539721 | NCBI WGS metagenome assembly OCVV01 (sample SAMN02144230, study PRJEB22623) | gut metagenome | biome: sheep rumen | host: Ovis aries | place: New Zealand
TGTTGTACCTTTGCCATTGATAATTTTTGCTTGTCTTGATTTGCAGCACTAAGGTAAGTGAAAAATCTGACATAGCAAAATCCTGAGCAACAAAAAGTTGCTCAGGTACTTATAAAGAAAGTTAAACTAAAGTGCTGCGGAATTTAGGAAATACTAACGATGAAGAAATTTGTATTCTTTCTTTTCTGCCTCTTGTGCTGCCAGATAATAGCAGCACAGCGCGTATGCTATTCTGATGGCAGCATCACCATAGAGGGCGACCCGATGACGTGGACACTTGCTACCGACGGAACGCAGTATCCGTGGGTCACCAGTCAGTACCAGTGGGGCAAGACCTACTATGAAGCCGACGGAGAAATTGCCGTCAATACAGAACGTCGGCAGGACGGCAGCGACATCGTCGAGACATATACCTTCACAAACACGTCGAAGCGCAAGGTGTCGCTGAAGAACGTCGGCATCTACACGCCGTTTAACGACAACTATCCCGATGCCAAGACCTGCATGACGCAACGCTGCAACGCACATATCAATGCCAACGGACGCGGTGCATGGGTAAACGCTTTGCGGATGAACGGTGTGGGCCCGCACCTTGGACTGATGGTCACCGAGGGCGAAATTACCGACTATGACGTATGGGAGCGCGGACAAAAGAAGGGTATGTCAAACTTCCGTGGCGTCCTTGCCCTTTGTCCGCCTGACATGATGCTGAAGCCCGGCCAGAGCTACCGCCTGACGTGGCGCATCTTTACCCATCAGGGCGGCGACTTCGACCAGCAACTGCTCAGACGAGGCGGCACGGTGGTCAGGAGCGAGAAATATGTCTATGCCGTAGGCGAGACAGCCAAGGTCGATTTCGCCACCAGTAGAGGTACGAAGACGGTCAGACGGAAGATAACGGCAACGGGCGACATAGATATTGAATACAAAGGTACTCACGCCCTTCTGTTAGGCATCAGTGACGAACAAAAGTTGATTGAGAAGCGCATTCGCTTCATCCTCGAACGACAGCAGATGCAGGACAAATCCGACTCTCGCTACGGAGCCTTTATGAATTTCGACAATGAGGGTGACTCGATACTGACCAACGACCAGGGACGCAGCGACCTCAATGAAGGTCGTGAACGCTTGGGAATAGGTATAGCGCTTGCGGCATACGGCCTAATTGAAAAAGAAGAAAGTAGAAATGAGAAATTGCTATCTGCCTTGGAACGCTATGCTAAGTTCGTACGCGAGCGGCTGCAATATCCCGACTATCGGACAAAATCAAACGTCAATGGCGGCAAGAACCGAGGCTACAACTATGCCTGGGTAGCTGACTTCTATTTCCGCATGGCTATGCTGACTGGCGAGGCGCAGTATGCACGTGACGGCTATGCTACCTTGCAGTCGCTCTATCGTCAGTTCGGATATGGCTTCTATTGCATCGACTATCCCGTAACGACAGGTCTGCAGGCATTGCAACAGACGGGACTGACTTTCGAACGCGACATGCTTCTTCAGGACTTCAAAGCCACAGCGGATATTTTCGTAAAGAACGGTCTGAACTTCCCAAGCTTCGAGGTAAACTACGAGCAAAGTATCATCGCTCCTGCTGTGCAGTTCCTATGCGAAGTATATTTAGCGACAAAAGAACAGAAATATCTCAAGGCAGCACAAGGTATGATGCCTGCACTTGGAGCATTCAGCGCACGGCAGCCCAACTACCATCAGCACGAGATAGCCATCCGTCACTGGGACGGATATTGGTTCGGCAAGCGTCAGACCTACGGCGATGTCTATACCCATTATTGGAGCTGTATCACCGCTGCCGCCTATCACTACTATGCCAAGGCTACGAGCATTCAGGACTATCAACAGCGTGCCGAGAATATTGTGCGTGGTAACCTCTCGCTCTTCCGTGAGGACGGTAGTGCCACCTGTGCTTTCGTCTTCCCTCGCCGTGTCAACGATGAGCCAGCCCATTATGCCGATGCATACGCCAACGACCAGGACTGGGCACTGCTTTATTACATGTTGGTAAATGAGAAAAATATATAAAGGAATTAACTATAACAAAACAATTATAAAAGTTCTTATTTTACAAGGCTCTACAAGAGCCAATGGTAACACCGCTTGGATGGCAGAAGAGTACAAGAAGGCTGCCGTTGGCCAGTGGAAGTCCCATCTGCTGATAGTGAATCATCATCTGCATCAGTTCGCGCAGGCAGTAAATCTTCTATGCCGCGCAGCACCGTGTCTGCACTTGGAACACGCGTATGCGGACGCTCGGTAAGCACGTCCTTCAGATATAGGTTGAGGTCTTCCATGCAGTCGCCGCCACAGCAGAATACGGAAAAGATCGCACGTATAATCTCGCGCTTTGATAGCCAATCAGAGTGCTGCGAAGTCCTAAGTGTGAGTCTATCACAGAGGACAGAATAGAGTCAAATTTGTCCAAAACGAAAAATATTCCGCCAAAAGCAGTGATTTTCTCAGATCTTTGTTGTACCTTTGCCATGCCATTGAAGTTTTTGCTTGTCTTGAAATGCAGCACTAAGGTAAGTGAAAAATCTGACATGGCAAAATCCTGAGTAACTTTTTGTTGCTCAGGTACTTATAAAGAAAGTTAAATTAAAGTGCTGCGGAATTTAGGATTAATGCTCAGTCCGCAACTGGTATGTTTTGTGAAGATGTTCACGATACCAATCTTAGGCAGTTTCGGCAACTGGCTCAGAATCTCACTCGTCACCAAGTGGAAACCTCTGCGTTTCGGTTTTAGGATTATCTCTATTTGCTGTACCATATCACTTAATTGTCATTGATATACGATTTCGTGGTCATATCATAGTATAGAGCTTCTAACTCTGCTAATGTCAACTTCTCCACAGAATGCTCGATGATGCGTATCAGTTCTTCACGCCTGAAATCATCTGACTGTCCGAAATGCGCCATAGACAAATTTCCTAAACTATTTTAATAATTTGCTGCAAAAGTAGTGATTTTGCGGCAAATTAAGTAACTTTGCTCTTAGATTTAATATGTTTTGTGATATGACAAACCAGATAATCGCATATTATCTAATAATTTTCAATATCGTGACATTCCTTGTCTATGGTATTGATAAGTGGAAGGCAAAGAAATCCTTATGGCGCATTAGAGAAGCCTCGCTATTGGTGTTAGCGGTACTTGGCGGCAGCATCGGGGCATGGCTCGGCATGAAAGTCTGGCATCACAAAACTCAGCATAAGAAGTTCAGATATGGCATTCCTGTCATCATCATCATTCAACTTGTAATAATAGGTTATTTCCTTTACATACAATATAAGCATAAGATATGAGCTACTATTATCCCTTTGGAGAAACAGTACATCCTTTAGTTCAACAGGATAGAACACCGAAGAAGGTGTTTGTCCTTGGTGTATATGCCAGTGCCGTTCATGCCAGATGGAAGCAAGGCAACAAGATTATATGCCAGGCATTAGCGGTGGCCAGTGAACCAAGAATCTTCTGGGACGGGAATCCAGAAGAAGCTGCTGAGATCATTGGCAGAATTCATATTCCCAAAGAACTGGGCATATTAGAACCTGCGGGGAGCCATCTTAATGGGCCTTCTGCTAAAGTCCTCGATGAGCATATCCTTGCACCATTAGGATATACAAGGAAAGATGCATGGCTATGTGACTTGCTGCCTGAAACGAGAATCAACTCCAGTCAGGCAAAGGTGATTGAAGAGAAATACAATCCGTTGATTGAGCAATATAAACTTAATCCCGTTACTATACCCAGCCGCCCAACAGCTTTCTGTGACCAGAAAAGAAGCGAAGAGATTCTGTCTGAGTTAAAGGAATCACAGGCAGGGCTACTGGTATTGCTTGGCGATATACCTATTAAGCAGTTCCTTGGTAGAGTTGCCCATATAGACTATTCTTCTCTGCAAGAGTATGTTGACCTGTTCGGCTACGGCAACAAATCCGAAGTTGTAATAAATGGCCAGGCCATAAACGTCCTTCCACTTGCACATCCCAGACAGATAGGAGCATTAGGAAGCCACAGCGAGAAATGGAACCTGGCACATATAGACTGGGAGAAGAAACAATAGCGTATTATGCCAATAATTTGTGCATATCAACGAGGGAATAGCCATTTTTTGTTAAAAATGAGTATAATTCTGTTGAATATGTTTGTACTAACAATAAAAAGACATATCTTTGCGACGTGTTTTTCATAGTATTAGATTTAAGGTTAACAGGGTTGCAGCGGCGACCCATTTTTATTTTATCCCACTATCATTCTTATCATCCTTTTTCTTCGTGCTTGAATTGAGCCGGATTACATCAGACCATCGTGTGGTTGGCGATGGACTACGGAAGTCATGCTTGATGGCATTGGCAAAGACATCGGCCTTTCCCTTACCATTCTTCTGAGTATATTGCTGGGCACCGATAACGATGGTCTCTGAGCCATGCATGCGGTTGATGCGGTCTATCACCTCATCGAGTCGGCGCATCTTCTGAATCTGTTCGGCATTCAGGTCGAACAAGTCCTGCTGGATGGGTGAGTCAGGAGAAATACCCATCACGATGACACCCGCCTTCTTGTATTGATAACCTTGAATAAAGATGCGGTCGAGCACGTCGTGAGCCGCCTGAACAATGGGAATCGTAGAACTGGTAGGCGTGACGAGGCGTGTTTCCTGAAAGTTCCAGTATTGTGCTAGGTCTTCACGGAAGGCATTGGTATTCACAAACACGCCAACTGTGGTGGCTACCGTCTTCTGCGCTCTCAGTTTCTCGGCACAACGGGCAGCATAGTTGGCAATTTGAGTGCGCAGGGTGTCCTTGTCACTTATCATGCCATTGAACGAACGGCTAGTGCAAATCGATTTCTTTTTTGCCAGTTCTTCATTAGGCACGGCATCCTCGCCATTCAGTTCCTGCCACGTTCTGACGATGTTGATGTTGTTGAACGTCAGTCGTACCCAGTCCTTATGATGCTTGGCAAAGTCGAGGGCTGTCATGCAGCCAAGTACCTGTAGTTTGGCTGCATAGCGTCTGCCGATGCCCCAGACATCCTCGATGGGACACCATTCAAGCGCCTTCTCCCGTTTGTAGTCCGTATCAATCATGCAGCAATGCTTATAGGCTGTATATTTCTTCGCCAGTTTCGAGGCAATCTTGGCCAATGTCTTGTTGGGAGCCAGTCCGATGCTGATTGGAAGTCCCACTTCGCGCTTCACTCGCTTATGCAGATTCTCTCCCCACGTCTGCAACTTATTCAGCTCAATGCCGTCGAGATACATGAAACACTCGTCTATCGAATAACGGAAATAGGCAGGAGTCTCTTGTCGGATGATGCTCACTACACGTCCTGTCAGTTCTCCATAGAGTTCATAGTTCGAGGAGAATACTGCAATCTTCTGCCCAGGGAACAACTGAGCCAACTGGAAATATGGCGTACCCTCCTTGATGCCCATCTTCTTAGCCTCATTGGAACGAGCTACTACGCAACCGTCGTTGTTCGATTATTCCTAAATTTTGATTATTCCGAATATTCTTTGTAAGTTATTGATTTACTGTTGTTTCTTTAGAATATTCGGAATAATGATTTTGCAAGAAGCAGAACAACATTAATAGGATGTACCTATTTTCTGGTATTTACTTCTTAACTTTAATCAGGCTTCTTAGCCCACCCTCTACTTTTGTAAAGGAATCTTCTTCTGGACTGACAGGACATGCCCGTTTCTGTAATGCAGTTCTCAATTCTTCGCTGCTAATTCCCAGATATCTGACGGTTGTGCTTAGGGATGAGTGTCCCAAAGCGCTGGATATTATAGCAGGGTTCACGTTATCAAGTAGCCAATGTGTGGCAGAGCTATGCCTCAGTTGATGGCTGTGCATATGCAGGGGTACATCAGGACAGATAGCATGTGCCTTGGAAGATATTTTATCAAGTCTTGCGTTTACTGCATCTGTAGACATTCTCCTATAGATTCCATTGTGTGAAGAGTGAAATAGGAATGCATCGGGACTGGGACAAATACCAAAGGTAGCCTTGATATATCTACGAATCAGCAGGACTGTGGTATCTGAGAACGCCATGGTTCTGGACTTGTCACCTTTGCCTCTTATGCGGACATGCGGAGCATCTGTATCAAGGAACAAATCCCGCAGTTTGATATCAAGGAGCTCACCTACACGGCATCCAATGTCATACATTATCGTAAACATAATGAAATCCCTCCGTCCGACTTTTGTCGAGCAGTCTATACATTCAAAAAAGACTTTCAGTCCCTTTTTCGTAAGTGGTTCTACGATTTTCCCACGGCCATGGGAAATACCCTTTATGCCTGAGGCTTCTATGTAAGTCAGTTTGTATTTGGAGTCCCTTGACTGTAAGTACGAAAGGAATGACATTATAACTGCCAGTCTGTGATCTCTGGTCAGTTTACTGTTTCCCCTTTTTTCTTGCAGCCATTTCAGCCACTCTTCGAGATAAGTTCTACTTAGACATTTTATGTCTATTTTCTTTACAGGAATCTTGTGCTCTTCTTCAAGAAAATCAAGAAAAAGACACAAGGCGTTGAAGTAACAGGAAACAGTTTTTGAACTAAAGTTCCTGACATTAGACAAATAGTCATTCAACCAATTGTTCATATGATCTGTCAGGGAGACCTTTTTCGGATTATTCTTCATCATAGTCGTAAAAGTAATTTGTTCTGTCGGGTATTATTTCTTGAATTGTATTTTGTTTGCTTTCTTTTATCGAGCAGGAGGTGTGGAGTGTAAAGTGATAGTAGTACATGGTCGTTTCAATAGTGGAATGTCCCATGGACTTGCTCAGGTAAAACAGGCTTTTTGGGAATCCTTCACGGGGAAACCGATTAATGTTAAAAGTGGCGTAGTTATGTCGGAATACATATGTTGTTGCCCTCGCATCGTTGTATGTATACCAGATTCTATGGAACATTCCATGGAGCCAATCGTTACTCAAATACTTATCGTTATGATTCGGGAAGAAGCATTTCCTGCCTGGCATGATTTTCTCCATTTCATTGTTGTACTTTATCATGAGTTCCAAAGTATATGTATGTAATGCGACTCTATGCTCTATATACCCTTTCGTATGCCGTATGTTTATCACGCCATATCTCAAGTCGACGTCCTGCATATCCAACTGTCTTGCTTCCTTCATCCTGATTCCAGTCGAGAGTAAGACACGGAAGATAGTTCTTGCTACAGTTCCCCAAATTCTGGCTTGCCGGGGATTCTGTCTCCTGTACTTGAAATTGTCACAGGCATAGAAGAAATTGTATAACTCATCATCCGTCAGTTCATGATACTCATGTATGATTTTCTGATTTCTGGGTGTTGGAACATAATATGGCAATATATTCCAGCCATTGTTCCTACAGCCATATTTTATCAGTCCATTCAGTACGACCACCCTGTTTTGCCAAGCATGGATTCCTTCAGACATCCTTTTCTGACACCAAGCGTCAACCATTTCCTGAGTCAGTTCATTCATGTCGGGATATTTCTTGCAACAGAACTCCTCAAAGGAACGCAAGACGAACGACTTGGGCCTGGACCATTTTCCAGATGTCGTACAATAGATTCGATACTTCTCTATGACAGATGATACAACACAATTCAGGATCTCTGGAAACCTTTTGGACTTGGCTGCACTTAATGCAACCTGATGTGTATGTGGAGCCCGCAGATCAAGCTTATGCTGCAAAACCAAGAAACAGACAAATCTTGCAATTTCATCCATTCTATTGCTGTATTGTTTGTTGTACTCCCCTTCCATCGGTTTGGCAAACTCCTCCAGCATATCCTGCGTAAGAGCAACAGATGAAGGATAATTCTCAGAAAGGAAGCAGTCTAGCGCCCTCATGTAAATATTGGAACCGGCATACCACACATCTCTGTCCATGGCGTATCTTTTATAATCACCCAACAGGTCTGCCGCAAAACTTTGATATGATTTGGTCGTAACTTTTCCTCTGTCAAACCTGCTGATGTCGATGGCACATTCCCTGAGCCCTTTCAGATCAGCGTCCAGATATGATTCTAATGACTGTAAAGAAGTATGGCCCACAAGTCTTGAAACGATTTCGCGTGGGACATCGGCATCGACCAATTCTGTAACCATCAAGTGACGAAAGACGTGCAGGCCCCTCCTCCTTCCGCCTTCCTGTCTAATGTCCGCTTTTTTGAAGAATCTGGCAGCAATTGCCGTGACTGTATCAGGAGTAAGTTTACTAAATGGCCGATGTGCCTGAAGGAATACATGAGTCATATTTTCACTTACAGGGCGTTCTTTCAGCATGTACTCAAGGATGGCATTCCCAACTACAGAATTGAAAGGTATTGAATGTTCAACGCCCGTCTTTTGCTGGACGAAATGCAATTCTTCCTTTTCTTCGTCAATATTGTCGAATTTCAGGTTTGCAATGTCACTTCTCCTAATGCCGGTGTAGTATGCGATTTTCATGATAGCCTTGTCTCTGCTTGAGAGTTCCTTGCTGTTATACAGCACTCGTTGGAGGGGTGCAATTTCGTCAGGTTTCAGATAGTCGTACAATTTGTGCCGACGTGTAAACTTTGGCAACATATATGATATGTTCTGGCACAATCCAGAAGGATATTCTGCCTCACACAGACGCAGGGCGGCCTTTATACATGAACAAGCGTTTTCGTGCCTGTTTTTACCGGAGAACACGCCAAGGACACTTTCTTCTGTAATGTCTTTCATATGGGTAATATGGAATGAATCCTGAATGTCACGCAGAAATGTCGAGCATGCACTGACAATAGTTTTCACATTCTTGTGCTTTCCCGTTTCTTTTTCGCAAAATCTAAGTGTATCAATGAAGTTTTTAAACTCTGGGCAAAGTTTGTCATATGATGATTCCTTTTTTGTGAGACCGCTCCAGCCTCCGGCCTCTCCAAGAAATATTCCCTTTTCAACATACGAATATATGTGTCCTATCGTACACCTATATTCATCCCTCGTTCGTTTGGAATACTTTGGCACAACAACCTTATGGTAGAGATCTTCATATGATTCTACCATTGGATTGTCTCTATGCTTCAGAATCAGGTTTCTCGCCTCCTTAATCTTCCTGATGTAACTCTTGCTGTAACCGTATTCGTCCAGCAACTTCATGAGTTCTGGGTACTTTTGATTAAACTTCTGTAAATCCATTTTCCGTAATTTTTTGTAGATTTGTACTTTCAGGACACAAAGATAACAAATCTACAATATTTTACGGCATTATAATATCTCTGAGAAACTTTAGTTTGTTGATTATGAGATGACAGGTATATAAATTCCTTTATTCCGATATCCTGACAGAGAATAGCTGTAAACCAATAGCTTACAAAGAATATTCGGAATAATCAAAATTTAGGAATAAAGCAACTTATTCGGAATTCTGAATAAGTTGCTCAGAACCACGATAGGCTTTCCCTCCAAATCAGGCCGGAAAACCTTCTCACATGAGCAGTAACAATTGTCCAAGTCAGCTATACCGTACATCGTTTCTACAGTTTTTCAAAAGTACGAATCAGGTGAATCACCGTGCCCCAAATCTGGAAGTTCTCAGGATCATTGACCTTGAAGACTGGATAATCAGGGTTGGCTGGTCGCAGTTCTATATAGCCGTCTTTCCGATGCGTCAGGTCGAGGAACTTCATCGTGAATCCACCATCCCACCATGCCACGACAATAGAGCCGTCATGTGGTTCCACAGCCCTGTCGATAATCACACGGTCACCATCCAACAATCCAGCATCCCTCATCGAGTCACCCTCCACGTCACCATAGAACGAGGCTTCAGGGTGACGGATATAGTCACGATTAAAGTCCAGCGTCTCGTGCCTATAGTCATCAGCAGGACTGGGAAATCCTGCTGCTACGCCTGCGTGTTCCAATTCCAACTTGGTGTCGAACACACCTCTCACTATCTTGATGTTACCCATCTCTAAATCCTAATTATTCTCAAAACTGATGGCAAAGGTAGCGATTTTACGCTGATAATTGGTAATTTTGCCACCATATTTAAATGAATTTAGG
>OCVV011358705.1_pt1 | contig 10062 bp, 8 predicted proteins | sample 1539721 | NCBI WGS metagenome assembly OCVV01 (sample SAMN02144230, study PRJEB22623) | gut metagenome | biome: sheep rumen | host: Ovis aries | place: New Zealand
CGACCTGCTCACCGCCGTCGGCATAGGCATGGTCATCGCCTGCGTGCTCTTCATGAAGCGTGCCTCCGACCTTGTCGAAGGTGGCTACAGTGCCTCCGTCATGACCGACAAGGACTTGCACCGCGGTCTGCCGGCCCCTCCGCAGCCCGACTTCGACAAGTCGCTGCCCTGGAGCGACGAGGGCGGTATCACCGACGAGATGCGCCAGCATATCTACATCCAGCGTCTGAACGGGCCCATCTTCTTCGGCTCCATCACCAAGTTCAAGGAGGTTATGAGCGACGTGCCGGACGATGTGAAGATCGTCATCATCCGCATGCGACTGGTCAGCTTCATGGATCAGAGCGGCCTCTACGCCATGGAGGAAGCCATCAAAGACCTGCAGGCCCGCGGCATCGAGGTGCTGATGACCATCATCCAGCCCCAGCCCATGTACATGCTCACCAAGATGAAGGTCATTCCCGAGGTGGTTCCCGAGGAGCATACCTTCAAGACCTTCGAGGACTGCACCGCTTACCTTTCGCAACATCAGATTATAAAATAACAAACATAATACATCAACATTATGGGTCGCGCATTTGAATACCGCAAAGCCAGAAAACTGAAACGTTGGGGCCACATGGCCCGTACCTTTACCAAGATTGGAAAAGAGATCGAGCTCGCCGTCATCGCCGGCGGTCCCGATCCCGCGAGCAACCTGCGTCTGCGCCTGCTGATGCAGACCGCCAAGAGCGAGTCGATGCCCAAAGACAATGTGGAACGCGCCATCAAGCGTGCCACCGAGAAGGACAAGTCGGCCTACAAGGAAGTGGTCTACGACGGCAAGGGTCCTCACGGCACCGTCTTCGTGGTCGAGACGGCCACCGACAACCCCACGCGCACCGTGGCCAACATCCGCGCTGCCTTTGTGCGCGGCAAGGGCGAGCTGGGCACCATGGGCATGAACGACTTTCTCTTCGAGCGCAAGTGCTCCTTCGTCGTTGCCTGGCGCGACGACATCGACATGGACGAGCTGGAACTTGAGCTGATCGACTGCGACATCGACGAGGTGTTCCGCGACGAGGACGAGATCCTGATCTACGCCGACTTCAAGAACTACGGTCCCATCTCGAAGTTCCTCGAGGACAAGGGCCTTGAGATCAAGAGCTTCAAGTTCGAGCGCATCCCGCTCACCATGCGCGAACTCTCGCCCGAGGAGCAGGAGGACGTCAACGGTCTCATCGAGCGCCTCGAGGCCGACGACGACGTGGTCAACGTGTTCCACAACATGGCCTGACGGCCGACGCAGAGACCAATCCCTATCAAGCATGGATGCGGCTGTCCGTATCCATGCTTTTTCTGTGCATCGGAAATGTTAAAATGCAGAGATGATGCAGAGGGGATGCAGAGGGGATGCATGGAGGATGGTGGGGTGGGGCAGCGTTAGAGGCGGCGTCCCAGCTTGGGCACCATGGCGCTCTTCCAGGCGGAGTAGTCGCCTGCCAGGATGTGGCGGCGCGCCTCGCCGACGAGCCAGAGGTAGAACTTCAGGTTGATGATCGAGCAGATCTGCAGCCCCAGTATCTCTTCGGCGCGGATGAGATGGTGCAGGTAGGCGAGGGTGTAGTCGAGATAGACGGGTTCGAAGCAGTTTTCCCACTTCTTGTTCTTAATATTGATGGTCCCCTCGGCGGTGAAGAGTAGCCCGTTGCGGCCGTTGCGAGTGGGCATGACGCAGTCGAACATGTCGACGCCGCGCTCGATGGCCTCGAGGAGGTTCTGCGGGGTGCCGACGCCCATCAGGTAGCGCGGCCGGTCGGTGGGCAGGATGGCGTTGACCACTTCGATCATGCGGTACATGACGTCGGTGGGTTCGCCGACGGCCAGTCCGCCGATGGCGCAGCCTTCGGGATCCTTGCTGGCGATGTATTCGGCGCTCTGCCGGCGCAGGTCTTCGTACTGGCAGCCCTGCACGATGGGGAACAGCGCCTGGTGGTGCCCGTAGAGGGGTTCGGTCTCGGCGAAACGTGTGAGACAGCGGTCCAGCCAACGGTGGGTGAGCTCCATGCTTTTCTTGGCGTAGCGGTAGTCGGCGTCGCCGGGGCAGCATTCGTCGAGGACCATCATGATGTCGGCCCCGATCACGCGTTCGATGTCCATCACACCCTCGGGGGTGAAGAGATGGCGGCTGCCGTCGATATGGCTACGGAAGGTGACGCCTTCCTCTTTGAGCTTGCGGTTGGCGGCGAGGGAGAAGACCTGGAAGCCGCCGCTGTCGGTCAGCATCGGACGGTCCCAAGCGTTGAAGCGATGCAAGCCGCCGGCCTGGCGCAGGATGTCGCATCCGGGGCGGAGGTAGAGATGGTATGTGTTGCCCAAGATGATCTGGGCTTTCACCTCGTCTTTTAGCTCGTGCTGGTGCACAGCCTTGACGGTGCCCTGTGTGCCTACGGGCATAAAGATGGGGGTCTGGATGTCGCCGTGGTCGGTGTGGATGAGGCCGGCGCGGGCGTCGCCGCAGGTGGCTTGCAGGTCGAAGGTGAGTCGGTCAATCATAAATCTCTCTTTTGTGTAGGAAGCTCATTCATCGGTTCGCAAGGGCTGCCTTGAGTTTGTCGGCGATGCGGGCTTCGAGGGGGACGGTATTGTAGTCTTGCCAGAAACTGTCGGAGGCGTTGCCTTGGCCGAAAATATCATGGTAGAAGAGGTCGGTGCCGCTGGCGGCATGGATGGTGGACTCGAGGAAGTCGGGCTCGGCAGGTCGCATGTCTACGAGGGTCCATACGGTGTAGTCCTCGACCAGGTGGTCGGTGACGATGTCGCGGAAGGTGCTGTAGACTGCGTTGTCGATGACGGCCTCTTTGGGCGGGATGGTCCGGCTGGCACGCGACACCATGCTGAAGGCCAATGTGTAGCGTCCGTTGACTTTGGCGTAGTCGTATTGCTGGTGGCGGTAGGGGATGATGACGCCGCCGAGGACACGGTTCAGCGGCCAGGGAAGGGTGATGGTGTCGGAGTGGCGCGAGGAGATGTAGTAGTGCACCAGGGCCAGGTCGCTGTGGTTGATGACCATGGAGATGCTGTCGTTGTCCTTCAGATAGGTGATGAGATAGTAGCGTTCGCCGCCGATATCATCAAGGATGGCCATAGTGGAGTGCTTGTCGAAACGCCGGGTGTTGCGACGGCTGACGAGCGTGCTGGCGCTTTGTACAACGTCGGACAAGGCCAGGGGGTCTTTGTATTCGGTCTGTTTGCGGCCGACGAATGGGCTTTCGAGGTAGTTGGAGTCGCCGAGCATGCTGCGGAGCATGGCGGTGTCGTAGACGAGCAGGCGGCTCAGGGGATAGCGCTTGTGGTTGCCGGCCAGATTGACAGAATCAACGCGGGCAGGATCGTAGTCGAAGAGGCTGACTTTCTGGACGTATTGTTTGTCGTAGCCCGGACGCATCACGTCGGCCATGGCTTCGCAGAAGAGCCAGAGGCTGTCTTCGGTCAGGCTGTAGCGACGGAAGAAGAAGGTGCCGATGGCGGTGTCGCAATGGTAGTTGGCGGGGATGCGGTTAACCACTTCTTTCAGCAACGAGCTGGGCTTGCGGTACTCGCTGATTTCGACGGCATCAAGGGCAATCTCCAATGGACGTAGCTTGATGTTGGGCCGTTTGCGCAGCTCCCGAAAACTGATGGTGTCGGAACGGTAGCCCATGCAACTTACGGCAATGCGGCCGTCGTCGGTGGCGAGCTTGAGGCAGTAGTCGCCGTCGAGGTTGGTCTGGGTGCCGCTGGTGCCGCCCACAACACGCAACATAGTGTAGGGGAGAGGCTCCTTGCTACGGGCGTCGCTGACGCGGCCTTTGATGGGTTTAGTCTGTGCCTCCGCCACGAGGGGGAACAGGAGGGCGATTGCCAGGAGGATGATACGTTGTATTGCCTTCATAGATTAATAGATTATTTGTTATAGTGGTAACGGTTAGTGGTTAACGGTTATTATGTTATATGTAATACAAAAAATCCCTAGGCGACGGACGGATTGTTTACCGGTGCCGACGCCATAGGGAATGTGGGTCCTACAGGAGGCTAGAGGGTGACGCCTTCAATCTTGGCGCGGGCTTCGAGGACGGCCTTGTAGTCGCACATGGCGCGCATCTGCAGGTCGTAGATGCTGCGGGGGCAGTCGGGCGTGAAGGTCAGTTTGCCGCTGTCCCACAGCTTCAGCACGGCTTCGAGGTTCTCCTTGCGGTTCATCAGGTGGTAGTACTCGCCCTTCATGCGGTCCTTGTAGTCCTGCGAGAGCATCAGTTTTGTGATGGTTTGTAGATCCATGGTATATAATTTTGGGGGTTAATAATTATCCGATCAGTTCTTTGGCCAGAGCGAGGGCGCGGTCGAGACCGTCGGCGTTGCGGCCGCCGGCGGTGGCAAAGTGGGGCTGTCCGCCGCCGCCGCCTTGTATCTCCTTGCCGAGGGTGCGCACCATCTGTCCGGCGTTGAGGCCGGCGTCGACGCGCTCCTGACCCAGCACGATGAGCAGGGCAGGCTTGCCGTCGGTGACCGATCCGAGCACCACGGCCATCCGGGGCCGCTCGGCGCGCAGGGCCATCAGGGCGTCCTTGAGGGCATTGACGTCGCTGTCCATGCGTTCCACGAGCACGGGATTGGCGTCGAGACGGGCGGCGATGTCACGGGCCACACCGGCGGCTTTCTCTTTCTTGAGCGCCTCCACCTCGGCCTTGAGGGCGGCGTTGTCGTCCTGCAGTTTGGCGATGCTGGCGGCGAGGTCCTTGGTGCCCTTGAACATGTCGGCCAGGGCGGCGAGCTGGTCCTGCTGGTGGTCGGCCAGGTCGGTGGCGCCTTGGGCGGTGACGGCCTCGATGCGGCGCATGCCGGCGGCGATGGCGCCCTCGCTGACGATGCGGAAAGAGCCGATCATGCCGGTGTTCTGCACGTGGGTACCGCCGCAGAACTCGATGCTGGGGCCGTACTTGACGACGCGCACGCGGTCGCCGTACTTCTCGCCGAAGAGGGCCATGGCGCCGAGTTTCTGAGCCTCGGCGATGGGCATCTGGCGGTGTTCTTCGAGGGGAAGGCACTGGCGGATCATGGCGTTGACGCGATGTTCCACCTGGCGAATCTCCTCGGGAGTGAGCTTTGCGAAGTGGCTGAAGTCGAAGCGCAGACGCTGTGGGTCTACACTGGAGCCCTTCTGCTCCACGTGGTCGCCCAGCACCTGGCGCAGGGCATGGTGCATCAGGTGGGTGGCCGAGTGGTTGCAGGCCGTGGCTTGGCGCTTGTCGGCATCGACAGAGGCGTGGAAGGTGTCCGACAGGTCGTCGGGCAGAAGCTCGACGATGTGCACCGTCAGGCCGTTTTCCTTCTTGGTATTAACCACTTTCCACGTACCATTTTCCGTTCTCAACTCTCCGGTGTCGCCCACCTGGCCGCCGCTTTCGCCGTAGAAGGGGGTGCGGTCGAAGACGAGCTGGTAGAACTCTTTGTCCTTGGCTTTCACACGACGGTAGCGCGTGATGTGCACATCGGCCTCGAGCGTGTCGTAGCCGACGAACTCCTGCTCGGCGGCGCCGGGGATCAGTTCCACCCAGTCGTCGTTCTCCACCTTGGCGGCGCCGCGGCTGCGTTCCTTCTGGGCGGCCAGGCCGCGCTGGAAGCCCTCCATGTCCACGGTCATGCCTTTCTCGGAGGCGAGCAACTGTGTGAGGTCGACGGGGAAGCCGTAGGTGTCGAAAAGCTCGAAGGCGAAGTCGCCGTCGACCCGCTTGTCGCTGCACTTGGCGGCGTAGTCCTCGAAGCGCTTGATGCCGCCGGCGAGGGTGCGCAGGAAGGCCTGCTCCTCCTCGAGGATGATGCGCTGGATGAGCTCCTGCTGCTTCTGCAGCTCGGGGAACTGGTGTCCCATCTGGCCCACGAGGGTGGGGACGAGGGTGTTGAGGAAGGGTTCGGTGAATCCAAGGAAGGTGTAGCCGTAGCGCACGGCGCGGCGCAGGATGCGGCGGATGACGTAGCCGGCCTTGACGTTACTGGGCAGCTGCCCGTCGGCGATGGAGAAGCTGACGGCGCGCAGGTGGTCGGCGCAGACGCGCAGGGCCACATCGGTGGCCTCGTCCTTGCCGTAGGCCTTGCCAGCCTTGGCGGCCAACTCCTGGATGAGGGGCTGGAAGACGTCGGTGTCGTAGTTCGAGCGCTTGCCCTGCATCACCATGCAGAGGCGCTCGAAGCCCATACCGGTGTCGATATGCTTGGCCGCCAGCGGCTCCAGGCTGCCGTCGGCCTTGCGATTATACTGCATGAAGACCAGGTTCCAGATCTCGATCACCTGGGGGTTGTCCTGGTTGACGAGGTCGCGGCCGGGCACCTTGGCCTTCTCTTCGGCCGGACGGATGTCGACGTGGATCTCCGAGCAGGGGCCGCAGGGACCTTGGTCGCCCATCTCCCAGAAGTTGTCCTTCTTCGAGCCGCGCAGGATGCGGTCCTCGCTGATGTGGGCCTTCCAGAAGTCGTAGGCCTCGGTGTCCATGGCCAGGCCCTCCTTGTCGTCGCCGCCGAAGACGGTCACGTAGAGCCAGCCCTTGTCGATTTTCATCACCTCGGTGAGGAATTCCCAGGCGTAGGCGATGGCCTCCTTCTTGAAGTAGTCGCCGAAGGACCAGTTGCCGAGCATCTCGAACATGGTGTGGTGGTAGGTGTCGTGGCCCACTTCCTCCAGGTCGTTGTGCTTGCCGCTGACGCGCAGGCACTTCTGGCTGTCGGTGGCGCGCGGCCACTGCCGCTGCTGGTTGCCGAGGAAGATGTCCTTAAACTGGTTCATGCCGGCGTTGGTGAACATCAGCGTCGGGTCGTTCTTGATGACCATCGGTGCGCTGGGCACCACATGGTGTTGCTTGCTCTCGAAGAAATCGAGGAATGCTTTGCGTATCTCGTTGCTGGTAAGCCTCACCTCCTGACCCCTCTCCTGGGAGGAGAGGGGAGTGGTTACTGCTCCGTTTGATGTATTCTCTTGCATTTTATGTTTTGTTTTTTTATTCTTTGACATTCTACACCCCTCTCCTCTCAAGAGAGGGGAAGGGGGCGAGGCCTAATATTCGTCCCGTTCCACCATCAGTATACCGCCCTGTGGGACAATGAAATACTTGTGGCCGTCGTACTTGATCTCGACGGCGTTCTTGAGCATGAAGATGGCCATGTCGCCCGCTCGCACCTGCAGCGGCAGGTAGCGGGGCTCGCGGTCGGCGGGGTTCCAGTCCTCGCCGCTCTCGTTGGGCAGCGCATAGCCCGGGCCGCACTTGATGATGTAGCCCGTTTGAATCTCCTCCTTCTCCTGGTAGCCGGCGGGCAGCAGCAGGCCCCCTTTGGTCTTGTGGGTAGCCATAGCGGGCTCGATCAGCACGCGGTCGCCAATCACTATCAGTTTGTCTATGTTGGTGTTAGCCATTTTTGTCAGGTTTCGTTCTGCCTGCAAAGATAGCAAAAAAATACGGATATACATATATTTATATTAACAGATGCGAAAAAATACTGTCTGCGGCGCCGGCCGGAAGGCGGACTTGGGCGGACATTCGAGGCACCCTCCAGGCATCAACCAGGCATCAACTAGGCATCATCTAGGCATCATCTAGGCATCACAACGGACATCGAGCGGACTTGTTGCCTCGAAAAAGGGGGCTTCGCGGGGCGAAGTGGCCCGACGGGTGAATTTTTTTTGGCTGCCGAATGAAAAAAAATGCGTATCTTTGTAGTCCGAAATTTTGACGAAGAAAAATGCCCGTAACCGATACAAGACACAAAAGCAGAATGACTTACGAGCAGGCATTCAGCATCAACAGCAACACCCCGCCGCAGGCAATCGCCCTGGAGGAGAGTGTGCTGGGTGCCCTCATGCTCGACCAGACCGCCCTCATCAACGCCATCGAGACGTTGCATGTGGAATATTTCTATAAGCCTGAGCATCAGGCTATCTACCGCGCCATCCGTAAACTCTTCGAGCAGAGCCAGCCGGTCGACATGCTGACCGTCGTGGAGCGCCTGCGGCTGGACGGCGAGCTGGAGGCCGCCGGCGGCGCCTACGCCGTCAGCAAGCTGACCGAGAACGTGGTCAGCGCGGCCCACATCGAGTACCACATCCGCGTGCTGAGCGAGAAGTACATCCAGCGCGAGATGATTCGCATCAGCACCGAGACCATCACCGAAGCCTACGACGAGACGACCGACGTGGTGAACCTGCTCGACAAGACCGAGCAGCGCCTGATGGACATCAACGACAAGAACTTCCGCTCCGACTACCACCCGGTGGGCGACTTCGTCAGCCTGGCCACCGAACAGATCGAAGAGGCAGGCCAGAAGGAGGACGGCCTGAGCGGATTGGAGACCGGCTTCATCGGGCTGGACCGCATGACCGCCGGCTTCCAGCCCGGCACGCTCATCATCCTGGCCGCACGCCCCGCCATGGGTAAGACGGCCTGCGCCATGAGTATGGCCCGCAACATGGCCGTCGACTTCCACAAACCCGTGGCTTTCTTCTCGCTCGAAATGAGCGGCCAGGAGCTGGCCATGCGCCTCATCAGCAGCGAGGCCCGCATCAAGGGCGACCAGCTGAAGAAAGGGCGCCTGGCGGCCCACGAGAAGGAGCAGCTCAAGATGGCGGCCCAGCACCTCAGCGGGGCGCCGCTCTACATCGACGACACCCCCTCGCTCACCATCTTCGAACTCCGCGCCAAGGCCCGAAGGCTGAAGCAGCGCTTCGACATCCAGATGATATTCATCGACTACCTGCAGCTGATGAGCAGCGGCACGGCCGACAACCGCAACGGCAACCGCGAGCAGGAGATCTCGATGATCAGCCGTCAGCTGAAGGCCCTCTCGAAGGAGCTGAACATCCCGGTGCTGGCCATGTCGCAGCTGAGCCGCGCCGTGGAGAACCGCGTGGGTAACAAGCCGCAGCTGAGTGACCTGCGCGAGTCGGGCGCCATCGAGCAGGATGCCGACATCGTGGTCTTCATCTATCGTCCGGAATACTACGGCATCCAGGAGGACGACCACGGCGCCACGGCCGGCATGGCGGACCTGATCATCGCCAAGCACCGCTCCGGCGGGGTGGGGGAGGTGCGCATGCGCTTCGTGAGCGACTACGTGCGCTTCGAGAACCCCAGCGAGATCCAGGGCCTCGAAGGGGCCCTCGGCATGCCGCAGAACACCGCCTTCGACCAGCAGGGCGGCACCATGATCGTGGACTCCAAGATGAACGAGGACCTGGGCCCCGACGGCGACGTGCCGTTCTAAGGGGTTGACTGTTGATTGTACCATACCGAATAAAACAAAAAGCCATGAAGATTAGGTATCTGAAACTAAAGAACTGGCTGCTTGTCTCGCTGGGCGGTCTGCTAGGTGTCAGCCTGTCGGGATGCGATGATAATCCTATAGCTTGCGAATACGGATGCCCTGAAGGTTTCTACAGCGTCAAAGGCACCGTCACCGACAGCAAGGGCAATCCCGTCAGTGGAATCGGCGTCGGACAGGTCTACACCGAATCCGGCGGAGTGGTGCTGCCTGACATGCGCTTTCAGGACACCACCGATGCCGACGGGCGGTATGCGGTAGGCTTTTTTGCCTTGCCCGACGATCGGGTGGAGGTGGATTTCGTAGACCTTGACGGCCCGGAGAACGGCCTCTACCGCGACACGACCATCACCGTGTCGGCACCCCAATCGGCCTTCCACGGCGGCGACGGCAACTGGAACTACGGCACCGCCGAGATCACACAGGACGTCGTTCTCACGCCGGCCGAATAATATTTTCGCCCGGCGGCACAATAATTCCGCCGCGGCGCCGTTACAAAGACAATCAATTTCAGGCAGGGAGTCTCCCACGTGTGTGCCCGCTGAAGCTTTAATAATCATTTTAAAACATCAACAAATGGAAAAAAAAGACCTCCTGAAAGAAACCGTCAAGCACATTGACATCAAGAAGTACGACAGCACCGAGCTCATCGACGCCATGCGCCACATGAGCTTCACCAGCCGCGACACCGCCCGCGCCGCCGACATCCTCTGCCAGATGCTGGCCGAGAAGGACTGC
>OCVV011318289.1_pt1 | contig 10060 bp, 6 predicted proteins | sample 1539721 | NCBI WGS metagenome assembly OCVV01 (sample SAMN02144230, study PRJEB22623) | gut metagenome | biome: sheep rumen | host: Ovis aries | place: New Zealand
ATTTCCGGGGATCAAACGGCAGCGGCTTTTTTGCGGCCGAGAGCCTGCACAGCGATCACGGCGGCCATCAATACGATACCGACGATATCGGTCATGACGGTCGGATCCATCATCAGAAGACCCGCGGCAGCGATCACGATGCGCAGCAGGGGATGAATAGGCCGGAAGAGATAGCCGTTGAGACCCGCCGCGACGCCGAAGATACCGATCAGCGAGCTCACGACCACGAGGATGACCTGCAGCGTCGAGGTATCGACAAGCAGCATGGCCGGGTTCATCGCAAAGATATAGGGGACGATGAAGGCGGCGATGGCGAGCTTGGAGGCGTTGAAGGCGGTCTTCATGGGCGGCGCCTTGGCGATAGCGGAGCCTGCGTAGGCGGCGAGCGCCACGGGCGGTGTGATGTCAGCCACGATGCCGAAGTAGAACACGAAGAAGTGTGCGGCCACCTGAGGCACCCCGATGGTGATCAGGATAGGAGCGCAGGTGGAGGCCATGATGCAGTAATTGGCGGTGGTGGGTACGCCCATACCGAGCACGATGCAGCAGAGCATGGTCAGCAGCAGCGCGATCATGATATGGCCGCGGGAGATCGTGACGACGGCGGTGATAAGCTTGGAGGCGAGACCCGTCGAAGTGACGGAGCCGGCCACGAGACCGGCCATGGCGCAGGCCACGGCGACGGTGATGCAGCTCTTGGCGCCGGCCTCGAGCCCGTCAAAGAACTTCGCGAGAGTCAGGTTGTCGCTCTTGTCCTGGCTCTTGGTGGCGATGGTGACGAGGTTATTATAGAGACCCACGAGGATCGTGATGCCGATCGCAACTGCGGCGGAGAACTGCATGGTGCGTTTGTTGGAAGCGACGAGCCAGACCAGCACGACGAGCGGCAGCAGCAGGTAGACCTTCGGCAGCAGCTGCCGGAACTTGGGCAGCTCCTCCTTCGGGATGCCCTGGAGCCCGAGCTTGCGCGCTTCGAGATGCACGGCAATATAGATGCCCGCGAAGTACAGCACGGCAGGGAGAATCGCCTTGAGCGCGACCTGGCCGTAGGGGATGCCCATGTACTCGGCCATCAGGAAGGCTGCGGCGCCCATGATGGGGGGCATGATCTGCCCGCCGGTGGAGGCGGCCGCTTCGACCGCACCGGCAAATTCCGGCTTGTAGCCGGTGCGCTTCATCATCGGGATCGTGACGGAGCCGGTGGTCACGGTGTTGCCCACGGAGGAGCCGGACACCATGCCGCACAGCGCCGAGGAGATGACCGCCACCTTCGCCGGCCCGCCGGCCGAAGCGCCGGCAATGGAATTGGCGAGGTTGATGAAGAAGGCGGAGATGCCGGTCCGTTCGAGGAAGGCACCGAAGATGATAAAGACGACGATGTACTTGGCGCACACGTTGATGGGCGTGCCCATCATGCCGGTGGTGGTGTAGAACAGGTCGTAGATCACCTTGCCGAAACGGACGTTGGCAAAGGCGTAGACCAGCAGCACACCGACCACGCAGAGGATCGGAACGCCGACGCAGCGGCGGCAGAGCTCCATATAGGAGAGGATGGCGATGATCGCCATCGCGACCATCTTCGGGTCGCGCGTCACGCGGGCAGCCAGCTTGATGATGGAGTGGGCGTGCAGCGCACAGTAGAAGAAGGGGATCGCGCCGATCACCAGAATGACGATGTCATACCAGGGAATGTAGTTGGGGCGCACATGCTTCTTGCTGACAGGGTAGTTGAGATATCCGATGATCAGGACGAGGCCGAGGAAGAGGTTGAGCTTTTCCTCGGGCATCATGGTGCTGAAGAGCGTGACCCAGATGCAGTAGACGGAAAAGGCCGCGCAGAGATAGCGGATGATCTTGCCGGGCACGCCTTCCCAGATGCGTACGTTCGATTCGCGGTCATACTTCTTCATAAGCTCCTCGGTGTTGACAGGAGCCTCGGATTCGACTTTTTTTCGTGCCATGATGCTGCCCTCCTTTCTTTACAAAAACTAAACGGGGGATAAGAAGATCGCGCGGCCCGCATCCCGAAAGGGTGCGGGCCGTGGATGGTGTTTACACAGCCGATAAACGGGGCGGATTACTCCGCGGGGACCTCGATACCCTTGTCGGCAAAGTAGGCGACGGCGCCGCTGTGGTAGGGCACACCGATGAAGGAGGCGGCGAACTCAAGGCTCAGCTCATTGGCCTTGTCGTGAACTTCGGCGAGCGCGTCCAGGTTCTCGAACACGCCGACCAGGAAGTTGTAGACGTCGACGTCGGCGACGTCGTTGCTCGCGATGACGACCGCACTCACGGCGACGGTGACGGCATCCTCGGGCAGGTTATAGGTCTCGGCGGGGATAACGGCCTTGGCGTAGAAGGGGGAAGCCTCCTGCAGGGCCTCAATGTGCTCATCGTCCAGGCTGACGAGGTAGACGTCCTTGGAAGCGGTGAGCTGAGTGACGGCGGTGGTGGGGGCGCCGGCGACGATGAAGGCGGCGTCGATCTGGCCGTCGGTCAGGGCCTCGGCACTGTCGCCGAAGGACTGGTAGGTGGCCTTGATGTCATCCTCGGTCAGGCCATAGGCGCCGAGAATGTCGATGGCGTTGAAGTACACGCCAGAGCCGGAAGCGCCGATGGAGACGGACTTGCCCTTCAGATCGGCGACGGTCTTGATCTCGGGATTCAGCGTGACGATCTGGACCTGCTCCATGTACAGGGGAGCGACGATGGAGAAGCTGTCGATCGCACCGAGCTCCTCAAAGGTGCGGGTGCCGGCATAGGCATAGGACAGCACGTCGGACTGGGAGAAGCCCAGCTGCGCATCGCCCATATCCAGCGCGTCGATGTTCGCGGCGGAACCGCCGGAGGTGATCGCGGTGACGTTGGTGCTGGTGACTTCGCTGACCTTCTGGGCCAGCACGCTGCCGAAGCCGTAGTAGGTGCCGGACTCGCCGCCGGTGGTGAAGGTCAGCTTGGAGCCGCCGTCCTTCGCAGCCACAGCGTCGTCGGCAAAGGCGGTGACGCCCAGAGCCAGAATCATGCACAGAGCCAGTGCAAGAGCCAGAATCTTTTTCATGGTGTTTTCCTCCTTGTGTATCCATGTATACAATTATGCGCGGATTAGTACGTCCCTTACTATACACGAAAATGCCGAGCTTTGCAAGAGTAAATCGTTGAACAGACAGAGGAAATTGAAAAATATTTCTCCGGCAGGCCGTAGACCGCTATGAACACAATACGAAAAGCGAATGAAACCGGGAAAAAAGCCTTGCCAAAGCGCGGCGCTCAGGCGATAATAAGAAAGTATTTTGAATAGACGGAGGAACGCATGAACTGCAGACTGATTGCCTTCGACCTGGACGGAACGCTGCTTGACAACGACAAACATATCCCGGAGGAAAACCTCCTCGCGCTGCACGAGGCCGCGGAGCGGGGCGTAATCCTCGCCCCGGCGACGGGGCGCATCCTGCGCGGCATCCCGTCCGAGCTGCGGGAGCTGCCCTTTCTGCGCTACTATATCCTCTCCAACGGCGCGGCGGTCTATGACGCCGCGGAGGAACGCACGCTCTACCGGGGGGATATCCCGCTGGACCTGACGCTGGAGACCATGGACTTTCTTGATACCCTGCCCGTGCTCTACGACTGTTATCAGAACGATGTGGGCTGGATGAGCCAGGAGACCTTTGAAAAGGCGCCGCCCTATTTTATCCATGAGCCGCACATGATGGGCATGATCGAAAAGCTGCGCGTACGCGTGCCCGATCTCAAGAAGACGCTGCGGGAGCACAACGAGCCTGTGCAGAAGATCTCGATCTTCTTCCGGCCGGAGGACAACGAACGGAGACTCTGGTATCTCCGCCACTTCTCCGAGCTGTTCCCGGAGCTGCTGGCCTCCTCCTCGATCAGCAACAACATCGAGCTCAACAGTGTCCGTGCCGGAAAAGGCAACGGCCTGCTGGCCCTGTGTAAAGCGCTCGATATTGCACCGGAGGACAGCATGAGCTTCGGGGACGAGAGCAACGATCTGTCGATGCTGCGCGCTGCGGGGCGCGGGGTGGCGATGGGCAACGCGAGCAAGGACGTCAAGGCGGCAGCGGACGCCGTGTGCGAAACGAACACCGAGAGCGGTGTGGCGAAAGAGATCCGCCGCGTCCTGGGAAAGGAGTAAACGAACATGTGCGGAATTGTCGGCTATGTCGGGAAGGAGCAGGCGGCCCCCATTCTGCTGGACGGGCTGGAGCATCTGGAATACCGGGGTTATGACTCGGCGGGTATTGCGGTGCTCTCGCCGGAGGGACTGCAGGTCAAGAAGGCCAAGGGACGGCTGAAGGTCCTGCAGGCCATGACGGACAACGGCGCGACGGTGCGCGGTGTGCTCGGCGTGGGCCACACCCGCTGGGCGACCCACGGCGAGCCGAACGACGTCAACTCCCACCCGCATCTGAGCGAGGGGCGGCGCATCGCCGTCGTGCACAACGGTATCATCGAAAACTACGTCGAGATCAAGGAATTCCTGATGGCAAAGGGTGTACACTTTCGCTCGGACACGGATACCGAGGTCGTGGCGCAGCTGCTCGAGTACTATTATAATCAAAGCGGCGATCTGATGAACGCGGTCTACCGCGTGCTGCACCGGATCGAAGGCGCCTATGCGCTGGGCATCCTCTGTGCCGATCTGCCGGACGCCTTCGTGGCCGCGCGCAAGGATGCGCCGCTGCTGCTGGGCTACGGCGAGGGCTGCAGCTTTATTGCCTCGGACGTCACCGCCATCATCAAGCACACCCATGAGGTAGCGTATATGGAGGATGGCGAGGTCGCGCGCATCAGCGCCGGCGGCATCGAGGTCTTTGACGCGATGGGCCAGCCGGTCGAGAAGGAGCGCCACCACATCGACTGGGATGTGAGCGCCGCGGAGAAGGGCGGTTACGCCCACTTCATGTTCAAGGAGATCATGGAGCAGCCGGAAGCCGTGCGCAAGACGGTTTCGCCGCGCCTGAAAAACCGCCGCATCTGCTTCGAGGAGCTGAAGATGGAGGCGGAATACATCCGTTCGATCGAGAAGATCTTCATCGTGGCCTGCGGCTCCTCGTATCACGTGGGCATGGTCGGCAAATACAATCTTGAGCGGCTGCTGCGCAAGCCGGTGGAGGTCATGCTGGCCTCGGAGTTCCGATACGCGGACCCCCTGGTGGATGCGCACACGCTCGTCATCGTCATCAGCCAGTCGGGCGAGACGCTCGACACCATGGCCGCATTGCGCGAGGCGCGGCGGCTCGGGGCGCGCATCCTCTCGATCGTGAACGTGGTGGGCAGCTCGATCGCCCGTGAGTCGGACGATGTGCTCTACACCTGGGCCGGGCCGGAGATCGCCGTTGCGACCACAAAGGCTTACAGCACGCAGCTCGTTCTGCTGGATATGCTGGGCCTGTATTTTGCCGACATCCTCGGCAGCGTGAGCGCGCAGGAGTATGCCCTGATCGTCGAGGAGCTGCAGGCGCTGCCCTACAAGATGGAGAGCGTGCTGGAGAAACTCGAGCGCATCAAGTACCTCGCCGCGCATTATTTCAACCACGATTCGATCTTCTTCATCGGCCGCAACCTCGACTTCGCCCTCGGGCTCGAGGGGAGCCTGAAGCTCAAGGAGATCTCCTACATCCACTGCGAGGCCTACGCCTCGGGTGAGCTCAAACACGGCACGATCTCGCTGATTGAGCCTGGGACGCTGGTGGTGGCGCTCGGCACCTACACGCCGCTGTTTGACAAGGCGCTCTCCAACATCGTGGAGGTCAAAGCCCGCGGTGCGGATATTGTGGCCCTCACGACCGAGAGCCGCTTTGCCGATATGAAAAAGACGGTGGACAATGTGCTCACCGTGCCGGACACAGCGGTGATCTTTGAGCCCTCGCTCGGCATCCTGCCGCTGCAGCTGTTTGCCTATTATGTGGCGCTGCAGCGCGGCTGCGACATCGACAAGCCGCGCAACCTTGCCAAGTCCGTCACCGTGGAATAAAGGAAGCGGGACCCGATCGGGTCCCGCTTTTGCGATATAGACTTATTTTTGCACGGCAGCGAGCTTTCGTTCGCGGCGATGCAGAACCTCTTCGCTCTTGGGTTTGATATCGCCCGCTTTGGTCAGAGCCCACTTGGTCATGATCGGACCGACGAGCTCATAGACCAGCACCGCGAAGAGCACGATGTTGCGGATGAGGCCGCCGTCCTCCGGCAGCGTTGAAGCGGTGACGCACATACCGAGGGCCACGCCCGCTTGGGGGAAGAGCGTGATACCGAGGTAAGTCTGCACGGTGGAATCACAGCGCATGAGACGGCTTGATTCCCGGGCGCCGAAGTATTTCCCGAAGCAGCGCGAGAGGATATACACCACGCCGACCAGTACCGAAGAGAACTGCGCGAACACGCCCAGCTCCAGCTCTGCGCCGGAGAGCACGAAGAAGAGCACCATCAGCGGCGAGGACCATTTGTCGGCGCGCTCCATGATCTCCCCGGACAGGGGGCAGAGATTGCAGAAGACGCTGCCGAGCATCATGCACACCAGCAGGGGGGAGAAACCGATGGTGGCGCCCCCGGCGGGGATGGAGAGCTTCGAGAGCGCGACGGTCAGGAACACAAAGCCGATGGTCATGGCGACGCGGTTGCGGTTGGAGTGGAAGAGCCGCTCCAGCAGCGTCAGCACCCAGCCGGCCACGGCCCCGAGGATCAGGGAGCCGAAGATCTCGAGCAGGGGATTGACAACGATGGTATAGACGTCCACCACACCGCTGCCGAGCGCCCTGGCGATGCCGAAGGACACCGCAAACAGGACCAGACCCACCGCGTCGTCGAGCGCGACGATGGGCAGCAGCAGGTCCGTCAAGGGCCCCTTGGCCTTGTACTGGCGCACGACCATCAGCGTCGCGGCCGGAGCCGTGGCGGCGGCGATCGCGCCGAGCGTGATGGCAGCGGGCAGCGAGAGCACATCGGGGCGCAGCAGGTGGAAGAGCAGAAGAGCCAGGTCCACGCAGAGCGCGGTGATCACGGCCTGCAACACACCGATCACAAGCGCCTGCTTGCCCGTCTCGCGCAGCTGAGAGAGGCGGAACTCATTGCCGATCGAAAAGGCGATGAAGCCCAGCGCGACGTCGTTGATGAGCGAGAGCTCATCGAGCAGATCGTAGCCGGCAAAGCCGAGGCCCGGGATGTTCAGACGGCCGATCAGGCTCGGCCCGATCAGCACGCCTGCAATCAGGTAGGCGGTGACGTCGGGCAGATGCCAGCGGCCGATCACACGGGTCATCATCAGACCCGTGAAGATGGCGACGGAAATGGATAAGAGAGCGGTCATGGGAGTCATAGCGAAAACCTCTTTTCTTCAAACCAGCACATTTTACAGCAGGAAGCTCGGAATATCAAGACGAAAAGCGCCCAAAATATCGGCATTTCCTCTTGTGCGTTTCGTCGGAAAATGATAGGATACAGCGAAGCAGTCCAAAACGGAGGATAAAAGCATGATCAGTCTATGCAGCGGTTGGGAGTTTGCGGAGCGGTGGTCCGAGGACTTCCTGCACTTTGCGGGCGAGGCCGAGCCGGTCCGCCTGCCCCACACGGTCAGGGAGACAAGCCTGCACTATTCCGGCCCACAGGATTACGAAACGGTCAGCGGCTATCGCCGCAGGCTCGCCGTGGACGCGGCCTGGAAAGGGAAGCGGCTCTTTCTGCAGTTTGACGGCGCGGCGCATATCGCGGAGGTCTTTCTCAACGGAGAGAAGTGCGCCGAGCACCGCTGCGGCTATACGGCCTTCCGTGTCGAGATCACGGATCGCGTGCGCTTCGGGGAGGTCAACGAACTCGCTGTGCGCCTCGACAGCACGGAGAACCCAACCGTGCCGCCCTTTGGCTATGTGATCGACTACCTGACTTACGGCGGGCTGTACCGCGAGGTCTGGCTGGACGTGCGCAGCCGGGAGTATATCGAGGACCTCTATGTCGTCACGCCGAGCTGCGACCGGCTGGAGGCGAAGCTCAGCCTGGCGGGACAGGCGGCCCGGATACGCCTGAGCGTGCTCGACGGCGAGCGCGTGCTCGCAAGCGAGATCGGCAGCGACAGTTTTACGATCCGTGTGCCGCGCGCCGAGAGCTGGAGCCCCGAGCACCCGAAGCTGTATACCTGCCGGGCGGAGCTGCTGGACGAGCGCCGGACGGTGCTCGATACGGTCGAGCAGCGCCTCGGTTTCCGGACGGCGGAATTCCGGGCCGACGGGTTCTATCTCAATGGGAAGAAGACCTTCCTGCGCGGCCTGAACCGCCACCAGTGCTATCCCTATATCGGCTATGCCGCGCCGGCGCACCTGCAGTGGGAGGACGCGCGCATCCTGAAGGAGGAGCTCGCCTGCAACGCGGTTCGCACCTCGCACTATCCGCAGAGCCGGCACTTCCTTTCGGCCTGCGACGAGCTGGGTCTTCTCGTGTTCACGGAGATCCCCGGCTGGCAGCATGTGGGCGACCGTGCCTGGCAGGACCAGGCCGTGGAGAACGTGCGCGAGATGGTGCTGCAGTACCGCAATCACCCGAGCATCGTGCTCTGGGGTGTGCGCATCAACGAGAGCCAGGACTACGATGAGTTCTACTCGCGGACCAATGCCCTGGCACACAGCCTCGATCCGAGCCGCCCGACCTCCGGCGTGCGCTTTTTGGAGAAGAGCAGCCTGCTCGAGGACGTCTACGCGTTCAACGACTTCTCCCACACCGGCCGAAACCCCGGCTGCAAGCCGAAGAACAAGGTCACCCCGGACCCGGAGAAGGCCCTGCTGATCTCCGAGTGCAACGGCCATATGTTCCCGACCAAGAGCTTCGATCCCTGGGAGAAGCGACAGGAACACGCACTGCGCCACGCCCGCGTGCAGAACGCGGCGCGAGCCGACGGCGAGCATGCCGGCTGCTTCGGCTGGTGCATGTTCGACTATGCCACGCACAAGGATTTCGGCTCCGGCGACAAGATCTGCTACCACGGCGTGCTCGACGCTTTCCGCAACCCGAAGCTCGCCGCGGCGTTCTATGCCAGTCAGGGCGATACGCCTGTGCTGGAGATCGGCTGCCCGATGGAGATCGGGGACTATCCCGGCGGCAATCTCGGGGAGATCTACGCCTTTACCAATGCGGAGGAGGTCGCGCTCTACAAGAACGACGCCTTTGTAGCGAGCTTCCGCGCCAAAGGCTGGGAGGGCCTGGAGCACGGGCCGGTGAAGATCGACGACACGATCGGCTGTCTGCTCGAGACGCAGGAGGGCTTTGACAAGGCCAAGTCCCGGGCGGTCAAGGAGGTCCTGCAGGCCGCAGGCCGCTACGGCCTGGCCGCGCTGCCGCTGATGGAGAAGATCCGGATGCTGCGCGTCATGGCACAGTACGGGCTCAAGTACGCCGACGGCATGGAGCTCTACGGCAAGTACGTGGGCAACTGGGGCGGCACGTCTACCGTCTGGCGCTTCGAGGGGAAGATCGGCGGGAAGACCGTGATCACGCGCAGCTGCTGCCCCGGCGTCTCGCTGCATCTCGAAGCGCTGCCCAGCCAGACCGAGCTGCACGAGGGCGACTGCTACGACATGGCGGCCGTGCGCATCCGGGTGGCGGATGAGTTCGGGCACACCGCGCCCTATGCCCAGCTTCCGATCCAGCTCAAAACCCGCGGGCCCGTGGCCGTCGCCGGACCGCAGCTGGTCACGGCCGAGGGCGGGCTCTGCGGCACCTACCTGCGCACCACGGGCCGGGCCGGAAAGGCGAGCCTTACCCTCAGCGCCGACGGTCTGGAACCGCTGACGCTTGAGTTCAGCGTGAAGAAAGACTGAGAAGAAAACCGAAAACCAGAACGACAGCACGCGATGAGTCAGGTACTCATCGCGTGCTTCTGTCGGGAGGACAATACCGGAAATGTCCGACAGGACCGACAGGAATAGGATTTATGTTGACATAGGTATTTAGTAGAGGTAATATATAATATCATGATAATATCATGTGATTAATGATCCTGAGATACTATTTTACCTGCCGGGAACTGTCGAAAACCCGTACAGGCAGTCAGAAAGGAACG
>OCVV011036359.1_pt1 | contig 10059 bp, 23 predicted proteins | sample 1539721 | NCBI WGS metagenome assembly OCVV01 (sample SAMN02144230, study PRJEB22623) | gut metagenome | biome: sheep rumen | host: Ovis aries | place: New Zealand
CCTCCAGAAAACCTGATCAGGGGGACCGGGGGAGCATTCCCCCGGACGTAGAGACAGCCACGATCAAGACCGGAGGAGGAAATCATGAGACAGGACCAGAAAGACATGCTGGAGAAGATCAGAAAGAATGCGGCCACAATCGAGGAGAACGCGATTGAGGCCGGGTACAACGCGAGTGTCGCGAAGGAATATGCACTGCTGACAGATGACACCAAAAAAGAGGGCGCCAGGAACGCCCTGATCCACGGGATCCAGATGACGGCCGGCCTCGCGAAAGAGATGGCGGGAGATATCGAGTCGATCGCGATCGAGATTGAGAGGACCGCGGAAAACCTTCTGAGGGACCCGATCGATGAAGGCCACACGCCGACGGAGGAAGAGCTCAGGGACATGTACCGCGACAAGCGGACAAATATGAGAGAAGACAAAAGCGGGATTGCAGACCTGCTCGCGACCGTGCTGAAGGCGACGAGGGCCGGAGCGGACGTCGATAAGATCATGATTTCGGGTGAGGGCAATCTGGCGACCGTGATGTTTGGAACGGGTGGAAGCAAAGCTGTGAACATCGAGGCGGATTCCGGGATCGCGATGATCATAGACATCTGCAGAGCGCTTATGTGACAGAGAGGAGGCAGGCGATGCAGTGCGAATGCGGAAAGCTGATAGGCTGGCGCATGGGCGGGAAATGCCTCGCCTGCCGATACAGGGAGGCGAAAATGAGACGCCGCACAATAGGGAACGAAACGAGGACGTGCACAATCTGTCTGACGCAGTTCGCGCCGGCCGCGCCGAATCAGAAGTGCTGCTCAGAAGAGTGCTCGAGGATCCTGCACAGGCGCCACATGGAAGAACAGTCTGAGAAAAAGCGCCAGGAAAGAGCAGAAAAGACGAGACAGAAGCCCGCGAAAAGGATAAGGAGAAAGACTGAGCCAACTGACCCGAAGACTTTTAAAAGCGTGATCACGGAAGAGAGGAAAAGCGAAGCTCCGAAGGTGGGCCTGAGATGCAATCCGGCGAGGCTGAGAAAGCCACTTCTTCCGCCGACAAAAGACAGAGCAAAAACCGTAAAGGAAGAACCGGACATCATGTATGAAGAGGCTTACCACGGTTTTATGCAGGAACCAGAAAGATACGCGTCCCACGGAGAGTTCGGGAGATTGAGCAATCCAAGAGCCTACTCAGAGGAAGACCTGGAAGTGATCAGGGAGATGACCGCTGAAGGGGCGACAAACACAGCGATCGGAATGAGGTTGGGCAGAAACCCGGGAGCGATCAAACAGAAAGTGCAGACGATGAAAAGGCTGGGTGATTTGTAGTGGGCCTATGCAAGAAATGCTACAAGAAGGACAGATGCTATGAAAGAGACCAGCACGGCAGATGCTCCGAATACCGGAACACAAGAGATATCCAAAGAGAGATCGAATGGATCAATACTGAAATGCGATCCGGCCAGGCTGCCGAAGCCTCCGAGGCCGGCGACAAAGAGCCACGACGAAAGCATGGAAACCAGAACTGAAAGAACATTGCTGAAGGACTATTTTTATCATGCAAAAATGCGATCGGTTAAGAAGGGAGCTCGAAGACAATGATTGGTATCGGATTTTTGGGTATAGCACTATTAATGGTGTTTATAGAGATCGAAAACCTGAAAGCGAATGGATGGAGGCCCTGGGGCAGAAAGAAGGCGCCCGTCAGAAGGAAAACGAAGTATCAGACGATCCGGCCGGACTGGGACCGGATCCAGGAGGAGACAAAGCTCCAGAAGCCGAAGAGAAAGACGTGACGAGGCAGATCTATGAATGAGCGAATCAACACAGGCAACCCCATTTTTTACAGGATGCAGGAAGACTTTTCAGAAGGTCTCACCGACGCGATCACAAGGATGATCCGCCACGGCGTCAACCAGGGGAAAGTCACGTGCACGATCACGATCACACTGGTCGAAGACGAGATCATGGACGAAAGGGGGCTGATCAGACCCGTGAAGACGCCGGTTTTTGAACACAGGGTAAAAACGGCCGTTTCCCAGGGAATCAAGATCGAGGGGAACGCGCAGATGCGCGGGACGGAGATCGACCTGGACGAAGACGGGAATCCAATCTGCAGGAGATACGGAGGCCAGATGACTCTGGAAGATCTGGAAGATGACGACGAGGGCTGATCAGGTCCGCGCGGCGATGGAACGCCGCAGGGCGGAAAAAGAAAAGTATTCCTATGCGTGCGGAATGTGTCCATCATGCCGCAGGAAGGAAAATTGCCCTGGAGGATCAGACGGGACAAAGTGTATCAATTACGAATCGCCAGAGCCCACCAGGGAAGAATGGAAAGAGATTTACAAACAGGCCCTGCGGGCTCTGGATGAAAAATGCAGCGCATCCGAGATGAATCACAGGATAGGTAGAGTGCATGCTCTGGCCGACGCGCTTCAGAGGATTCACGATTTTACGGCTTTCGAGATCAGGGAGATAGAAAATGATATGTATTCAAACGCCAGACGCTACGATCTTTTTTCCTGACGACGAAATCACGGATGCCAAAGCCATAGAGAGCGCAGAACATCCGGCCATAGCCTTCCGGAGCCGGGGAACCGGCGGCCTGCAGTTTATAAAGCGATACAAAACGTCTCAGGAAAGAGACAAGGCGCTTCAGGCTGCCCAAAATGCCAGAAAACCGGAAAACGAAGACATGACTGAGAAGCTCCTGGAGCGGATCCGCGCAACGGAAGAAGAGTTGGAAAGGATGCGGAAGGCTCAGAAGAAGGAACGGCCGGCAAAAAAGCCGGCAAGAAGCCGGGCAAAGAAAGAAAAGATATTCGTTCCTCCGACGACGGAAGAAATCATCGAGTACATCAAGGAGAAAAAGATTGATGAGAAGCTCCAGGTCCCTGCGGAAGTAATCGCGGAATCCTTCCGCGGAGTCTACGAAAAAGAGGAAGACACTGGAGAAAAGGACGAAAACGGCTTCACGATCTACAAAATCGTCTGGAGAAAGGCAAACGGCCAGCCCATTGAGAACTGGAAGAGTTGCCTGCAGACCTTCAAATCGAGGCAGCTCGTCTGGGACGCCAAGAAGGAATCCAGACCGGCAAAAAAGAACCAGTTCACGGAATTTGCACAGAACAGCTATACAGACGAGGAACTGGAGGAACTCGAAAATTTGTAAACAGCTCGATTGAAAAGTAGAGTTACCCATTCTTCTACCAAAAATCGAAGAGGATACACAGCGCGGCCCGAGCTGTCCGCGCTGATCAGCGCCAGACAAAACCAACAAAAGCAAAAAAAGAAAGGAGGAACCTCCTCAAAAGCCGCAGAGCCGGCGCATATTGTGTGTGATAACCAAACGTAACTGAAAATGCTACCTGGGCGGCGCGGCGCTGGCCGCCGGAAAGGAGGATTATGAAAAATAAGCTCCCGATCGGGACAAAACTTTACTTCGTGATCGAGAGTATAAACGATCATAGCTTCTGGGGAGAAAAGTATCATTTTGAGATCATATCGGGCGAGATCAAAAGGATAAACGAATTTAAAAGCAGCAGAGAAGACGAATACGAGGTCCCGACCAGAAACAGGCTCGGGATTGGAAGCTGTTTGGAATATCCGCGCTGCAAAGATGTTGGAAAGGGATGCTTTCTGACATACCAGGAAGCAGTGGAGAGCGCGGAAAGAATTACGGACGAATACGAAAAACACTGGGCATACCTGGAACCGGAAAAGCTGGAAAGACCATGGAGGAAATCATGAAAAAGAGGATCAGAGTAAAAGCGTACATAGTATTTATGGTGATCATCGCAATGCTCCTGGCATTGCTCGTGGTGGCTGTCGAGGCAAAAGAACCTGGCGTTCCGGGAGTGAAATTCGGAGAGATGGCACAGGAAAGGCCTTTCGATGGAATCATTGGAGATGAAGACGGCTTTATATACGTCTTCAAAAAAGGAAGGCTCATGACGGGCTACTTCAAGTTTGAAGGGCACTGGTACTACGGCCACAAGACAAACGGAAGCTATCCCAGGGGAGCCGTGACGATGGGCCAGATGCGGATCCGGGGAAGAAACAGCTGGTACGCATACGACATCGACGGCCGGCAGATCTGCAATGACGTATACATCCGCCAGGGAAAAAACAAGAAGGTGAAGCAGCTCCAGCTCGCAAAAGACAACCGGGTCCTTTACGTCTACGACACGGCCAAAGCCAACAGGGAGAGATATTCAACTGAGGACCGGAGATGGCAGATGAAAAAGAGAAACGGAAAGTGGCACACGCCGGAGCAGATGCAGAGCATTCCTGGCGATTGGGTTGATTTTCAGAGGTAAGGAAATGAGCAGCAGAAAAGAAATACTGGACGAAGCATGCAAGCAGATCACCGGACAGCGAGAACAGGATTACGGATCTCCGGAATCGAATTTTGAGATCATCGCCAAGCTCTGGAGCGACTATCTCAGTGTGAAGATGTCTCCTCTGGATGTAGCGATGATGACGTGCCTCCTCAAGATCGCCAGGATCAAAAACGGAGGCGGCACAGGAGACAGCTTCGTCGACATTGCGGGCTACGCGGCCTGCGGAGGAGAAATTCACGGCTTTGATATCGAGCGGGAAAACCACAGGACAGAAGGAGACGTGTAATGGTAGGGATCAAACTGGACATGCCGGCGTCATGCCATGAATGCCGGCTGAATATGGCAGGATGGTGCGGAATGGCTGTGATCATGGAATTTCCAAAGGACAAACTTGAACAGGGAGAGACAAAGCCTGCCTGGTGTCCGCTGATCAGTCTGGAGGCGGAAGAGAGAACAATAAAACTGATTGATGTTGACAAAAAACATGAAGCAGACATAGAGCAGATAAATGCTCCGACCGGCGTGTTGTACGGCTATGCGGTGGCTGCTGATACAAAGGCGTTTCATCCAGCGGTCGATTTAGTCAGATGCTGTGATTTCGACATGGAACAGGAGAAAGAAAATGAGGCTTGAGCCAGGAAAAGAGACGGCGATAGAGATAAAGCCGTGCCCGTTTTGCGGAAACCAGAAAATCAAGATCCATAACGACTACTCGGGATCGCCGGCCTTGATGTTCGAGTGCGAGAAGTGCGGAGCTATGGTTGGTTTTGAAAACGAGATGTGCAGACAGCTCCCGGAACTGGCGATCGCAAATTGGAATAAGAGGCCAAAAAATGGTGAAGATTGACAAGGATGGACTCGAGGCGGTAGCGGCCTGCGAACTGACAGAGGACGAGGCCTATGCTGTAGCGGAATTCATCGATAGCAATCTCTTCGACATGATCCGCAATGATGAGGAGATTGACTCGATGCAGTGGCTTCGGAATATCCTGCACGTTTACGAAAAGACGTGCAAGGCGAGCGGATATGTTGGACTAACGGAAAGTAAAGAGGATGAACCGTGATCGGAATTAAGATGAGCATGCCGGATGAATGCCATAAATGACCCTTTTATCTGGGCGGATTTGTCTGCAGTCTGACACTTGACATTACGCCAATAGAAGACAGGCCGGAATGGTGTCCGCTGATCGACCTGGAACAGGAGGAAAAGGAATGATCGCACTTGACCGACCAATGCCGAAAAGCTGTGAGGAATGCCCGTGCTTTCACGATGCCGCCTGTTATGCGGAAGGGTTCAGGAACCCGACAACGCTCGACTGGTTTGAGAGGCAGGAAAAACGGATGCCGGATTGTCCGTTGATTGACCTGCCGACATATGAGGATGATTTGTGGTAAGACACAACTTTCCCCAAAAGACACAACTTTTTAGTCAACTATGGGTCAACTTTATAGCATTGACAAAAGCTGTGGGGTGGCGGAATGGGTAGACGCTAATCGAAAATACCGGGCAAGGCACAAATGAGATAGCATCAACAGCCCGTAAGACCGACAGAGGGGATTCGGTTATGCAAGGTTCAAATCCTTGCCCCCACAACTTTATAGCATTGACATGGCCAGCGCAGGTGTAAATGTCCGGAGACGGAAACAGCCAGAATTGAGATTAAGCAAACGAATTTGCAAAGTTTATGCAAAGAAGCAAAGTAAATCAGCAAATTCTAGAGAAGAGGATGGAAAAACGACATGACACCAAAACAGGAACAATTTGAGAAATGGAAGAAAAAAGGGATAGAGTGGTGTTTGGAGCGACTTTGGGTTGCTAGAAACGAAAACAAAGATGCAAGAAAAAATGTATCAGAAGCTTATCACAAAATATCACAACTCAGGGCAGAGAACGACATTGGGTTCTATGTGATGAAACGAGCAAATGAATTAATGGCGAAAGTTTTGAAGGAACATGGAATATTCCCAACAAAGCTTCGGCTGACATTCATTGAAAAAGATTGCGAACTGTGGCAATCCGAAGGTTGGTGCGAAAACTGGTGCGAAGATTGCGGAATCGAGCCGAAGACATACATTAAAGAAATGTCATTCTACACATACTCGATTGAAGAAAATGTTCTATGCGGAATAACTGCAGATTTTAAAGAAAAGCAATACGACTTGCTGAAAGCTGTAGACGTCAAGACAGGCGAAGTTATTGGAGAGTGGAACGACAAAGATTAAAAAGTAGAAAAGGAAGGAGACGATGGCCAGACACGTATCAGCATTCAAAAAGGCCTGTCGAAAGGTGGAGGGACATGATTGAGTATACAACCGAGGAAACCAAGCTAATTCCTTTTAATCAGCGGAGAAAAATCGAAAAGAAGGTTCTACCCGAATACTACAAGGGCATCAGAACCCACAAGAAGATGTTTGAGATCCGCAAGGATGAGGACGGTATCAAGCCCGGGGACATCCTTGTGCTCAGAGAGTGGGACGGAGAGAAGTATACAGGCGGCATGACGCGAAGAGAGGTTACAGCAGTGTTGAAAGATTGCCCGGAATATGGGCTGATGGAAGGCTACTGTATTTTATCATTGCAGACGCCGGGATGGGATCACTTCCATCCGAGTGCCACATTGGACGGCGAAAGAAAGGAGAACGGCAATGAGGCTGATTGATGCGGATGCATTGATAGCACAGATGGAAACTGATGCGGAGCATATGGAAGAGCCAATCGGAAAGATGTTTACATATGCGGCAATTTCCGATATAAAGCATGCTCCGACAGTGGTTGAGTTGACCAGATGTAAGGACTGCAAGTTTCGCGAGAATGATGATTTTTGCACAGGGCGAGGGTTTCCTTACCAACTTGTGCCAGATGACGGCTTTTGCGATAAGGGGAAAGAAGGAGTGAGAACATGAAAGGGAATATGATGATAGCACTGGCTGCGATCTATATGTTCATCATCGAGCTTCTGGCCGCAACTGCAGCATTTTATGCGATATCCATATGGACGCAGCTCCCAGTGGATAACAACTCCCTGTGGATCGGACTCTGCATCATGGTCACAGTGGTTTCATCAACGATAATGGCAGGAGCAGCCATCAGCATCACGAGAATTAAAAAGTGAATATCGGAAAAATTTCAACCCGGACACGGAAGTGTCCGGATATTTTATAGGAACAAACAGCACGCTCGCGGGCGTGCATTCACAGTCCATAAGTTTATTAAATTTACAACCACAGGAGAGGAAAAATGCACCTTCGCAGAAAATACAGGATGCCGAACAGTATAGAGGTGGTCGAATTTAATTCTGCGAAGTGTCCTGGAAAGAGTCGATCCAGAAGACAAAAGTCGACGCCTACATGTGAGGCCCAGGCTAGGAACAACCAGAGGAGAAAACAGAGAGCATGCTCGAGAATGGTCGAGACCTACTTCAATGAGGACGATGGTGCTCTGACTCTCACATGGGCGAAAGAGAAGCGGCCTGCTGACATGAAAGAAGCCTTAAAGATTTTTGGGAAATTTGTCAGATGGCTGAAAAAAGAGTACGCGAAGAGATGTTACGAGCTCTTCTGGATCCGGAACATCGAGGTCGGCCCCAGGGGAGCCTGGCATGTCCACATGATCGTCAATCGTATCGACGGGATGGAAGTCCTGATCAACGATTGGTGGACAAAAAACTGCGGAGGCGTCTTTTTGCAGTATCTCAGAAACTGGAGACACCAGGGGAAAGATATCGGCGAGTACATCTCCAAGACGGCAAGGACATCAAGCGAAGTTGTCGAGTCATCGTGGGGCCATTCGAGAAATGTGAAAAAGATCAAGGGCGAAGACAAGAAGATCACCGGCCAGAGGATGACAGACAAGCCTCGAGTGCCGAAAGGATGGTACCTGGACGAGAACACACTGTACTCTGGCGAAAATATCGACGGATATCCCTTCCGGACATACATCCTGAGACGGATCAAGCCGAAGCGGATTGATCACAGGATGTCGCCGGCACGGATCCGGGCGATGGAGAAGGCAAAATGCAAAAAGAGACAGAAAAAGGGGTGAATCATGAGTGACGGCCTGCTCTTTCCGAAGCAGGGAAAGAAAAAGCGCCGGCAGATCCATGCGAAGTGCAGCATTCTGCAAAAAGACATCGACAGGAGCCGATGCTGGCTCTGCATGTCCTTAAATCATGACTACTCAGAGCACACGAAAGGATCGCTCCACAAACATCATGTTTTTATGGGCCCGCTTCGCGGAATAAGTGAGGCAGAGGGCTTTTTCGTGTGGCTCTGCCCGCAGCATCATGAATTCGGCGAAAACGCCGTACACAGAAACCACGAGACATGTCTGCAGATCCAGCAGCAGATGCAGGCAGAGTTTGAAAAAAGACACACAAGGGAAGAGTTTATCCGGCTGATAGGAAGATCTTATCTGTGAGGAGGGGAAGGTTGACAGCGAAAGATTATCTCAAATCATACCAGGCAGAAAAGAGAGAGGCGGACGTGATCGAGAGACGCATCGAAGAGCTCGAGAGAAAGAAAAAGAGCGTCCAGGCTATCAGGCACTCGGGAATGCCGAGAACACATGAGCAAAGGGACCTGTCAGACGCGGAGGCGTCGATTGACGAGCTGATCGAAAAGTATCTCCAGAAGATCATGGCGTACATCGGGAAAGAGACAGAGATCCTCGGAAAGCTGGAAGGAATGAAGGATGCGGAGGAGAGGACTGTCATCATGCTCAAGTACGTCAACAACAAGGGGATCACATCCAGATTCCTGACCTGGTATGAAATCGCAGAGATTATGAACGTCTCCAAAAGGACCGCACAGTATATCCACGGCCGGGCACTGCAGCACTTCCCGATGTAAGATTGCGCACATCTGCACAGGTGGATTTGATATTATGCTATTGAGCAGTCGATTCAAGAAAACCATCCCTTCTTTGCCGGGCACAGAAATGTGCCCGGTTTTTTGCTGCCATGAAATACACAGAAGACCAGGAACAGACAGCTGCATGGATACGGAAAATACAGGACCATTCTCCATACGGGATCAAGGGGTTTTACAGAACATACACCTGGAAGAAAAAGAGAATGCAGATACTGGCACGCGACAGGAACGCATGCCAGGAATGCAGGAAGGCGGGAAGGTACAGCAGAGCAGAGCTCGTGCATCACATCAAACATCTGCAGGACGAGCCTGCGCTGGCGCTGACGGATGACAACCTGGAATCAGTCTGCAAGGAATGCCATGAGAAGCTGCATCCTGAGAGAAACAGATATAAGCAGTCGTTTATGAATGCCGAGAGGTGGTGACATGCGGATCACATTTATAACAGGCTGGCCGGGCGCGGGCAAGACAACATACGCACAGGGCACACGCCGTGTAACTTACGACATGGACAGTCTTGCAGATGCTCTCGACTACGGATGCAAGACACGTAAGGCAAGAGATGTAGCAGGCAGGATGCTGAGAGATTTTATTACGGCAGCGGACGAGGCAGGAGCCCACCACATCAATGTGATCAGGGTCACGCCATCACCGGCAGACATGGCCATGACAAAGGGACATGAGGTGGATGTAGTCGAAGTGGAACGCGAGATCGGAGAGTGCATGGCATGCAGGCCGGCGATCACTGCTGAGTCGTGGAGCAGGATCGTCACGATCCACGAGAACTGGTTGAAGAACAATCGATGCAAGACAGTGAAAATTCCGCAGGAAAGATGGTGACGCTCAGACTCCCCCGG
>OCVV011154423.1_pt1 | contig 10059 bp, 9 predicted proteins | sample 1539721 | NCBI WGS metagenome assembly OCVV01 (sample SAMN02144230, study PRJEB22623) | gut metagenome | biome: sheep rumen | host: Ovis aries | place: New Zealand
CTTAAAGATGAATCTTGCCAAGAAAATCATGAAAAACTAAAAGAAGAAATATATTATATTTCTGAAGGTCTTACTAAGTTAGGAGACAGTTACTTAAACTATGTAAAAAAAGCAAAATTTAAAGATTCGGAAACAGCCAATAAGATGGATTCACTTTATAACGATTTAAATACATTTTCAGAAAAAATGGAAAAAGAAACTGACTTAAATGAAAATGGAATAAACTTATTAAAAGAAGAAATAAAAATTGCTAAGGACATGCAAAAATCATTTGATAGATATATTTATAAATCAAATTTTAAATATGAATATTCTAATCAAACTTCATCAAGAAATAGTAGAGCTTATGACTATACATATAATAATGTTAAAAGAGATGAAAAAGTAATTGAAACTTCTTCTAATAATAAAAAACTAACTCCTGAAGAAAAAAGAAGTAGAGAAAGATATTCAGATGATGAATTAACAAACTTTTATGGATTAGAACAAGAACAAATAGATGAATTGAGAGAAAATGATTTAGATCCATGGAACTTTAATGAAGAGGAATTAACTCCTGAAGACTTTTATTATCATGATGATTTTTACCAAGATAAAATAAAAAGAGGAGAAGAAAAGGAAGAACCATAAAGGATTTAATTAAGTATGTATGGAAATGAAAAACATTTAACGGCAATAGAAAACTATACTAATGGAAAAGAAGAAAGGTAAATTTAATTAGAATATAATTTTTTTTAATTGGAGGTAAAAAATGTCATATGAAATTGATTCTATAACTGAGAAACAAGCAGAAGCTATTATCGGAAAAAAGATGATGCATAAAATAAGACTTATAAATAGTTGGCTTGCAAATTATGGTTTTAAGGTGTACTTCCATCGTACAACACTAGAATGTGTTGATGGTATTTTTAAAACTGGATTAACACATTATCGATCTACTACATACAATGATCCTATGCCACCTGAAGAGATTTTGGAAACTACAAGCGTAAGTGAGAAAGAACTTAGAATGCTAGGAGATTGGGCAAGGCAGCATAAAGGTCAAAAAGGAACTTTGAAAAAAGATTATGAAGCAATGGTTGATATAAGTAGAGATACAACTAGACTTGATTCTGCTATAAGTGCTTCTAGATTGCTAGTAGATGGAGTTGGTCATGGCCCAGTAACGATTGTTTTAGTAGTTCCTAAAGATCCGAAAATTTTTTCGAAACCACAAGATATGTTTAGTCAATTAAAAAATATTCCATATTTGAGGACTCATATTTCATGTGAGTCAGACGAAGTGGGTGATTTGGAGTATACTATGAGATACTTCTATCCAACCCAAGCGATTTTATTTGCTTTCGATGATACTAGATTAAAGATGAGATATAATAATGATTTTGATGAAACCTACTTTTTAAGTCCTACATCTCGTAAAAGAATGATATTAAGAAAAGGTGGCCTAGTTAAAAGTTTAAGAGAAATAGATGCAAGATCTTTAGATGAAGATGGAGGAGAAAGATAAAATGATCTAGATCCATGGAACTTTAATGAAGAAGAATTAACTCCTGAAGACTTTTATTATCATGATGATTTTTACCAAGATGAAATAAAAAGAGGAGAAGAAAAAGAAAAACCTTAAAAGGAGATAATATGAAGTATAGATGTTCTAAATGTATGTATGAATTTGATGAAGATATAGAAGGAAAAAGCTTTGATGATCTTTCAGAAGACTGGAGATGTCCAGAATGTGGTGGTCAAATCTATTATTTTGAAAAAGATGAAGAAAGTATTAGTAATTATTTCGAAGAGAAAAGGAAGAAAACATTAAAAGAAATAGCTGAATTAGATAATGAACTGAGACCAGAAAATAACTATAACAAAAATCCAAATCCAAATGAACAAAAAATAATTACTAAAGCAGAAATAGCCGGAATTATTGCATTAATAATTTTTGGAAGTTTATTTTGTTGGGGATTTATATCATTTGCAGAACTCATATTTAATAATATTTAAAATAAAAAGGGAGAAGAGAGTAGTATGACAGTAGTTGTTGCAGCACTTATTGAAAAAGAAGGTAAAGTATTAATTGCTAAACGATTAACTGGAAATAGTAAGGTGATTAATAAATGGGAATTTCCTGGTGGAAAAGTTGAGCCAGGTGAAGAAGAAAAAGATGCAATTGAGAGAGAAATAAAAGAGGAATTTGAATTGCAAATAAAAGCAAAACAATTCCTTGTTAATAATGAATGCAAGTATCCTGATAGAACGATAGATCTAAGATTATATTTGTGTGATTATTTGAAGGGTGACTTCAAATTACATGCTCATTCAGAATATAAGTGGGTTAGTCCTTCAGAATTGCTAGAATATGATTTGGCACCAGCTGATATTCCACTAGCAGAATATGTAAAGAAGGTGAGAATATGAACGAGTTTAGTGTACCAAGAGTTACTGATAAGGGAGTTCTATTTGTATTAGAAAACTGTGAAAAGACACTTGAGATTATAAAAGAAAAAGAAGAGTATAAAAGATTAAAAAATTTAGTGATAAGAGAGTATTATTATTTAAAATCAATTAAGTATACTGGTAATATGCATGAACATTTTTTAAAATACAAATCAGGTGATCACAAATATGCTAAAGACTTTACGTTTTTAGAAGAATATGGACTTGTTCCAAATGAAAAGATGTCAGATTATTTAGAAGAAAATTTCCCAGATGAATTGGAACATTATTGGGGAATAGAAGATTTAATTGTTGGTAACACATATACAAACAATGAAATAGCTAGTACTTTTAAGTGCTCTAATATGGGAGGTATGAGAAGATCAAAAGAAACTAATTCTTTGGTTTTAATTGCAAAACATATTAATCCACTTTATGATGATCAATGGTCTGAAGATGGAATTTTTAATTATACTGGAATGGGGACTGTAGGAGATCAAAGCATTGAAAATGGGCAAAACAAAACATTGGTGCTAGCGAAAGATGAAGGAATAAAGGTTTATCTATTTGAGTCATATAAAGAAAATGAGTATTATTTTGATGGTGAAGTTGAACTAGATGGTGCTATTTGGACAACAAAAGAAAAAGATGCTAATGGAGAATTAAGAGATGTTTTAAAATTTCCGCTTAAATTAAAAAGCCCTGACAAACCATTATTAGTTAAAGAAGAATCTATCAATTATAGTTACGATATAAAAGAAAAACAAATAAAAAAATTATCATATGTTGATTTGGAAAAAATGGCATATAATGTCGAAAATAAATCTATTACGAGAGAAGTTATAACAACACAAAGAGATAGAGATCAGATAGTAAGAAACTTTACTATTGATAGAGCTAATGGAAAATGTGATCTTTGCGGAAATGATGCACCATTTTTGAATAGAGAAGGAAAACCTTATTTAGAAAGTCATCATCTTATAACTCTTGCAGAAGGCGGACCAGATGTGATTTATAATACAGTTGCGTTATGCCCTAATTGTCATAGAAAAATGCACATCGTTAAAGATAAAAATGACTTTATAAAACTAGTAAGAAAAATAGAGAGTTATTTGGATAAGAATAATGACAAAGTTGAAGAAGAGTTTAAAAATCTTTTTTTGAATTATTAATGGAGGTAATTATATGTCAAAAAGATATGAATCAATGGATGATGTAAAAAAAGAATTGAAAATATCAGATTTTAGTAAAATGTCGGATGAACAAATTAACAGATTTATACCCATGATTCCCGAAATCGATAAAGATATTGCTTTTAAAATAATAGAACAACTACCTGATTATAGTAAAGTTGCTACCGAAACCATTAATTCATTTACTTTAATGTCAAAAGAAGCAATGAAAAAGGCTGATGATGGAGCTAAAAAAACAATTAGGTCTTATCAAAAAATAATTGATACTATAGCAAAACATTTAGAAGATGGGGAATTATCGAAAGAAGAACAAAAACAAGATATAAATAAAATGATAGAATTGGCAAGAGAGATTGATGAAATCAATGACAAAAATAATAAACATCTTTTGGAAATTGTAAAACTGCATTCTAAAAATGTTATGAAAGTGGCGGGTATGGTAGGAGTTGCAGTTGTTGCAGTGGTATTGGGAACAAAAGGCAATAGTAAAAAATAATATAAAAAGCGGCTATATAATAGTCGCTTTTTAATTATCTACTAGCTATAAAAAATATAAGAAATAAATGCATAATAAGAATTAAAGGAAGACCTACAATAAAATAGTCTTTTGACATTTTATGCCAAAATAAATACATTGCTAATAATCCGCCAATTTCGCCTCCTAAAAATGCTAAACCAAGCATTGTAGCAATACTAATTCGACTTCTGTGTTCTATTGCAAATAATTTATCTGCTCCATAAACAATAAAAGTGATTACATTGATTATTATTAAGTAATAAAAAAAGAATTTATGTTCTTCGTAAATTGATATAATATTATTAATTGGAGCATTGAAGGCTCCTGTTTTTAAACATATCAATATAATTATTTCTATTGGAACTATACAACATATGAAAACAGAAGACAATATGATGTCTTCGTGTTCTTTATTAATTTTTTCGTGAAATATCAAAAATGGAATGAAAACCCCAAAAGCTCCTCCTAAAAGGCATACAATGGTTATTAGTGCATCTACTTGTCCATCTGCTGTAAACGAGTATAAAAGCATATTGAATAAGTATAATGCTAATCCTATAGCATTAATAATTAATAAGTATTTGATCATATTATTCTCCTGTTATTAAAGTTTTATTCTTCATAATCTTCTTTTTTTCTTGTACTTAAATACAAGATATCAAGCATTTTTAATTTTTCAATCTCATGAGGTGCGATTTTAAGTTTTTCTTTTATTGAATCATCTATTTCCTTATCTTCAGAAGTTACTAAACACTTTCTTATAGACGGTACATATTGACCATTAGTACAAGTAAATGTACCAAGAATTTCACCTGATGTACCATTTGCTATGTTTAGAATTGTTTCTGATACTTCTAATCTTGGACTACTTGGTTTATAGTTTTCTAGGATGATAACTGCCATATTATCATCTGATTGAAGTGTACCTGTAGAATAAATTTTACCAGTCTTATAGTCTACAAAATCAACTAAACACATATCAGGTTTTTCTTTAATGATTAGTTTATATTTTCCAACTTTGTATATATCTTTACTAGGGTAGTATGACTGATAATACATATAGAGTACATTTGAGTCAAATGGATTTTTTGATGTTTCTTTATTAATTAATTGTCTTCCTTCTGATTTAAATAAGTCATATTCATAAATATCTAATTCTTCACAAATCTTAGCTATTTGTTCAGCATCAGGTAGGATTTCACCAGATTCATATCTTGCTATTGTAGAACGATTAACACCTAAAGCTTTTGCTAGATTTTCTTGACTATATCCTTTTGAGTTTCTTGCTAACTTTATATTGCTTCCAAATTCAACACTATTAAAATTAGACATATAAACACCTCTAAAATAAAAAATACACTAATATTATATCACAAATATAGCTAAAAGCATAGATATAATGCCTAATTGAAAGAATTAATAAAACATGATATAATATTAACACTATATTAGTAAGAAGAATGGCAATTAAAATCTTAATTACTTAATCCATTCCATGCAAGCTAGACGCTTGATGATCAATTCAAAAATCAGGCGTTACGAGCACCGGATTTTGTATATAAGGTTTTAGTTCTTCTTTTCAAAGAGAGTTTTTCCTTGTATTCTGATATTGATTTTTTACTAATTAGAATATACAAAGGAAGAGCAATCGATGAACAGAAGAAAACTTTTGGCTGATGGTGGAGGAAGCGCCGGTGGCAATCCTTTTACAAAATAATCAGCTTGTAGCCATTTGCTATGTATAGTCGGGGGAACAATTCCCCCTTCAAATTAATAACAATACTTTTATATAGATTAATAAAACAATTATCCTAAACTACTCGTAATAGTTTAGTTTAATTTAGTACATTATGGGTTAAGACATAATGTATGAAACATGGGAATCACTCATCGATTGCGTTCCCATGTTTTTTTGTTGCACTAAATGCACAAATTTGTGATTTTGTTCTTTTATGACTGAAAGAACAAGTTGCCAGCCCAAAAATAATGAAAAGTATTACTAATTATGTGAGTATAGCGTACAAGTAGTCGCATTAGACGCACAATTTTGTTTTTTGATTTATTCATATAATTTTGATATTTTTTTAGTGAAAGGGAAGAACTATGAAAACTAAATATGGTATTTCTACAAAAGATAAAGAAGTATCATATATAGGTTTAATTGATACTATTTTAGATTTATTAGGATTTAATAAAGTCAATAATGGAACAAGGATGCTTAGAAAATTTATAATGTATGTTTATTTGAAAGATCCTTTTGATATAAATGTCAAAAGAGAAATAAACGCATTTATCAAAGATAAAAAAATAAATTCGAATTATTATAATATGAATAAGAGATTCCAATATGCAATATCTAATTGCGATATTGACAAGATGAAAAATAACTTTTATATGGTATTTCATAATGAATATGATTACTATTATTTAACTGTAAAAACGATGATTAATTTTATATTAAATGTTTTAGAAAAAAACAAGTTTTAACAATTGCAATTATTTGGTAATTATTATCAAAGCATATTGCAATTTTTTGTTATATTTATTGAGTTTTAATGGTGTTTATGATATAAAAAAGATGAATAAAAATTGGGAGAATAAACGTGTCATGTACGCTGATATTTATGAAATAATAAAAAATGTATTAAACGTAGATTATTTACATGAAGAATATCAAGTTGCTGAAAATGTAATAATGGAATTAATAAAAAAAGAGAATATAAACATAAAATTAACTATACTAAGAAGATGTTTGGAAAAGATAAACGAATTATTTAATGATAAAGAAATAAAAGCAAAGATAACTCTTTATAGAAGAATGTTAATATGTGAAGTGTATTATAAAATTTTTTTTGATAGTATTTTATTGCTAGATGAAAATGTTATGAAAAAATTTTTATATGTTTATACTGTTTCAAAATTAACAGGAAAAACTAATTGTAAAATGAATGATTTTATAAAGTTTTTATTAGTCTTAAATGAGCATTTAGAAAATTCAATTAGAGAATTATATAATAATAGAAACAAATTTTCTGAAGATAAAATTGATTTATTTGATTATAGAATTGAAGAAATATTAGATTGTTATTCTCCATGGCCAAGTGATAGATGGGACAAGATTGATAAAGATAAATATGAATTACCGGCTAATTTGGGAACCAATTACTTAAAAAATCATATAATGAAAATTATTAATAATTATTCAGGAGATTTAAATAATTTTAATGATTTTAAAAAATTATTAAGAAAATTAAAACTAGATGGTCAAATGCTATTATATATATCATTAAAAGAATCAGACGTTTTCTTCAAGGAAGATCTGACTTGGGAACTAAAGTGTAAAGTTGAATTATACAAAAGAGTTATAGAAAGCAACATGGATATTCTAGATAAATATATTTATGAAATAACTTCAAAAAGAATAAAAATATTGGTAATATGATTTATCTGATAGAATAATATCATTTTTATGCGATATAATAAATGGGATTTATAGGGGGAGTATAAGAAAGATGACCTTACAAAAATTATTGAAGAAATTAAGAGAATCTTTTTCGAATGAAAGAGATAAAGGAACTGCTTTTGAAAAAATAACTAAAATATATTTGGAAAATGAGCCTAAATATAAATCTATTTTAAAACATGTATGGATGTGGAAAGATTTTCCATATAGAGAAAATATTGGAGATGTTGGTATTGATTTGGTTGCAGAAACAATTAATAATGAATTTTGGGCTATTCAATCAAAATTTTATGATGAAAATCATGAGATAACCAAAAGTGATGTTGATACATTCTTATCTACTTCATCTAAATATTTTTATGTTGGAGAAGAAAAGAAAAAGTATATTTACAGATTAATTGTTTCTACTACTTCACTTTTTAATAAAAATGCAGAAAATGCTCTAGAGAATCAAAATCCTCCAGTGGGTAGAATTGGTTTGAATGATTTAATAGAATCTCAGATAGATTGGGAAAACTATTTTAAAACAAATAATGAAGTTAAACTATATTCAAAGCATTCACCTAGAGAACATCAAAAAAGAGCTATTAATGATTGTATAGAAGGTTTTAAAACTCACGATAGAGGAAAGCTAATAATGGCTTGTGGTACAGGAAAGACCTTTACAAGTCTTCGTATAGTTGAAGAGCAACTTAAAGGGCATGGAAACGTATTGTTTCTTGTGCCGTCTATAGCTCTTGCAAGCCAAACATTAACTGAATGGACTGCTCAATGTAGATACACATTTAATGCATGTGTAGTATGTAGTGATAACAAAGCTTCTAAAGGAAGCGATTCTGTGGACTTAGGATATCCGTCTACAACAGATATTAATAGGCTTGTAGATTGGGTAAATGAATGTAATAAATCAGATAAAGATATTAATTTTATTTTTTCAACTTATCAATCAATTGATGTTGTTTCTCAATTACAGAAAGCTATAGATATTAATTTTGATATTATAGTATGTGACGAAGCTCACAGAACAACAGGTGTAACTTTAAGTGATGAAGACGAAAGCTATTTTGTAAAAGTACACAACAATGACTTTATTAAAGCAAATAAAAGATTATATATGACGGCTACTCCAAGAATCTACGGAGATAATGTTAAAGAGAAAGCTACAGATGTAGAAGCTTTATTATGTTCTATGGATGATGAAACTATTTATGGACCAGAATTCCATAATTTAAGTTTTAGTAGTGCAGTAAAGCAAGACTTACTAACTGATTATAAAGTTTTAGTATTAGCGGTAGATGAGGAATATGTAAAGAAAGAATTACAGGATTTATTAAAAAATGAAAACCATGAACTAAGCTTAGAAGATTCTGTTAAGGTAATGGGATGTTGGAATGGTTTGTCTAAGATTTCTACTTGGGACGAAAGAGAGAATTTTGTTACAGATCCTTATCCTATGAAAAGAGCAGTCGCATTTTGTAGCAGAATAAAAGATTCACAAAAATTAGTTAAAATGTTTGAAGAAATTCAAGAACATGTAAAGGTCGATAAATATAATAATGACATTAAAAAAGACAAATTAGTAAATGTTAAAATTAGGCATGTTGATGGTTCTTATAATGCTTTAGAGAAAAAAGAAAATATTAGTTGGCTAAAAGAAGATATTGAAGATGGTGAATGTAGAATATTAACTAATGCAAGATGCTTATCAGAAGGAATTGATGTTCCAGCATTAGATGCAGTAATGTTTTTACATCCAAGAACAAGTATGGTTGACATCATTCAATCAGTTGGTAGAGTTATGAGAAAAGCAGAGGGTAAAAAGTATGGATATGTTATTTTGCCGATAGGAGTTTCTGCAAATGAGGATGCCGATGAAGCATTAAATAATAATGAAAAATATAAATTAGTCTGGGAGATATTACAAGCATTAAGAGCTCATGATGATAGATTTAATAATACAATTAATAAGATAGATTTAAATAAAAAGAAACCAGATCAAATAGAAATCATTGGAATTGGTGCGAAATCACAAAAAGAAGATTCAGATGATGGATATGTAAAAAGAAAAGCTAAAAGAAGTAAAAATATTGAAGGTCAAATAATAATGGATTTTTCTTCATTTGATGAATGGAGAGATTCAATTTATGCTAGAATGGTAAAAAAAGTTGGTTCTCGTATTTACTGGGAAATGTGGGCAAAAGATGTTGCTGAAATAGCTACATCCCATATGGATAGAATTCGTAAATTAATAAATAGAGATAATCCAGAAGTACAACATGAAGTGGATTTGTTTGTAAAAGGTTTACAAAATAATTTAAATAGTTCTATTACTAAAGATGATGCAATTGAAATGTTAGCACAACATATGATAACAAAACCGGTTTTTGATGCTCTTTTTGAAGGATATGAATTTGTAAATAATAATCCGGTTTCAAAAACTATGCAAAAAATGATAG
>OCVV011298769.1_pt1 | contig 10058 bp, 9 predicted proteins | sample 1539721 | NCBI WGS metagenome assembly OCVV01 (sample SAMN02144230, study PRJEB22623) | gut metagenome | biome: sheep rumen | host: Ovis aries | place: New Zealand
AATACGACAGTATTCCTGCGGTAAATTTAGGCAATCTGACGAAAAATCTGACTGCGTATCTGGCATACAATGGTTGTGCGGTGTTGCCTATAGTAAGACATTTATAATCATAGCATAATGATAAACTATTGTCAATCGCATATTTTCACGAATTTGCCCCTGTTTTATCCAAAAAAACGTAGTGATTTACTAAAGGCATAGCCACCCTGACTCATGCAGTCTCCAACAGACGGAAAAACGTCCGTGAAAAGGCGCAGATCGAAGCTTGACTATCATCAAGGATCGCCGTCTGAAAACCTCTCCAGAAAGCTGTGGCGCTCTCCTGCTTCGTCCTTATACTCTATCAGCTGTGAAAGACTTACATTCGAGACTGAGCTGAAAATATTCTTCTCCACCCTCGGGTTGGTCTTTCTGAGCTCTCTTATCAGTGCCTTTGTCTCTTTGCGCTTTGACAGGCTCTCCTGCTCCTCGCTCTGCTCGGTAAACCGACAGGCACAGCGCAGAAACGTAAGTCCGTTTGCATCACGCCACCTGATTATGCTCTCCTCACGCACAAGATAAAGAGGTCTTATAAGCTCCATGCCCTCAAAGTTCGTGCTTGTAAGCCTTGGCATCATGTTCTGTATCTGACCGCCGTAAAGCATAGACATAAGGATAGTTTCTATCACATCGTCATAGTGGTGTCCAAGTGCTATCTTATTGCAGCCGAGCTCCTTTGCCTTTGCGTAGAGGTATCCCCTTCTCATTCTGGCACAGAGATAGCAGGGATTCTTTTCTATATTATACACGCTGTCAAAAATCTGTGAGTCGAATATTTCTATCGGTATATCAAGCTTTCGGGCATTTTCCTCGATCATAGCGCGGTTTGCAGGCGCATAGCCCGGGTCCATGACTATATAGCGCAGCTCAAACGGAAAATCAGAATGTCTCTGAAGCATCTGCATAAGCTTTGCCAGAAGCATTGAATCTTTTCCTCCCGAAATGCACACGGCTATCCTGTCGCCCTCGGAAAAGAGCCTGTATTCCTTTATGCCCTTTGTAAATCTGTTCCATATATCCTTGCGAAAGCGCCTTTGAAGGCTTCTCTCACATTCTGCCGAAAAGCTGTTTCTGTCTGACACCTGCTATCATCTCCGCTGAAAAAAAATACACTTTATTATAGCACAGACTGTAAGGAAAATCAAGGAAGAACTTAATTAAGGCAACACCGCACGACCCACGGCTAACGCCTCTGCACGTCATCTGCTTGCCAGCTTTCCGTCATATTACCCAAATTCTCCTTGACTTGCGCCAGCAAGCCTGCGTCGAATTTAGGCAATCTGACGAAAATCTGGACGGCGCATCTGACGCACAGGAGTTGTGCGGTATTGCCTTAACAGATTTTTGAAGTATCAATTATCTGTTTACGACTTGACAGAAAGGGCTTTCAGGTGTATAATATCTATGTGTGCAGTTATGCATTCGTTTTTGTCTGAAAGGAAACAAAACTTATGTTTATAAATAGATCAAATAGATCAATAGTCTGTCTGGCGCTGTGTACAGCACTTCTCTGCACGGGCTGTGCTTCGGCGGAGAGGAAAAGCTCATCTTCGGCTGAGACCTCTTCAGCGGCTGAAAGCTCTGCACCTGTAAGTGAAGCTTCGCAGGATACAGACAGTGTTACAGACGATGTTCCCGAGGAGGAAACTCCAAAGGAAGAAACAGGGCCGCTGCTTGCAAAGGCGGCTGAGATTTTTAACAGCAGCACCTACAGCTTTGAATGTACTATGACAGATTCCGAGGGTAATGTTACCGAAATCAAAAGAGATGTTACTCCTGCGGGATATTATCAGGTACAGAAAAACAGCGTCGGAGAAAGCGGAAGCCTTCGTACAGACGGCAAATCGTATGACTTTGACAAAGTAAGCGGTTTGTATACCGAAAGCTCGGTTACTGTGCTTGACAGCAACGTGGCTCAGGTTGCCGAGCAGATGCTTCCTCACACATCGTACCATATCAATAAGCTTGATCAGCAGGAATATGATATTGAGGAATACACCTATACGGGTGAAACCTATATCACAGCTTTCGACTTCTATTTCAGCAAGACTGACGGAAAGCTCGTAAAGTATGTGACTACATATTCTGTTGAGGGCTCTGATGATATAGTTGAGACCAGAGAGTTTACAAAGCTCGGTACCGAGGCTGACAGCACACTGTTTAATATGACTGCGCTTTCGGGGCTTAAAAACTATGATGAGATGACGCAGGAGGAATGTCAGAACGAGTTTGAGCGCATCTGCGATGCAAATGAAGTTACTGACAGTGATATGACAGCCTTCGGCACTTCGAGAGATCAGCTCGGGAAGCTGAGCTTTGATGAGTTTGAGGAGCTTATCTACACCTACGGCTTTGACAGCACCTACGAGAATGCCGCCAAAGAAGCCGACAGCAAGGCGGAGGTGTGATATGAACATATTACAGCTTCTGAAGCCTAAGGCTACAATTGATTTTCTTTACTCTGACAATACTGTAAGGCAGGCTCTTGAGAAGATGAGAAATCACGGCTTTACTGCTGTGCCTGTTATTGACAGAGACGGCCATTATGTGAAAACACTCGCTGAGGGTGATTTTCTGTGGTTTATGATAGAAAACGGCATCACAGATGTGAGAGAGCTTGAACGCTATGATATAGGACAGCTTTCAAAGAGAGTGAATATGAGACCCGTATATGTGTACTCAACTATCGAAGACCTTATACTGCTCTCAATGGATCAGAACTTTGTGCCTGTTATTGATGACCGTGAGGTGTTCATCGGGATCGTTACCAGAAGAGATATACTGGACTTCTGCCACAAAAGGTTAAAAGAGCTGAAGTCTGATGATCCCCAAGGCTAGAGCAGACGCATAAACAAAATGCTCACACATTTAATTTTGAAACCAATATATAAATAAAGAAAGGTTGTTGTAAAAATGAGGAAAAACGAGAAGGGCGGAGCTGCTGCTGTCGCTATTATGGTCATAATCATGATAGTGGCTATTGTATGCACTGTGCTGGTTGTAACAGGAAGGTTTGCTATCAAGAAGTCAGATGTGGACAGTGACGTCAAGGCTTCTTCAAGTGAGGCTGAATCTTCATCTGAGGAAATAAGCGAGACCGATCTCTCATCGGTCGCTCCCGAGCCCGAGCCTGTAAACCTGTATCCGACAAAGTCTGCTGACTACCACGAGATAGACCTTGATGATATTACCTGCTCAGAGGCTATCCTTATAAATGCCGACACTAATGAGATCATCGCAGGAATGAACTACGAAAAGCAGATATACCCAGCTTCACTGACGAAGATACTCACACTTATGGTCGCTGTCGAGAACATCGACGATCTGAAGGCTACCTATAAGTTCACAGAGGAAGACATTGAGCCCCTGATAGAGGATAATGCCTCGATGGTAGGCTTTGAGCCCGGCGAGGAGGTAACTGTCGAGGATCTGCTCTACGGTACTATTCTCGTAAGCGGTGCTGATGCTACTACAGGTCTTGCTAACTACATCTCAGGCTCTGAGGCTGAGTTCGTTAAGCTTATGGATCAGAAGCTTGTTGACCTCGGACTGGATAAGACCACCAAGTTCGTAAACGCTACAGGTCTTCATGATAAGAACCACTACACTACTGTTCAGGACGTTGCTGTGCTGACTAAGGCTGCTATGGAGAGCGAAACCTGCAAGAAGATACTCACTACAGCAAGCTATACCACATCCAAGACTGAGGCTCACCCTGACGGCATTGAGATGACAAGCATTGTTCTTTCACGCTATGCAGGCTACTACATCGACACCGACGGAGATGATGAGGGCGATGCTGATATGATCGGCGGAAAGACAGGCTTCACCGATGAGGCAATGTACACTCTGTCCTCTATCATTGACAAAGACGGCACTACCTACATCTGCGTTGTTGCACAGTCTGACGGAGACATCATCTGCACAGAGGACACTATCGCTATCTGCGAGAACTACATCAACTACGTTGAAAGAAAGCCTGCCGCTGCCGAGGAAGAGGATACCGACTCCGAGGAAAAACAGGACGATACCGAAGCTCATCCCGTAGGCGACAGCGATACTATCAAGGTAGGAGCATAAGCTTACATGATATTTACAGAGCCATGCTGAAAGGTGTGGCTCTTTTTGTTTGACATTGTTTTAATAATATGATATATTAAATAATATGATATAATAATCAAACCGGAGGGATAGCTATGTCAAAGGGCACTATATCGGTCTCGGTGATAAAGAGACTGCCGCGTTACTACAGGTTTCTCGGAGAGCTTGAAAAACAGAAGGTCGAGAGGATATCCTCGGGAAAGCTTGCTTCACTTATGAAGCTGACCGCTTCCCAGATAAGGCAGGATCTTAACTGCTTCGGGGGCTTCGGACAGCAGGGCTACGGATATAATGTCTCTGAGCTGAGAGCCGAGATAGGCAAGATCCTCGGTGTTGACAAGGGCTACCCTACTATTATGATAGGTGCGGGAAACCTCGGCAAAGCAATAGCTTTGCATATTAATTTTGAGTCAAGGGGCTGTAAGCTCACAGGGATATTTGACATCAACCCGAAGCTTACAGGAGAGACAGTCGCCGACATTGCTGTAAGACACACAGACGAGCTTGAAGACTTCTGCCGTGAGCACAAGCCTGTGATAGCAGTCCTCTGCATACCCAAGGAAGCCACAAAGCAGATTGCGGAAAGGCTTGTAGAGCTTGGGATAAAGGCATTCTGGAACTACTCGCACTATGATCTGACAATTGAGCACAGCGATATAGTGGTTGAGAACGTACACCTCGGGGACAGCCTGCTGACGCTGACCTACAATGTGAATGCACTCTGATGTGAACAGCCCACTTCGGTAACGAGGTGGGGCAGGCAGGGAAAACCCTGCACCGCCTTCGCGACGTTCTTTTGCTTGAAGCTTTTCCTGCCTTGACCGCAGAGCAAAAGAGTGCGGAGATTATAATAATACATAAGCCCACTTCATTTCGGAGTGAGCTTTTCTATGGTATGAGAATTGCGTATCATTTCAGTGAGAAGGTATTAAAAAGTGAATTGTGGGGTTTGCACAAATTGTAAAGTTTGAATTTGTTGGTATTAAATAAAATTTCCTTCTTTTCTGCCAAAGCTTGGTTTTATTTCGTATATAATATCAGAGACAACAAAACCTGTTCATAACTACTTCTTATCTCCCCAAAAGTTAACCCCCGAACTGCATGAAAGGGTCAGTTCGGGGGTATTTCTTTGTATAAATGACTGTGCTATTTCTTTGCTCCGTAGGTCTCTCTGTAGGCCTTCATGCTGTCGAGGTACTCCTTGCCCTCAACTATTCCGTCTTCTATTGCCTTGATGATGTCCTCCATTGTGACGATAGAGTATACCCTAACTCCGAAATCCTCATAAGCCTGATCTACTGCCGAGAGCTCGGTATCAAGGGCTTTTTCCTGCCTGTCAACCGTGATTACCATTGCCGTAACGTTCACATCGGCAGCGCTTTTAAGCTTTGGCATTGACTCTCTGAGTGCCTTTCCCGAGGTCATTACATCGTCAATAATAACTACCTTTTCACCGTCTGAGAGCTTCTTACCAACGAACATACCACCCTCACCGTGGTCTTTGGCTTCCTTGCGGTCAAACACATAGGAGGCATCAATACCGTACTTTTTGCTAAGAGCAATAACAGCAGACACCGCCAGAGGAATACCCTTGTAAGCAGGTCCGAAGAGGGTTTCAAGCTCTATCTTGTTCTCGGCTATGCAGTCAGCGTAGAACTCACCCAGTCTTCCGAGCTGAGCACCTGTCTTGTAGTTACCGCAGTTAATGAAATAGGGAGCTTTTCTACCGCTTTTGAGGGTAAACTCTCCGAAGGTGAGGACACCGCAGTCCACCATAAACTTAATAAATTCTTCTTTGTAGGTCATAATGATCGTCCTTTCATAGATACTGATACTATTATAGCACATTCGGAGTATATATGCAAGTGCCGTGAAAACAGCAATATTAAAATATTATTGCACAAAAATAAGCCATACGATTTGTGCAAGCCCCACAATTCACTTTTTAATACCTTCCCACTGAAATGATACGCAATTCTCATACCATAGAAAAGCCCACTCCGAAATGAAGTGGGCTTGTGTATTATTATAATCTCCGCACTATTTTGCTCCGCGTTCAAGGCAAGAGAAGCCTCAAGCAAAGCCATGACGCGTGGCGGTGCAGGGTTTTCCCTGCCACTCCGAAATGAAGTGGGCTAAAATACTATATTGTGACGAGCTTAATTATTAATGAGCTTGTCCTCGTTGCTCCAGCTGTAGAGCTTTCTGATCTCCTTGCCGACCTTCTCGGAAGGATGCTCAGCGTGAAGCTTTCTCATAGCCTTGAAGTGTACCTGTGAGCCTGCGCTCGACATATCAAGCAGGAACTCCTTAGCGAAAGAACCGTCCTGAATGTCAGCAAGTACCTTCTTCATAGCCTTCTTGGTGTCCTCAGTGATGATCTTGGGGCCTGTTACATAGTCGCCGTACTCAGCTGTGTTGGAGATAGAATATCTCATGCCCTCGAAGCCCGACTGATAGATAAGGTCAACGATAAGCTTCATCTCATGAATGCACTCGAAGTAAGCATTTCTCGGGTCATAGCCTGCCTCGCAGAGAGTCTCGAAGCCTGCCTGCATCAGAGCGCAAACTCCGCCGCAGAGAACAGCCTGCTCACCGAAGAGGTCAGTCTCGGTCTCAGTTCTGAATGTAGTCTCAAGAACACCTGCTCTTGCACCGCCGATACCTGCAGCATAAGCAAGTCCGATATCCTGTGCATTGCCTGTAGCGTCCTGATGTACAGCGATAAGACAAGGTGTACCCTTACCAGCCTGATACTCGCTTCTTACAGTGTGGCCGGGAGCCTTAGGAGCGATCATTATTACATTAACATCAGCAGGCGGTACGATGCAGCCGAAGTGGATATTGAAGCCGTGAGCGAATGCAAGAGTCTTGCCCGCAGAGAGGTTAGGCTCGATAGCGCTCTTGTAAAGAGCAGCCTGCTTCTCATCAGGGATAAGAATCATGATAACGTCAGATGCCTTAACAGCTTCCTCGGTAGTCATAACTGTGAGACCCTGCTCCTCAGCTTTCTTCCAGCTCTTGGAGCCCTCATAAAGACCTACGCAAACGTCAACTCCACTCTCCTTAAGATTAAGAGCATGAGCATGACCCTGTGAGCCATAGCCTATGATAGCGACCTTCTTGCCCTTGAGAACGTTCAGGTCACAATCCTGCTGATAAAAAATCTTTGCTTCTGCCATTTTTAATTCCTCCAGTATTAAATACTATTTATTTGTAGCCAGTGGCTATAAACTACATTATAACATAGGTAATAGGGAACAGGTAATAGTTTATAGGTTATAGGGAATAGGGAATAGGTAATAGGTAAGGTATCGCCTTCGGCGATGATCTTAATGGGGCTTTGCCCCATACCCCCTAGGTGATAGGTTGACAATGAAATAACTTATTGAAAAACAACCTAAAAGCTATAACCTAAAACCTATAACCTGTCCTAAGAGTAGCAAATGAATAGTCTGCACTATCTATGTGCCCGAATGGGCATCGTCAGCGAAGCTGACTCAATACCTATTCCCTATTTCCTGTTCCCTATTACCTGATCATCACTACCTGATCAACATTCCCTGATCAACTGTTTCCTGATTACCTAACCTTATTTCTTAGCGTTCAGCACCTCTGAGCCCTTTTCGATAGCGATAGTGCCCGTTCTTACCATTTCAACTATGCCGTAAGGCTCGATGATCTCCTCAAACCTACACAGATTAGCATAGGTGTCACACAGCTCCAGTGTCATTGTAGTAAGCGTCATATCCATAACCTTTGCCCCTGTGATCTCAGCGATAGTCATTACCTCGCTTCTTCTTGCAGCATTTACGGATACCTTTACAACCATAAGCTCTCTTGCCAGAAACTCATCCTTGGCAAAGGTCTTAACCTTTATAACCTCGATAAGCTTATTAAGCTGCTTCTCTATCTGTTCAACAGTGTGCTCATCACCGTCAGCTACTATCGTAATTCTCGAAACGCTGGGGTCATGTGTAGGACCTACCGCAAGGCTCTCAATGTTGAAGCCTCTTCTCGAAAACAGTCCCGATATTCTTGACAGCACTCCGCTGTGATTCTCAACAAGTACGGAAATCGTATGCTTCATAAAAACTCCTCCAAAACGTTTATAGTATAACACCTAAATGTTAATTCAATGTAAATTAATATACATAATACTGTTAATACTTACCTTACAGTGTCGGCATATCCTTATCGACCACTACCTCAACAAGGCAGATACCCTTGTAATCTCTCAGAAGCTCTATCGCTTCCTTTGCAGTTTTCTGGTCATAAGCTCTCATAGCCTTGATACCGTAAGCATCGGCAAGCTTGATAAAATCGGGAGAGCCGTCAAGGAAAACAGCGGTCTGCCTGTCATCATAGCCGTTTGTCTGAAGCTCCCTTACCATTCCGAGCCTTGTGTTCGTCATAACTACAACCTTAATATCAACCTCATGCTGAACGGCAGTAGCAAGCTCCATAAACGACATCTGGAACGCACCGTCACCACAGATAGCAACTACCTCACGCTTCGGGTCAGCAAGCCTTGCGCCGATAGCACAGGGCACTGAATAGCCCATAGTTCCCATACCGCCCGAGGTAAGCAGCCTTCCGCCCTTTCTGAATTCGTAGCTTGTACAGGTCCAGATCTGGTTCTGACCTACATCGGCAGTAATGACAACATCATCAGGCAGTGCATGAGAAAGCTCGCTGATAAACTCTCTCGGCTGTATAGTGCCCTCGGGAGCAGGTGTGTAGTCACGCTTTGCGCTGTACTCTCTGATCTCAGCTATCCAATCGGAGTGGTCGAGTGGCTTTGAAAGCTCTAAAAGCTGTTCAAGCACCATTTTAGCATCACCGACAAGCGGTATATCAGCACCGATGTTCTTGCCTATCTCGGCAGGGTCAATATCTATATGTATGATCTGAGTTGTCTTTTCAAGTGCCAGAGGTGTTCTTACTGCTCTGTCGCCTACCCTTGCACCCACAAGGAAGAGCACGTCACAGGCATTGACAGCATAGTTAGCCCTCTTCACACCGTGCATACCTATCATTCCGCAGAAGAGAGGGTCATCATCGGCAAAGGCAGAAATGCCCATCATAGTTGTGATAACAGGTATCTGCATTTTGTTTGCAAGCTCATTTATCTCCTTCTGAGCATTAGATGCAAACACTCCGCCGCCTATGCAGATAAGGGGCTTTTTAGCCTTTTCAAGAGCCTTCACTACCCTCTTCACCTGAACATAATTGCCCTTAGTGGTAGGCTTATAGCTTCTTATCTCGCACTTTTCGGGATACTTGTAGTCTATAACAGCCTTCTGAACGTCCATAGGAACGTCAATCAGCACAGGACCCGGTCTGCCTGTTCCTGCAATATAGAATGCCTCTTTGAATATCCTTGCGATCTCCGAAGGCTCCTTTACGAGATAGCTGTGCTTTACAAATGGCTCAGCCGAGCCTGTAATATCAGCCTCCTGAAAAACATCGGAGCCTATCTGCTCGGTATTTACCTGACCTGTGATACAGATAAGCGGTATAGAATCCGCATAAGCTGTAGCAATAGCCGTAATAAGGTTCACAGCACCCGGGCCCGAGGTTGCAATACAGACAGCAGGTCTTCCTGTGATACGGGCATAGCCGCTTGCCTCATGACCGCCGTTAGCCTCGTGTCTGACTAAGATATGGCGCATATCGCCTGCGTTCTCGGCTTCGAGAAGAGCATCATAGAACGGGCAGATCGCTGCTCCGGGATAGCCAAAGACGACCTTTACGTTCTCCTTTTTCAGAGATTCCACCATCGCCTGACTTACTGTCATTTTCATTCAAAAGCCGCCTTTCACACTAAGGCAACACCGCACAACCACCGGCATACGCCTTTGTATGCCATCTACTTGCATATTTACCGTCATATCGCCCAAATTTACCTTGAAATA
>OCVV012836889.1_pt1 | contig 10057 bp, 1 predicted proteins | sample 1539721 | NCBI WGS metagenome assembly OCVV01 (sample SAMN02144230, study PRJEB22623) | gut metagenome | biome: sheep rumen | host: Ovis aries | place: New Zealand
TACAAACATATCAATGTTTCTACTGCTATAAAATTGACAAAGTGACAATAGATGCATCAGACTATGATTATGATGATTCTGATTCAGCAGAAGAAGCTTTAATCGCAGCTTGGAATGCTAAGATGGGTGAACTATATGCAGAAGCTCTTGAAGCATATGAAGAGTTTTATACTAATAATGCAAGTACAGCACTTTATGTCCCTGTTGCAAGTGTTGACGAAAGATATGCAATTCCATTTGTTGAAGAAACAAACACTGGAATGCAAGAATGCATCATAGATTTACATATTGAAGGACAACCAGCTAATAGTCAAAAAGATTATTTATTAACCAAAAAAGAAATTAATGAATATTTAGGTGGAAATGTAAGTGAAAATATTCAAGGAATAGAAAGTGTTGCAAATTATCAAGTTAATAATGTTTGGCAGGGTTCAGGAATTGAAGTTACTTTAATAGATTTAGGACCACTTACTACTTCGCCAGAACCATTACCGCCAACACCACCAATACCACCTGAAATAGAAGATGTTCCAAAACCAGAACCACCAGAAGAGCCTGAGGAACCTAAAAAACCTACTAGAGAAACATGGGAAATTCCAGAAGAATCAGAGATGCAAAAACTTAGACAATGTGCTATGTTTGCTATTGCAAATACTCTTCAATCAGTAGGATATGATGTTACTCCTGAAGAAGTAATGAATTGGATGCATGATAAAGGCTATTACGAGTATGATGGAGAGAGTGTTTTAAATCCAACAAATGATTATAGAAACCCATCCAGAGCGAACTTAATCGAATTTGCTACAGAATATATTAATGAACATGGAAATTCTAATGGTGTTAGTAGTGATATAGTAGTTGAAGCTTTTAATGATCCAAGTAATGGTGATTCTAATGTGTATATGAATAGAGACTTTATCATTAATAATTTACCACAAGAAATAGATGGACAAATACAATGGCAAGATGGAGAAGAATATAGTGCAGTTACAGCATGCTATAAAAATACTCCAGGAATTACTAGTGCAACCCATTATGTATGCTTTAACAAGTATAGATATGATGAATCTGGTAAGTTACAAGTTTATGTAATGAATTCTGGACAAAATTATCCATCAGGATGGCAAGATTGGGATGTACTACAAGGAGAAAGTTGGCAAGAAAGCACTGGACATACTGGACAATATTCTGCTGATTCATATGATCCAAGCAATATTTATGATTGGGGCCATACAGTAATAAAATATAAACATACTGCAACTGTATCTGGTGAATCAATGACAGATACTGAATTTAATGCATTAATGGATCAATATGAAAAAGATAAAGCACAATATGATATTGATAAATATAATTATGATAATGTTTTATTACCAGAATATAATGAAAAATTAGCTGCATATAATAATTATATAAACAATATTCTTCCACAATATAATGTAAATCAAGCGAATTATGAAGCAGCACTTGCACAATATAATGCTGATTTAGCAGCTTATCAAACTGCACATGCAGCTTGGGAAGCGGAACAACAAAATGCTTTTGAAAATGAAGAAGTTGTTCAAATAACAATGACAGATAAAAATGGAAACTATGGTTTCCAAAGATTAAATCCATTACATAAATATAGATTGAAATTTAGATATGATGGAATGGAATATATAGCAGATATGAATGATCCTACCTCTGATGGGGAAGTTACAGAAATATCTGATAATATAGCTAATAGAAAAACAGCATATGAAACAGACAGAGATGAAGTAAATGAAAGATTTGCAGACATAGATGCTTCAAATATGAATTATAATGGTCAAAAAGGACCTAACAAAGCATATGGTTGGTTTACAAAGTTAAGAGCTAATGATGCTTCATTTGTTCCAAATGGAGATTTTAAACTTGAACCAAATGGAGGAGAAGATAATAATGTTGGTGCATTTAGATTTGTAGATGCATATGACAGATTCAAACAAGTTTCTATAAAAGAAAGAGAGAACAAAGGTTTAAAAGATATTGATCAAACAACTATACAAAAGATTGTAGAAACTTATGATGATATAGAAACTGCACCAGATATTACATATGAATATATATTAGAAAGCGTACTACCAGGAGACTTAGCAGGAAGAGGAGTAGGAACGAGTGTAACTGAAGGAAATCATGAGTATAATTCATCTTTAGACTCATATGATGAAACTAGACAAGTAGCTAACTTTATTTATGACTCATTAGTTACTGCTGAAACTAAAAATCATTTCCCAGATAAGTCACCAGTAAAATTCTTCTTAGAAGATGCTGGAACAGGAAGAAATGATGATGCTAATAATAGAAATGTAGCAAATTCAGATACGCATACCAATTATAATCATATAGTATGTGATGATCCATTCCCTGTAAATGTTGGAACAAATCCTAGAAGAGTTAACTCTTTATACAATAAAGAAGCAACAAGCAATGAACAAACAATTAATAACAGAGACCAAGCAAGAAATGTTGATTTTACATTCAAAAGAAGAGAAGAAGCAAATCTTGTAATTGGAATGGACCTTGAAAAAGTTACATTGTTGGTAAATGGTCAAAAAGAAGTTTATCAATATGGAGATTTAAATTTATCAGAAGCTAATGTTGAAGACTTAGCAAAAATAACTGTTAGAGCAGGAAATAATCTTCTAAATTATAATAATAGTTATTCAAGAGTTATAACAGAATCAATGTATTTATATGATGGAAAATTAGTGGATAGCTCTGGAGGAGATGTAAGAGATTTAAGTATGTTTATTACATACAAAATTGTTATTAAAAACTCTGGAGTTGTTGATATGGATGTAGGATACATTGTAGATCACTATGATTCATATTATTTAAAATGGGATAAGAATGACCAATATAGAGTAAGCTCTATAGTTGGTTCAGAAAATTGTACTGCATCAGTAACAGTACCACCTTCACATCCATATGAGGCAGATAAGACTGAATTAGGTCCATCAGGTATAAACAATATGTATAATGAATTGTTTATAGAGGTAGGCTCATTGGCCCCTGATGAATCAAAGACCATGACAATTACTTTTGAACAAACTAAAGATGAACATGGAAGACTTAATGTTAACCAAGATTTAAATTCAGGAGCTCTTTTAGTAGGAGATAAAAATGTCGTAGAAATAGATGGATATTCTACAGCGAATAATGATGTATTTAGAAAAGGATTAATTACCCGTCTATCAAATATAGGTAACTTATGTCCAAAAGATTTTTATCCAAATGGAAATAAAGCAGGTTCTCTTGTAGATGATGTTGTAAATCCAACAGAAAATAGGGTAGAAGTAGATACAGCTAGTGCACCAAATCTAGTTATATATATTCCATCAAAAGGTTATATACCTTGTATTAGTGGATATACTTTTGAAGATATAAGATCTGAAGAAAGTGATAAAGCATTAATTGGAAATGGAAAATATAATGAAAGTGATAAAGACAGAAAAGATAATGGAGACAAAGACCAAAAAGTTAATGGTGTAACAGTGCAATTAGTTGAACTAGTTAGAAAAGTTGATCAAAATGGACTAACTGATTCAGGAAACGATACTTATATTAAAGAAAAGATTTGGGGAACGACTACATTTACATTAGAAACCAAAGGAGCTGATGGTAGAAGAGCAACAGGAAATCCTTTATATATACCAAGTGAGAACCCACAAGATAATAATGTCTATAGATATTATAGTGGAAGTGATAAAGCACAAGTTATTCTAGATGTAGATAATGGATATTTATCTGTTTCAAATAAAGTTGATGAAGAAGGCAAAAACTATGTGAGCTTAGAAGGAGATAGTGGTTTCTACAAATTTGTTAATGTGCCTCCAGGATTATTTGTTATAAGATTTATTTATGGCGATACTACTCAAACAATGTTAGTAAAAGGTGCTGATAGCAATGAAGTAAACACTTTACTTAAAAATACTTCTGTTCAAGGAAATCCAAATGATGTAATTAATTACGAAGATCCAACAAATGAACAATATATGTTCTTAAAAGGAAGTTCAGATGGTTATGTAAGTTTAGAGGGACTAAATAGTAAATCTTATAATGGAAATGATTATAAATCAACTATTTATCAATCTGGATTAGATCAAGAAACAACTTATGAAGGAATAAATGGCTATAAAGATTACAATAGACAAAACTTCACTAACGATGATGGCATTAGCATGACTCAAATAAATGATGGTGATTTACTAAGTAAGTTATATTATTATGACATTAGTGGAGCAGATGGTGGAGATCACACTATTTCTGATGCAAAAGATATTTATGCATTTAGACAAAATAGTGATAACTATGCTAAAGGATATTTTTCATCATCTACTGGATCTTTAAAACAAGATCAACAAAAAGCGCAAATTGAAATATTAAAAACAACAAGTAATGCAGATCAACCTGATAACCATTATTCTAATACGTATGATCCAGATAATTATCATAGTATAATTCAAGATGGATCAACAGTTGATAGTTCAATAGTAGGAGAAAATGCAGTAACATTAAGAAACTATAGAAATGAAATAATGAATTCTTTCTATCAAATAGGAACATATACTTCAAGCAATGTAAAACCTACAGATATTTCAGATAATCAAGCAAAACTAGATGCTACTAGACAAGTAAATATGATTAAGGAATTAATGAAATATACTAGAATGGTTGCTCAATCAGGTGTAATCAATTTTGAAATTGAATATACTGTTGAAGATTGGGCAGGCAAGAATGGTAGTGATGGTGAATCTGGATATATTGAAGTAGGTCAATTGAATTCAGGAAACCCTGATGATTTAGGATTACCAAAGTCAGATTATTCAAATAAAGATACTCGTACAAAGCATTACCATATTAAAGATTTGAACTTGGGATTAGTTGAAAGACCTGAAGCTCAAATTAGATTAAATAAAAATGTTTCAAATGTTAAGATTTCTTTATCAAGTGGAGAAACATTATTTGATACAAGTAAGAGTGTTAACAATTTATATTATGCAAGACATAAAATGCATATATATAAGCATGTAAATAAAGGCAGATTACAATCTGTTCAAGTTACAACAAATTCATTTAAAACACCAGAATTAATTCAAGCATATATGGATGAAGAATTGTTAGAAAACTCAACATTAGATATTACTTATTTATTTACTGTAGAGAACATTGGAGAAGTAGATTATTTAGATAAACAATTCTACTACACAGGAAAAACTAATAATACATCATTATCGAATGTTTCAAGAACAAATGTTGATGAAGTATTAGATTATGTATCAAACAAGATTAATTTCAAAGAAAACATTTCAAACAATTTAGATGAATTAAGAGTTAAAAATGTTGACAAAACTAAATTAAATAGTGGTTATGAGAAATCTAAATGGCAAGTTAAAGCTGCTATCCCAGAGGGAGGAACAGAGGGATCTATAAGTGATACAAAAGACTATTATGGAAAATATATCTATCCATTTGGAGTATCACAAGTTGATGCTCAAAGAGATCAAACACCAGTTGGAGGAACTACACCAAATCCATTAAAGAATAATTATTTATGGGGCGCAGATGCAGCATCAAATCTAAATGCTGATTTGGTAAATAGAGAATACTTCGATAGAATTACTACTTATGATACTATTATTAGTACTGATAGATTATCAACTAAGAAATATAATAGTAGCAATTATTCTAGTATACAAGTAAATGGAGGAGTAGCTTATACATTTGGACTAGTTCCAAAAGTATTAGATCCAGGTAATGAAGAAGACTTCAAGGTGGAAACTCCTTTAGCATTAAGCTTGGTAATGGGAGAAAATGAAGATTTAGTATTCCCTAACTTAACAGAAGCCGTTAGAATATCTAATAGTGTGGGAAGAAGATGTACATATTCAACAGTAGGAAATCAACCAATGGCAAATCAACACTCTGGAAACGATGTTACTTCGAAAGAAACACAAGATACTTTACTAGACAAGTATAGTACTTATAATCCAATAGATGTTGTAACACCAATTGAGGTAGATGCTGATAGTTCACAAAGTGTAAGAATCTTACCACCAACAGGATTAAACAAGAATAATTCAAACTTATTCTTTGCTTTAATTGGAGCTGCTTCTATAATAATAGTTTCAATACTAATGCTAAAAGCAGGAATAACTCATAAGAAACATAAAAATAGGAAAGACATCAAGCGCTGGAAATAATTATAAAAGAGATTATAGTTTTCTATAATCTCTTTTTGTTGTATTTATCTTTAATCAAAATTTCAAAAAAATATTGACATAAGCGTTAAAGTTTGGTAATATTACCTTGTTGCAAATATTAATGCTATTGTATTTGCGGGAATAGCTCAGTTGATAGAGCGTCGCCTTGCCAAGGCGAAGGTCACGGGTTTGAGCCCCGCTTCCCGCTCCATTTTTTTGCTCGAAATTCATGGCGCCATGGCCAAGTGGTAAGGCAAGAGTCTGCAAAACTCATATCCTCAGTTCGATTCTGAGTGGCGCCTCCAAAATGAAAAAAGATATCGTAAGATATCTTTTTTATTTGTTTTTTTGTTTTGTCTTCCTTCGTTTTATTTTTAATTTTTATTCTCAATTTTTATTTTGCATTCTGCATTTGGCTTTTGTTTATGTTTTTATTATTTATAGCTACTATTTGCTAAGTATTCTAAAGCATCTCTTCGAGGCAGGGTAGAGGCTTCTTCTTTTTGCTCCTTTGTTATATTAACGCATGCAGCTCCAGGATGACCACCGCCACCATGCTTCATAGCAATTTCATTTACATCAAAGAATTCTTCTACTGATCTATATGATTTTTGACCAAATTCTCCTTTATCCATTGCTACTACTATTAAGTATTTTATTGCTTTGGGATTACCGATTCTTATTATGAATTCAGGAAGTTCGTTGCGATATTCGTAATTAGAATAAACAATTCCAAAATTATTTCCTACATCGTCAACAAAATATTCAGCAGAAGAAAGGATAGTGGTAAGAGCTTTTTCGTATTCTTCTTTTTTCTTATTAATTATATCTAAGTCTTTAATAGCTAATTTGAATTTATCTTCATTAGTAGTAACAAGTTCGATCATTTTATTTATATATTCATTAATACCAACACAATTAAAAAGAATTGCTAAATCATGAGCAGTTATGCCAAATTCACCTTTATTTTTCCATTCCCAATTATCTTCAAGTCTAGTTAACTCAACAAATTGTTCTATACTTTTTGTTGATTTAATATAATTGTTTTTTAAAAGAAATTCATAGAATAGATTTGTTCCACATCTTTTACCAGTATTGTCTTCTTCTAAAATTGTTGTAAAAGAATATCTATTCATTTTATCTTCAATGGCTCGTTTATGATGATCAAATACAAAAACTTTATCTTTTAGCGAAGACTCTGCGACAATAGTCAGAGAAGGATCATATAAAGCTAAGTCAGTAATAAATATTTTGTCATATTGTTCTAATTTGCCAGATTTCAAATAATCTCTAAATGTTAATTCTAGTTTTTCAACATTGGGTGCAAGAACATAGTTCAAGTTTTTAAAAGCTAATTTTGCAAGTATTATACATCCAATCCCATCGATATCACTTTCATGACTAAAAATAATGACACTATCCATTAAGCACCTCCATTGGAAATAGTATATCATATAGCAATATTATTTTAATAAAATCTTAATAAAAAAGTAAAAAAACGTGATCGTAAAATGAATTTTGGCGAAAATAGGGCACCATAGGTAAAAAAATAACCAAAAAAAGGCAAAAACAGGCAGAAAAAGCCTTTAAATTCTTGATTTTAAAGGAAAAAAGATTTATAATATATAATATGATGGTTTATTGTGGATAATAATCTAAAAACCACAATATATTATAGATTATAACTTTATACGGAAGAGGATATATTTAAGGTTTCAAGGAAGGGTTTTATTATGATGAAGATGAAGAGAGCACTATTAGCAATTTTAATGACATGTATTTTAACAGCAACATTAATAATTGGATTAAGTGCAGAAGTAAGAGCGGCTGATTCTAAATATTTTGGATTGTATAATCATTCAAATAACAGGCCAACAAATGTTTTAATTACTACTTATTGTGTGCCTGCATCAGGAAGTACAAATCAAAATAAGCCAGTAATTAAAATTTATGAGTATAATGGATCAGCAAAAAGTTCTACACCAGTAGATCGTAATGCTCAAATATACTGTTTAAGAGCTGGATTAGGATTTGGCGCAGGAGAAGTTAATCCTGATGCAAATACTATAAGAGAATACACATACTCACATGATTTAAAAGATAAAGCAGGAATGGCTAGTACCTATCAAAGTACTTTACCATCAGGCGATTATTATAATGAAATGGTATGGGTTTTAGATAATTTAATAGATCCTAGAGATGGAAATACAGCAGATGATGAAGCAGTATTAAGTGCTGCTGGAACTAATTTAGCTGCATTTAAGACTACTAGAAATGGTCAAATGTCTGAGGAACAATATGCTAATATAATTGAAGCTATTCAACAATGTGTTATTTGGTATTTCACAAATAGAGATAGCGGCAATCAATTTACTCAACAAGCAACTACTACATCAACAATGTTAGGTAGTGGAGGAATTCTTCAAACTTTAGTTGCAGGCATTAAATATGGTGTTGCAGGTGGAACTTATGGTTCTGGAACACCAATATCTCAATTATATAATGCAACAGGTATTGCAGAAAATACACCAGTAGGAAAATTAGCTTATTATTACTTAACTCAAGCTGAAGCAAACAAAGCAACAGCATTATCTTCAACAGGAACCAATACAGCTTCTTTTGATAAATCTAGAGCAACAATGGTTAAAGTAGATGGATACTATTATGTAGGACCATATAAATATACTGGAGTTAATGCTTCAAGTGTAACTATAACTACACCAAACTCTGCACCTCATACATTAGTAAAAGCACCAAATGCAAGTGGAGCAGAATTATCAGGATCATCAGATACCGCAAAAGTAAATGGAAATAAAAATACAGACTTTTATATTAAAGTTCCTATGAAATATAACAATAAAACAGTAGCAGGAACTGTTTCTATAAATGTTAAAGCTTCATATACAAATAAAACTTTAACTTATTGGAATGTTGCAGGAGCAGTAAATAACAATCAACCTTTAGCTGTTATTGCTAATACTCCAGCAACCCTTAATGCAAGTGATTCTAAAGAAGTAAGTAACCCAGTATTCGACTTAGCATTAAGAAAATATATTACTGAAATTAAAGATAAAGATGGAAATGTAAAATATTCAAGTTCAGAATTATCAAATAGAGTTCCAAATATTGCAAAACCACCAGTATTCAATTTAGGAACAAATAATACAACTGCTACAAAAGCACATCAAAAAGATGCAATACAAATTGAAACAGGAGATAGTGTTACATATACAATTACTGTATACAATGAGGGAACAGTAGCAGGATCAAATATTACTGTTACAGATTATTTACCAAGTGGATTACAATATGTATCAGGAGGATGGACAGCAGGAACTGCAGCTAGTGGATATACTCCATATACATTAAATTTCGGAAACATTGGTGCATATGATGAAGGAAATAACCTACCATCTGTATCAAAAACAATTACATGTAAAGTTACAGCAACAGCTGGAACAAATAGAATTGATCTAAAGAATATAGCAGAAATAACAGGTGCAACAGGAGGAACAGATAGAGATTCTGCGCCAGGAAACTTAACACCAAGCAATACATATAACCCATCAACAGCAGAGCAAGGTATGGGTATACAAGATGATGATGATTATGAACATCTATATTTAGCACCAAAACAAGATTTTGACTTAGCAATTAGAAAATATATTACTCAAATTAAAGATAAAAATGGAAATGTAAAATATTCAAGCTCACAATTATCAAATAGAGTTCCTAGCATTGGAAAACCACCAGTATTTAATTTAGGAACAAATAATACTACAGCTAGAAAAGCACACGAAAAAGATGCAATTAAAGTTGCAGAAGGTGAT
>OCVV010000530.1_pt1 | contig 10056 bp, 9 predicted proteins | sample 1539721 | NCBI WGS metagenome assembly OCVV01 (sample SAMN02144230, study PRJEB22623) | gut metagenome | biome: sheep rumen | host: Ovis aries | place: New Zealand
GAATCTGAAGTACCGAGGATCATTAGAGCTTTCGGACCGGATTCGACAAGTGCACGTCTCATGACGGATGATCTGGTGGGATCCGTAAAGATCGCCTGACGAACAGACTCCATTTTTGTCGGTGCCTTTTTGGCTGAGGTACCTGCTACGATCCTGCTTCCGTTAATGAGAAGACCGTCATCGATAATGTAGTAGATGTTGTTGTCTCTGGCGACTTTGATCGCGCGGGTGCTCTTGCCCGTGCCGGAAGGACCAACGAAAGCTATGACCGCGATCCCCGAAAGATATTCCCTTGTCAGCTGATCACTGTTAAGGATCCTTTCAATATTCTTTTCGGAGTCAGAAGAAGAACCGGTATTGAGCGCAGTACCGGTCCTTTCAAAGCGTTTTAATGTCCCGCGAAACTCAGACAGCAAAGTCTTGCGCGGCGCTGTCTGGTTCTTCGCCGTAGAAACGGATTCGTTCTGGGAAATGTTCTCGGGACCGGGCACTTAGATCACCCGGATCAGCCGTTCCAGTTATGATAGACTTCCTGGACGTCCTCGTTCTCGTCAAACATGTCGAGCATTTTCTCGAGACGCTCAACGGCTTCGGGATCGGTAACCTCGGTCGTGGTGATTGCCACAGGTCCTAAAGTCTCATCCGCGAAAGTATAGCCTTTTGCTTCAAGTGCATCTCTGACGGAATAGAAATCCGAAGGAGAAGTTGAGATGATGTAGTAATCATCGTCTGAATCGAAATCGGAAGCTCCGCAGTCCAAAGCATCGCCCATAACCTGATCCTCGTCTTCGAAATCCTCTTTGGATACAAGGATCGTTCCTTTTTCCTCGAAAAGGAATGAGACGCTTCCGTCAACTCCGAGATTGCCGCCGTTCTTATCAAATATATGTCTGACGTCAGCAGCAGTCCTGTTGCGGTTATTGGTCAGAGCTTTTGCCATGATGGCAACGCCCGCGGGACCGTATCCTTCGTATGTGATCTCTTCGTAGTCGTCGCCTTCACCGGCTTCGGCAGCCTTTTTGATGGCACGGTTAATATTGTCGTTGGGCATGTTGGCAGCCTTTGCCTTGGCTACTACGACCTTGAGCCTTGAGTTACCGTTCGGATCAGCACCGCCTGCTTTTACTGCGACGGCTATCTCTTTGGCGAACTTAGTAAAGATCGCGCCTTTTGCTGCATCAGAAGCTTCTTTTTTCCTTCTGATATTGTTCCATTTGGAATGTCCTGACATAAATTCCTCCGTGTCTGAAAATGTGTATCGTTATATTATAGTATGAAATTTATTAAAAAGAGTACCACAATCTTTCCCTCAGTTTGACGACATAAAATTGTCAAAAATATTTTTTATGCACAGTGTCAGTTAAACTTGTTTTTTAGATGTTCCTGTTGTATAGTTTTATACGTGTATGTTTGGGTTCATGCGCCTATTTATTTTGGTGCCTGTTTTTAATAAAATCAACAGGTTACCGGGGAGGGTCAGATGAAGAGGTTAGGAGACATTCTGGTCGAGAGTGGTTTTCTTAACGCGACTGAGCTTGCAGAAGTTCTCGGTGTGCAGAAAGAAACCGGAAAGCGTCTGGGAGAAGTTATTGTTGAAAGCGGTTTGATGTCAGAATTTGACATCCTGCGTGCTGTATCCAGTCAGTATAATTACCCAATTATCGACTTGACGAGCATTGATGTTGATCCGAAGGCAACGGCACTTCTGACTCAGAAGTTCTGCGAAGACAACGTAGTTTTGCCTATTGGTTTCGACAACGACAACCTGGTTGTCGCTATCGATGACCCTATGAATATTACAATTGAAGACGAGCTTCAGTTCCAGACCGGATATCAGATCACTCTGATGCTCGCTACTCACACTTCCATTATCGATGCCATTAAGGTCAATTACGGAAAAGAGAGTGCTGCCAAGGCGGCTGAAGAGCTCAATTCCGATCTGGCGAAGGATGAGCAGGAGGGAGGATCGGAGTTTGATGATGCAGTTAACAGCGCTCCTGTTGTTAAGCTCGTTAACTCCATGATCGATTATGCTATCCGTGCAAAATCGTCCGATATTCATATCGAGCCTCTTGAGGACAGAGTCCGTGTCAGGATCCGTATCGACGGTGTCATGCAGGAAGTCATGAGCAACCCGTTGTCGGCAAGAGATGCTATCACCACGAGAATCAAGATCCTTGGCGGTATGAACATCGCCGAGAAGCGTATCCCCCAGGACGGCCGTATCACAACAGAGATCAACGGCGAACCCGTGGACATGCGTGTATCCATTCTTCCTACGGTTACAGGTGAGAAGACGGTTATCCGTATCCTTGCAAAGAACGATGCCAACCTCAACAGAAAGTGGCTCGGTATCAGTGATCACAACAATGATCTCATCAATAAGATCATTAAAGTGCCTCAGGGAATCTGCCTTATCTCCGGTCCTACAGGTTCCGGTAAGACAACTACCCTTTATACGCTTCTCGCTGAGAAGAACACACCCGAAGTTAATATCATCACAGTTGAGGACCCTGTAGAAATCAAGATACCCGGACTTAACCAGGTACAGGTTAACGCCAAGGCGGGAATGACATTCGCAAGCGGTCTTAGATCTATCCTCCGTCAGGACCCTGACATTATCCTCGTCGGAGAGATCCGTGACGGCGAGACCGCAGAGATCGCAATGCGTGCCGCTATCACGGGACACCTTGTTTTCAGTACAATCCACACCAATGACGCTGTTTCTTCTATCAACAGACTTATCGATATGGGTCTTGAGCCCTACATGGTTTCTACAGCTCTTGTCGGCGTTGTATCGCAGCGTCTCGTCCGCAGGATCTGCACGAACTGCCGTGAAGCGATCGAGCCTGATGAATTTGAGATCCAGTCACTCCGCCTTGACCCGGGCCAGAAGATCTATAAAGGTAAGGGGTGCACGGAGTGTAGCGATAAGGGATACAAAGGACGTATCGCTATCCATGAGATCGTCGTTATGACGAAGAAGATGAAAGCCCTTCTTGAGAGGCGTGCAAGCGAAGAAGATATGCGCCAGCTTGCTGTCACGGAAGGCACTCAGATGCTGCAGGAATCTGCAAGAGCTCTTGTTCTTGAAGGTATCACAACAGTAGATGAGCTTAACAGAGTTGCTTACACGATTGACTGATAAGGAGGTTACTAAGCGTGGAAGGATTTAGTTTATCAATCGAATCGATTCTGTCGGAATCAGTAAGAATGGGTGCATCCGATACCCATATTACTGTCGGACTTCCTCCGATGATTCGAGTCGACGGTATGTTAATGCCGCTTGGCGGACAGCCGTTGACAGCTGCTGACACAGAATATCTCTGCAAGTCAATGATCGACAAGTCGAGACAGCAGTATCTCAACGAAAGGGGCGAGATCGACTTTTCTTACGTCGTTGAGGATTACAGCCGTTTCAGATGCAACGTCTTCAAGCAGCGCGGAACGTATGCCCTTGCGGCAAGAACGATCACTAACGAGATTCCTACATGCGAGCAGCTGGGTCTGCCTAATGTTTTCAAGGAACTCGTTTTGTTACCGAGAGGTCTTATCCTTGTCACCGGTCCTACGGGTTCAGGTAAGTCCACAACACTCGCAGCAATGATCGGTCACGTTAACACATGCAAGAAGTGTCATATCCTCACACTTGAGGAACCTATCGAGTATCTGCATATGCACGGTGAAGCAATGATCAACCAGAGAGAAGTTCACGAGGATACTCTTTCATTCGCAAACGCTCTCCGTGCTGCTCTCCGTGAAGACCCGGATATCATCCTCGTCGGAGAAATGCGTGACCTTGATACTATCAGTACCGCTATCACGGCAGCAGAAACAGGACACTTGGTTCTTTCAACACTCCATACGTCCTCAGCTGCAGACACGGTCAACCGTATCATCGACGTTTATCCGCCTCACCAGCAGGATCAGATCAGAGTTCAGCTTTCTTCTGTTCTTTCTGCCGTTATCTGCCAGACTCTCGTTCCGAGGATCACAGGCGGAAGATGTGCGGCTTTCGAGATCATGATCACGAATGATGCTATCAAGAACAACATCCGTGAAGGAAAGACATATCAGATCGACAGTACGATAGCAACGAGCTTGCAGCAGGGAATGTGCCCGCTCGATTTCTATCTTGCTGAACTTGTTAAGAGAAAGATTATCTCCAGGGATACAGCACTCGAAAGATGCCATGCCCAGGATGATCTTAAGCGTTTTATCAACAACCCTGGTTCTTCGAACAGCCCTCTGTTCGGTGATTTGGAGTATACCTGATTATTGCGCTTGCAATACAAATCTAAAATAAGGAGGAAAAAGATTAATGCCTAATTTCAGATATCAGGTAATTGATGCAGCCGGTAAAAAATCAGAAGGTATTGTTGAAGCGTCTTCTATCGGTGAAGCTACGCGTAAGCTCAAAACCGACGGCAAATACATTTCATCACTTACTCTTGACAGAGGATCGGGACTTGCAAACATGACGATCGGCAGCCCGATGCTGAAGAGCACGGATTTGGTTCTTATCTCAAGACAGCTTGCCTCACTTCTGTCAGCAGGTATTACAGTCGTAAGAGCTTTGGACATGCTTTACCAGCAGCTTGAGAGCAAAAAAGCCAAGAAGTGCATCGGTGAAGTTTATGAGTCGGTACAGGGAGGACGTTCACTCTCGGAAGCTTTCAGAGAGCAGAAGGGTGTCATCCCCAACATCATGATCAGTATGATCGCAGCAGGTGAGGAATCCGGACGTCTTGACGAAGTTATGGAGCGTCTTGCAGAACACTTTGCTAAGGCACAGAAATTGAAGAACAAGGTTTCTTCCGCAATGGTTTATCCTAAGATCCTTGCAGGACTTACTGTTGCAGTCAGTGTCGGTCTCCTTACTTTCCTCGTTCCTAAGATCGGCGATACGATCAAGAGCTTGGGCGGTGAACTTCCTGCACTTACAAAAGCATTGCTTGCGATTTCAGGTTCACTTGTTCATTACTGGTTTATCTATCTTGCTGTAGTTGCACTTGTTGTTTACGGTTTCAAGGTATGGAAGAGCTCCGACAAAGGCGGTGAGCAGTGGTCATACCTCATGCTCAAGATGCCTGTAGTTGGTAAGGCTACCAGAATGAACGCAGCAGCAAGATTTACAAGAACAGTATCAACGCTTCTCAAGTCCGGTATCTCCGTACTTCAGGCCGTTGAAATTACAGAGAAGTCCCTTGACAACCTCATTCTGGAGAAGAAGTTAGCTGAAGCCAGAGTCGAGATCAGAAAGGGTACTTCACTTTCCAAGTCCATCAGAGGCATTACGGAATTCCCGCCTATGATATATGCTATGGTCTCTATCGGTGAGGAGTCCGGTACGCTGGATAACATCCTCGATAAGGCCGCAGATTATTTCGAGGACGAAGCAGATTCCGCAACAGCGAAGATGACTGCCGCACTCGAGCCTGTCATGATCATCATCATGGCTATCATCGTAGGTCTCGTTGTCGGTGGTATCGCAATGCCTATCTTCACGATGGCACAGTGGATCATGTAATTAAGGAACAGTATTTGAAAGGAGAAAACAGATGGATTTTTCAATAGGTAGAGGCGGATCCGAATTAGTAATCGACTGCTCAAGCTCTGACNCTTAAGCTCGCTGTCGGCAGCTATAATCCGAAGTCCGGAAACATAATGATCGACACAATTGGTATCGTTCCTCTTGAGTCAGATGCTATTAATGACGGTGCTATCGCAGATTCATTCGGTATCGTAATGGCTGTTAAGCACGCGATCGCCAGACTCGGAATCAGAAACAAGAGCTGCATTATTACGACAGAGGGTGCATTCGTTCATACCAGAGACTTAGAGCTTCCTGTAGCTAAGGAAGAGCAGCTTAAGGATATGGTTAAGTACGAAGTTATCGGTCAGGGTACCAACCGTGACCTGTCTATCGACTATATCGTTTACGGAACAACAAAGGATGCGGAGACCAATGCTGACAAGATCAAGGTCAGAGCTACCGCTATTCCTACAGACACAATCAAGGATTACCGTGAATTCCTTAAGGAAATGGAACTTCAGCCTACGGCTCTCGATATGAACCCGAACGCTATCAGAAAGCTTTTCTCACAGGGAATCATTAACGGTAACGTTAACATCACACAGTCCACATTGCTCCTCATTGAGCTTGCAAGCAGAACTACAACAGTTACGGTTCTTGACAAGGGCTTCCCGGTTCTTTCAAGAAGACTTCAGTTCGGTCACTCGAACATCCGTCAGGTTGCTGATTCCGTTAAGAAGCTCCAGGGCAGCAATCAGCAGTCCTCTCTTGCCAGACGTCTCAGCATCACAACAACAGATGCAGCAGCAAGTGTGCCGATCGAGGATATCGATGTCTGGAACGAGACAGTTGCTAATACACCTGCTCTTCAGAGTGCTGTTAATGCATACTTCAAGAGCCTTGTAGATGCAGTTTCCCGTACTGCTCAGTTCTCGATTTCCAAGTATCATATTGATACTATCAGCACATGCTTCCTTTATGGATCCGGCGCAGGCTACAAGAAGATCGACAAGGAATTGTCTCGCCAGCTCGGAACACAGGTTGAGATATTAAAGACACTCAGTACGGTCAGCGGACCTAAGAATTTCGAACTGCACCAGTTTGTAAACTGCTGCGGCGCGTTGATTCGTAATGATTAAAGGAGGGGTGTAATTCATGGCTAGCGGAATTAATAAGAAACTTCTTGCTAAGAAAGACATGAACTTCTTCCGGGAGTTCACGGCTAACGCAGCAAGAGCAGCAAGGATGTTAGGCTACGCAATGGCTCTTGGTATCCTTGTAGTTATCATAGTACTCGGCTTGATCGGTGCATTCGCTGTTAGAAACTATATGAAGCAGCAGGAGATCAATGCGATCACAGCAGAGTTGGCAGGACCTGATTATGCAGGTCTTGAGGAAAAGGCAAGACAGCTCCAGGAAGAATTGAAGCAGAAGAACAATTACTACTACGCACTTACCACAATGCGTACCAGTGTTGACAGAACTGCAACAGTACCCCTCGAGATCCCCGGTATCCTTAAAAAGAGCATCCCGAGCGATTCTTATATTACAGACTATAAGATCGATGGATCTATTATGGAGTACAACGGTTACTCATTCACTTACTACAGCCCTGTTGATATGGTCAATATCCTCCAGGCATCCAAGATCTTCACATCAAGGCCGGAGTTTACCTGCACACGTGTTAATATGACTGACATCGGTGCACCTGATAAGATCTATAACAACAAGACCGGTGATGTTATTCCTCTTAATAACTATTATCAGTTCAAGATCAGCGGCACACTCCTTAGCAAGGTCTACATCTCCATCGGACGTTTCGTTAACGGTCAGACTCTTACCAGCCTTTCCGGTGTTGAGACAACTGAGTACACAGCAGGTTCTGAATACAACTACACAGAAGGTATCGATACCTATGTTGCCGGTGGTGTTACTTATAACCTCGTTAAGATCACTGTTAACGGTACAGACGTTGATGCAGATAGTCTCGCTAACGTCAGAGCGGCTCACGCTTTGAGCGGCACTGCAAAAGCTAACGCTGAGATCAACCTGTATTATGAGGTTGCAGCAACTCAGCCTGCAGCTTCACAGCCCGCAGCGTAAGGAGGTAGCAAACAGATGAATAATTTATCAGCTCGTGAAAAAACCGGTATATATGTAATCTCCTTACTGATTCTTATATTGCTCGGTTATGTTCTGGGAATCAGAACTTTGAACAACAAGTATGATGCTCTTGATAAACAGTACAATGAGCTTGTAGCTAAGAGAGATTATCTCAACAAGCTCAAGGATAACGTTGCACAGACAACTGAAGAGATCGCAAGACTCAACGAGAGCATTTCCAAGGTTGAGTTGTCGTTCATCGATAAGCTTGAGAACGAATGCCTCATGCAGTATGTTCTTAAGACATTTGAAGATAACAACATTCCTTATATGTCCAGTATCCAGACAGAAGACGTTAAGTGCCCTGCAGTCTCCTATGCTGACGGCAAGACATCTCCTGACACACTTCAGTGCACAAGAATTAATGTAGTTTATGCAACAACTGACGGATATATCATTCCTCAGTACAACCGCACTCCGGATACTACCCAGAAGTCAGAGAAGGATGCTAAGACTACTGCTAAGGAATTGATCAAGCAGATGGGCAAAGATCCTTATGATAAGGCTGTCGGTTATGACGAGTTCATCAAGGCTCTCGATAAGATGGCTAAGGATAACCCGGGCTGCATTAAGGTAACTAACCTTGAAGCTATCTCACAGGATGGTTACTTCATTATGAATGCTTCCATTGATTTCTATGGAACTGTTCTTACCAACCGTGTTTCTGTTGATACAAGCAAAGAACCTTACACATACTGGCAGGGCGATACGAATGTTGATACATCCGGCGGATTTATCGGATTCCCGTATGTCGTTAAGAATGAGAACAGCCTTTGGAACGGTTATATTATCAGCGGCTTTGATAGTAATTCCACAAGACCGTTTGCGGCTTACTGGGCTAATGCTGCATTCATCCAGCAGTACAATGCCAAGGGTTCTGTTGCTAAGTTCTTCAATGTTAAGGATCCTAGAGAACTTGAGGTTCCTGAGACTAAGAAGAGCAAGAAGAGCAAGGCTAAGGCTACTCCTACGCCTACACTGACAAAGGTTGGAACATAACATTTGAAAGAAAAATGCAAATTGTGGCGAAATTTTGAAAAAAATTGAAAACACCTATTGCATTTCTTCACAATCATGTTATACTGACATTACAAACTCAATAAACCTTACAGGAGGAAATTCAAAATGAAGAAGATTCAGAAGTCAAAGAAGGGCTTTACCCTCGTAGAGATGGTTCTCGTTATCGCTATTATCGTTATCCTTGCAGCGGTTCTCGTTCTTGGTATCGGTACATACCTTAACAAGGCTAAGGCAGCTTCTTCTTCCATCCAGGCTCACAACAAGTCAATCTCACTCGTTAACTCTGAGATTAACGCTGCTATGTAATTTGAGCGGATCGAATTGAAGCAATTTGGAGCGGGGGAGCAATCCCCCGCTCTTTTTATCAAATTGTAAACTTTTTTAACAAACTGTGAACAAATCTATTGAAATATTCCGCAAACCATATATAATATGATTGTAAAAGTATGGATTAATAGTCATCTTAAGTACGGAGGCTGTTATGCGCAAAGTAAGCAAGCAAAGATTAAATGTCCGCGGATTCACATTGGTTGAAATGTTGATCGTTGTAGGTATCATCATTATTCTTGCAGGAGCTGTTGCCCTCGGAGTAAGTGATATTTTGAATCCGGCAAAGAATGCCAGGAACAGCGTAAGCAAGCGTGTTCTCAGCGAATCAAAGTCAATCAGCCTTAGCGAATCCAAACTCGCGGATATAGGTTTTTAAGGAGGCCAGAAATGAAGAGATTTTCTAAGTTTAAATCGAAGAAAGGCTTTACACTTCTTGAGACCCTGCTTGCAACAGCTATTCTCGTAATTGTCGGATCGATGCTTATGGAAGGTTTCATTACAGCAATGGGCTTTTCATATAACTCTTCCGTATATTCCAGATCTGCTGCATTCAACAGCCAGCTTTGTATTACTCAGCTTGCTAAGTGGTCTATGTATGGTGATGGTATCGCAAGCTATGACCCTGCAAATAGCAAAACCGTAGATATTCCTGCAGCATATGCAGATGTAGGCCAATACGCTTGGAACAAGAATCCCAATTACACCAAAGCGAAGTATATCTCTTTTGAAGGATCTGTTTCAGGCGGCAATATGGGAAACATCAGAGTTGCAGTCTATGAAGAAAAGGACGTTAAGACTGGATCCAACAATCTGAATTCATTTACCAATGAGACAATCGAGGGTAATGATGAAGCATATGCTGATAACAGAATGATCCTTTTCTATTATCCTAAGCAGAATGGTACCCCTTCAGATAAGTATTTCGGAAATACTCATGTATACGTAGACTCTAGCGGTAAATACTGGTGGGGATATGAAGATAGTAAAGATCCGGCTGCAGTAGAAGG
>OCVV011304530.1_pt1 | contig 10056 bp, 8 predicted proteins | sample 1539721 | NCBI WGS metagenome assembly OCVV01 (sample SAMN02144230, study PRJEB22623) | gut metagenome | biome: sheep rumen | host: Ovis aries | place: New Zealand
GGGCTCGAGGAGCGGGTCCGTGATCGTCGCGGCCGCCACTGCCGAAACGATGGCGGCGAGGACGAAAAACGCGGCCCATCCGAGGAACGCCGGCGACTTCGCCGCGCGCGCGAGCGCGGCGCGCCCGGCGCGGGAGCGGAGCTCCAGGACGAGCGCCGCGACGAGGCAGACGCGGCCCAGCGGCAGCGAAATCCCGGCGAAGAAGGCGAACGCGGCGGCCATGCTACTTGACGGTCATCGAGAACTGCGCCTGTTCCGGCTTCTTCGCGTCCCCGCGGTCGCGCGAAAGCTCGCTCGCGCCTTCGACGGCGTCGAGGTCGTCGAGGCTCTTGAGTCCGAAGTGTTCGAGAAACGCCGGGGTGGTGCCGAACAGGAACGGCCGGCCCGGCAGGTCGCTGCGCCCGACGATGCGGACGAGCTGCATTTCCATGAGCGCCTTCACCACGTGCCCGGCGTTGACGCCGCGGACGCTCTCGATCTCCGAGCGCGAGACCGGCTGGCGCCACGCGATGATCGCGAGCGTCTCCACGGCCGGGCGGGAGAGCGTGGTCGCGCGGCCCTTGCCCATCATCTGGCGGAGCCACGGGCCGCACTGCGCGTCGCTCATGAACCGGTAGCCGCCGTTCACCTCCGCCAGCTCGAACCCGACGTCGGCCTTCGCGAGGCGTTCGCGGAGCTCGGAAACCGCCTTGCGGATTTCGGACGGCGGGCAGATCTTGGACGGCGGCGCGGCGGAGGCCTTCTTCTCCCCGGCCGCGCGCGCGGCGAGCGCCGCGTCGCGGGCGGCGTCGGCCTCGGCCTTCGGCACGACCGACACGGCGCGGCCGGCGGCGATGTCCGCCTCGGCCTGGACCGCGGCGAGCTCGGCGTCGGAAACGTCCGGCGCGTCGGCGGACTGGGCGCGGCGCGCGAGCTCGACGTCCTCGACGATCTTGTGCAACTCCGCCGGCGTGAGCGGGTGGTCGGCCCCGAGGACGAGCGCGCCGACGATGGCGCGGAGCGCCACGTCGGAGTCGGATTCATGGTTCCACACGGTCCGATCCTCCGATCACGGGCCTCGCCTCGCCGGCTGGGCCGGGGGCGTCCTCGCGGAAGCGCTCGACGACGATTTCGCCGAACGCGGCGTCCTGCGACGCCACGATCTGCCGCAGGCGCAGCAGTTCCAGCAGCGCGAGGAACGTGACGATGATTTCGCCGCGCGGCGACGCGGGCGAGAACAGGGTGGAAAACCCGATGCGGCCGGCGTTTCCGGTGCGGACGAGGATTTCGTCGATCTTGTCCGAGACGCGCCACTTCGCCGGCTCGATTTCGCCGATCGGCTCCACGGGGGCGCGGGCGAGGACGTCCTGGAACGCGTGCAGCAGGTCGAAGAGCCCGATGTCGCCGAGCGATTTTTCGTCCTTCGCGAGCGCGGTCTCCGGCAGGAGGGGGGCGCCGGCCGGCGCGAACATGTTCTGCTGGCGGCGTTCGCGCTCCAGGAGCGCGGAGGCGGCGTCCTTGAACTTCTTGTAGTCGAGAAGCTGCCGCACGAGGTCCCAGCGCGGGTCCTTGCCCTCCTCCCCCTCGTCGGCGGCCTCGTCCCCCCTCGCCTCCGGCGGCAGGAGCATCCGGCTCTTGATGTAGGAGAGCGTGGCGGCCATCACGAGGAACTCGCCGGCCATGTTGAGGTCGAGCATCTCCATCGTGCGGATGTACTCGGCGTACTCGTCGGCGATCCGGGCGATGGGGATGTCCGTGATCTCCAGCTCGTCCTTGCGGATGAGGTAGAGCAGGAGGTCCAACGGCCCCTCGAAGACCTCGAGGTTGACCTTGTAGTCGTCTTGTTGGAGTTGAAGCATGCGCCGAAGTCTAGCACAATCGGTCCGGGCGCGCATTTTTTCCGTTTCTATGCTAGAATGCACCTCCGGCGCGGCGCTTCTGCCGGGTTTCGGGGTCCCTTTCCGGCTCGCGTCGGCGCGTCCAGCCAACGTCCAAAATCCGAATTCCAGCCATGTTTCCGATCCTCGCACAGGCGGCAACCGGCGCCGCGCAGGCGCCGTCGCCTTCCCCGTTCGCGAACCCGATGGTCCTGATGGTCCTCATGTTCGCGGTCTTCTATTTCCTGATGATCCGGCCGCAGCAGCGCCGCGAAAAGGAGCGCAAGGAGCAGATTTCCTCGATGCGCGCCGGCACGAAGGTGCTCTTCTGCGGCGGGATGATCGGCACGGTCTCCGAAGTCCGCGAGAACACCTTCCTCGTCGAAGTCGCAAAAGGCGTCTGCGTCGAAGTCGCCCGCGGCGCGGTCGAACGCCCGCTGGACGACAAGCCGGCCGCCGTCCCGGCGGGCGGCGGCGGGGCCGATCCGCAGCGCAGGCGCTGAGAGGCGCGACACCCAGGTTTTCAACCCGAAAGCAACAAAAAAGCATGAAATCCCAACTCTGGTGGAAGTGGCTCGTCGTGGCCTTCCTGACGGTCACGTCCATCTATCTCGTGACGCCGCTCTCCGAAAAACTCCGTCTCGGCCTCGACCTCAGGGGCGGCTCCAGCATGACCGTCGAGCTCGACGGCGCGGCGCTCCGCGAAATGGTGAAGGACGAGAATCCCGAAGCCTCCGAGGAGCAGATCGAAAAGGCGGTGGCGGACGCCACGGCGGCGGCCGACGAAACGGCCGTCGAGATCATCCGCAGCCGCATCGACTCGCTCGGCACCGAGGAGCCCGTCATCACGAAGGGCAAGAACGGCCGCATCTACGTGCAGATGCCCGGCGCCTCCGCCGAGCAGCGCGCGCGCGCCGAGTCCCTCATCAAGTCGGTCGCGTTTCTCGACTTCCGCCTCGTCTCCGTCCGTTCCGCCGAGAAGGCCGCCCGCCTCCTCGACCGCGGTTCGGCCCCGCGCGGCTACAAGATCGCGGACATGGGCGAAGCCGGCCAGTGCTACGTGCGCGACCGGTCGGTCCCGGAGCCCGACCCGCGCTCCCTGCGCACGTTCGGAGATCCCGATCCCGGCTACATCTTCGCCCTGGAGAAGGACCGCGTCGGCGCGAGCGACGTCTACCGCCCGATCTACATCGAGCGCCGCGCGCGCATGACGGGCCGCTCGCTCTCCCGCGCCGGCGTGACGCACGACGACTACGGCCGCGTCCTCGTCTCCCTGAAGTTCGACGGCGAGGGCAAGCGCCGCTTCGCCGAGATCACGCGCAAGTACTGCGCCGTGCAGGGCGGCCGCGCCGGCCGCCAGCTCGCGATCGTGCTCGACGGCATCGTCTACTCCGCCCCCGTCCTCGACGAGCCGATCACCGGCGGCGCCGCCGTGATCCGCGGCTCCTTCACGCTCGAAGAGGCGCAGACCCTCAAGAACGTCCTCAACGCCGGCGCGATGCCCGCGCCGCTCAAGTTCCTCGGCAAGCGCTTCGTGAACCCGACGCTCGGCGAAGACTCGATCGCCGACGCCAAGGTCGCGATCTGCGTCGGCGTCGCCGCCGTCCTCCTCTTCATGGCGCTCTACTACCGCGCGATGGGCGTCGTCGCCGATCTCGCGCTCCTGCTCAACTTCGTCCTGTTGCCGCTCGCGGCCGTGCTCGCTTCCGGCCTGCTTTCGCAGTTCTCCAGCGACGCCACGATGTCCGGCGGTTCGCTCCTGCGCCTGCCGGTCCTCACCCTGCCGGGCATCGCCGGCATCCTGCTCTCCGTCGGCATGGCGGTGGACGCCAACGTGCTCATCTACGAGCGCACCCGCGAAGAGACCGCGGCCGGCCGTCCCGGCTGGCCGGCGGTGATGGCCGGCTACCAGCGCGCGTTCTCCGCCATTTTCGACGGCAACATCACGACCATCCTCACGGGCGTCGTCCTGTTCGTCTTCGGCACCGGCCTCATCCGCGGCTTCGCCGTGACGCTCGTCGCCGGCATCGTCGCCTCGATGTTCACCGCGCTCTTCTTCACGCGCATCGTCTTCCAGAGCGCGCTCTCCGAGCAGACGCAGTGGAAGCCGAAGATGATGCAGGCCGTGAAGCCGGGCGTGAACATCCCGTTCATCGCCAATTCCCGCCGGTTCGCGACCCTCGCCGTCGCGGTCATCGTCGTCACGCTCGCCGTCACCGCCGTCCGCGGCTTCAAGAAGCCGTCGTCCATCTTCGGCGTCGACTTCACCGGCGGCGCCCGCGTTTCGTGGTCCGTCAAGCCGGCCACGCCGGCCACGGCGGCCACGGCGCAAGAAAGGACCGAAGGGACGGAAGGGACCGAAGGGACGGCCTCCGGGGCCGCGCCCGAAGCCGCTGCCGAAGCTTCCGCCGAAGCGGTGGCCGAAGCCGCTGCAGAGGCCGCGCCCGAAGCCGCTGCCGAAGCTTCCGCCGAAGCGGTGGCCGAAGCCGTTGCAGAGGCCGCGCCCGAAGCCGCTGCCGAAGCGGTCGTGGAGGATCTTTCGGAAGAGGCGAAGGCGCTTGCGGCCGACCACGGCGCGCTGCCCTCGCTCGCCGCGATCCGCGCGGCCGCGAAGGCCGCCGGCGTCGACGACGCCGAGCCGCAGTACCAGTTCTCGGACGGCGGCGCGTTCCTCGAAATCAAGACGGTCCTCACCGAGATCGACGGCACGGAAATTTCGGAGGTCCTTTCGAACGCCCTCTCCGACGCTTCGGATCCGGAGCTCGCCAAGGGCGAGTTCACGTACCTCGACATCGACTCAATCGGCTCCCAGATCGGTTCCGAGATGAAGAGCACGGCGGTGAAGGCGATCGCGCTCTCGACGCTCATCATGCTCGTCTACATCGGCTTCCGCTTCGAGTTCGGTTTCGGCCTCGGCGCGATCGTCGCGCTCGTGCACGACGTGCTGATCACGATCGGGATCTTCGCCTGCCTCGGCTTCCAGTTCAACCTCACGATCGTCGCGGCGCTCCTCACGATCGTCGGCTACGGCGTGAACGACACGATTGTCCTCTTCGACCGCGTCCGCGAAGAGCTGAAGCGAGACCAGAAGTCGTCCTTCCCGGACCTCGTGAACCGCTGCGTGAACCAGACGCTTTCGCGCACGGTCCTCACGTCCGTGACGACCGTGATCCCGGTGGCGGCGCTCATCCTCTTCTGCAAGGGCGACATCCGCGCCTTCGGCGTCTGCATGCTGGTCGGCATCGTGGTGTCCACCTTCTCCTCGGTCTTCATCGCCTCGCCCGTGACGCTCGCCTGGTACAAGGGCAAGCGCCCGGCGTTCCAGAAGAACTAGCGCGGGAACGCCGCGCCGCCCGCGCGCCGGGACGCGGGCGGCGGCCGGCTCCGGTTCCCGGTTCGGAAAACGCAGTGGCAAGGAGGATCCAATCGTGACATCAGCAGTCGTCGTGGCGGCCGGAAAGGGCAGCCGAATGGGCGGCGGACCCGACAAGGTTTTCCTGAACCTGGGGCCGAAGCCGGTTCTGGCGCACGCGCTCGCGGCCTTCGAGAACTGTCCCGACGTGGACGAAATCGTCGTCGTCGTGCGGAGCGACCAGATCCCGGCCGTGCAGGGGCTCGTCCAGATGTTCGGTTGCCGCAAGGTGCGCCGCGTCGTCTCCGGGGGCAAGTCCCGCCTCGATTCCGTCCGCAACGGCGTGGCGGCGTGCGATCCCGATTCCCTCTACATTTCGGTCCACGACGGCGCCCGCCCGTGCGTGACGCCGCAGCTCGTCTCCGACACCGTCGCCTCCGCGAAGAAGCACGGCACCGGCGTCGCCGCGACGAAGATCGTGGACACGGTGAAATCCGCTTCGCGCGTCGGCGTCGTCGAAAAGACGGTGGACCGCGAACCTCTTTGGACCGTCCAGACGCCCCAGACCTTCCGCGCGTCGCTCCTGCGCAAGGCCCTCGCGGCGGCCGACTCCAAGGATCCCTCCCTGACCGACGAGGCGGCCGTCGTCGAAGCCGCCGGCGCGGAAGTGCGCCTCGTGCGCTCCTCCCTGCCGAACATCAAGATCACGGTCCCGGACGACCTCGTGCCCGCGGCCCGTCTTCTCGGAATCGCAACGGTGTAGTTCCGATGCCCGGAAAAAGAACAGCGGTCGTGGGTGACATCCACGCGAATCTCGACGCCCTCGAAGCCGTCCAGGAAGACGCGCGTTCGGAGGGGGTCACGGACTGGCTCTGCGTGGGCGACGTCGTCGGCTACAACGCCTGCCCGAACGAATGCGTCGAAACCGTGCGCGCGCTCGGCTGCCCCGTCGTCTGCGGCAACCACGACCATTACTGCGGCTACGACGAATCGCTCGCCGATTTCCATCCGATCGCCGCCGCGGTCGTGGAGTGGACGCGCAGCCGGCTCGATCCCGCGAACGCCGCGTGGCTCCGCTCCCTGCCGTATTCGGTCGTCGAGCACGGCGTCACGCTCGTCCACGCCACGCTCGACGAGCCCGAGCGCTGGGGCTACGTCTTCGAGGCGGTGGACGCCGATCCGTCGTTTTTCTACCAGGCCACGCAGCTCTGCTTCCACGGCCACACGCACGTCCCGGCGGTGTTCGAGAAGCGCGGCGGCACGGTTTCCCGGTTTCCCCCCGGGGACGTGAAGCTCGAATTCGGCTGCAAGTACTTCGTGAACGTCGGTTCCGTCGGCCAGCCGCGCGATTCCGACCGGCGGGCGTCCTACTGCATCTGGGACTCCGACGCGCGCACGGTCTCCTTCCGCCGCGTCGCGTACGACGTCGCGGCCGCGCAGGCGCGCATCCGCGGGGCGGGCCTTCCCGAGCGCCTCGCGAAGCGTCTCGAAATCGGCCGCTAGCCGGCTCCGGTTTTCCGCAATCAACAAACCCTCCAACCCTCGCATATGTCAGCAGCACCGTTCGGCATCGACCGGATCCTCCAACTCCTGCCCCACCGTTTCCCGTTCCTCCTCGTGGACAAGGTCCTCGAAGCGTCCGACGACGGCAAGCACCTCGTCGCGCAGAAGTGCGTGACGATGAACGAACCTTTCTTCCAGGGCCACTTCCCCGGCAACCCGGTCATGCCGGGCGTCCTGCTCGTGGAAACCATGGCGCAGGCCTGCGGCCTCATGTGCCTTTCGGCCACGACCGAAGACGCCACCGGCGGCGCCAAGGCCTACGACACGATCCTCATGGGCATCGAGAACGCGAAGTTCCGCCGCATGGTCGTCCCCGGCGACGTGCTCCGCGTCGAAACGTGGCTCACGCACCGCGTCCGCAACATGGGCAAGGCCCGCGGCGTCGTTTCCGTCGACGGCAAGACCGCCGCGGAGTGCGTCCTTTCGTTCGCCCTCACCCCCCGCAAAGGATCCTGAACGATGTCCGGCATCCATCCCACCGCGATCGTCGCCCCCGAGGCGAAGATCGGCAGCGGCGTGACGATCGGCCCCTACGCCATCGTCGGTCCCGGCGTCGAGCTCGGCGACGGGTGCGAAATCCAGACTCACGCCGTCGTGGACGGCGACACGACGCTCGGTCCCGGCTGCCAGGTCTTCCCCTTCGCCCACATTGGCGGCAAGACGCAGGACCTCAAGTTCAAGGAGGGCAACAAGACGTACGTGAAGGTCGGCGCCCGCACCGTGCTGCGCGAGTACGTCACGGTCAACTGCGGCACGAAGGACGGCGAATCGACCGTCATCGGCGACGACTGCCTCATCATGGCCTACTGCCACCTCGCCCACGGCTGCGTGTTCGGAAACCACGTCATCGTCTCGAACTCCTCCCAGTTCGCCGGCGAAGTGACGGTCGGCGACTGGGCCGTGATTTCCGGCCTCGTGGGCGTCCACCAGTTCGTCCGCATCGGCTGCCACGCCATGATCGGGGGCGGCAGCGTCCTCAAGCAGGACGCCGCGCCGTACTTCATCACCGACGGCGTTCCGGCTTCCGCGCACGGGATCAACACGATCGGCCTTTCCCGCCGCGGGTTCCCGCGCGAGACCGTCGTGGCCCTCCGCGACTGCTACAAGCTGCTCTGCCACGACGGCCTCAACGTCTCCGACGCCATCGTCGCGATCCGGGAGTCCGTTCCCGACCTTCCCGAAGTGCGCACGCTCGTGGAGTTCTTCCAGACCACCCAGCGCGGCGTCATCCGCTAGCGTCGGCGCGCCGCGCCGGCGGGGACGGACCGCCGAAACCCATGACACACCGTTTTCTCCACCGATTCGCCGCCAGAACCGTCGCGGTCGCGTCCGTCCTCGGGACGCTTCCGGTTTCCGCGCAGGACGGGCCTTCCTCCGCCGGTCCGGCGCCCGCCCCGGCGTCCGGAGACTTCCTCTCCTTCGCCTTCGACCGCGTCGACATTCGCGCCTTTGCCCAGGTCGTCGGGAACTTCACCGGCCGCAAGATCGTCGTCGCGGACGGCGTCGAGGGCGACGTCACCGTCGTTTCCCCGCGCGTGTCCCGCGAGGAGGCGTGGACGCTCTTCGGGTCCATCGTCGAGTCGTGCGGCTTCACGCTCGTGCCGGAGGACGGTTTCGAGCGCGTCGTGCGCCTGCCGGACCGCGCCGGCGGCCCCGGCATGGGCGCGCTCGTGCCGGAGGACGGCGAACTGCCCGCCCACGGCCTCGTGACCGCCGTGCTCCACGTCGAGCACGTCCCGGCCGTCGAGATGCGCGACCTGCTCGAAGGCCTCGTCCGCCGCAAGGACGCCGTTTCCGTCCTTCCCGAGACGAACCACCTCGTCGTTTCCGACACCGCCGAGACCGTCCGCCGCGTCCGCGACCTCGTTTCCCGCCTCGACAAGCCCGGCATGGCCCGCGCGACCGAGGTGATCCCGCTTTCGCACGCCGACGCCTCCCAGGTCGCGCGCCAGATTTCCGCTGCGTTCGCCGAGAGCCAGTCCCGCGCCCAGCAGCTGCTCCAGCGCATTCCGTCCGCCACCGGCGCCACCGCCGGCACGCCGGCTTCCATGCGCCCGCCGACCGTCGTCCCGGTCGAGCACGCCAACGCCGTCATGGCCACCGGCACCCAGGCGCAGCTGCAGTCCGTCCGCGAGCTCCTCTCCAAGATGGACGTCCCCGCCGCGCCCGGCCGCTCCGGCCTCCGGATGATCCCGCTCGACTACCTCAAGGCGGCCGACGTCGCGAAGAACGTCACCACCCTGCTCGAAAAGTTCGCCGCCGGGAACCCCGACCCGGCTCTCTCGCGCCGCATCGCCGTCGAGGCCGTCGAGAAGGCCAACGCCCTCCTCGTGAACGCCCAGCCGGCCGATTTCGAGGAGGTGAAGGAGCTCGTCCGCTCGCTCGACGTCGCGCCGAAGCAGGTCCACATTTCCGTCCTCATCGCCGAAGTCTCCGAGGGCGACGCCGACACGCTCGGCGTCCAGATCACGGGCCTGCGCACGCCCGACCGCGTGGGCGGCATCGGCATGGGCGCCTCGTCCCGCTTCGCGGACGAGGCCGCGACCGGTTCCGGCCTCCTCGGCTCCGTCGCGTCGAGCCTCTACCCGGAGGGCCTCACGTTCGGCATCGCGCACGGCTCGCACCGCGACGCCGCCGGCAACCTCGTCTCCGACTACCCCGCCGTCTTCAACGTCGACGCCGTGAAGCAGAACTCCAAGGTGAAGATTCTCGCGAATCCCACCCTCGGCGCCCAGAACAACTCCGAGGCGGAGGTTTCGATCGTCAACAACATCCCGCTCACGGAATCGACGATCACCGGCACCGGCGACGACCGCGACGTCATCCAGAACATCACCCGCCAGGACGTCGGCGTCAAGCTGTCGCTCACGCCCCACGTCGTTCCCGGCGGCCTCGTCCAGATCGAGCTGGCGCCGTCGATCGAGGCCGTCGTCGATACCGGGACCGCCGACGGCGGCAGCTACGCGCCGACGATCTCCAAGCGCTCCGTGCGCACCACGATGACCGTCCCCGACGGCGAGACGATCGTCATCGCCGGCCTTTCCCGCGCCGACCGGACGCGCGTGAGGCGCAAGATCCCGCTCCTCGGGGACGTCCCGCTCCTCGGCTGGCTCTTCCGCTGGTCCACCGAGCAGGAAGAGCGCACGAACATCCTCATCTTCGTCACCCCGCACGTCATGGACGGCGCGGACGCCGCTTCCGCCGTGCGTTCGGACCTGGAGGCGTCGACCGGACTGCGCGCTTCCGCCATCCGCGAAGAGCTGCGGGCGGCCGCGGCGGGGGCGG
>OCVV011262311.1_pt1 | contig 10051 bp, 7 predicted proteins | sample 1539721 | NCBI WGS metagenome assembly OCVV01 (sample SAMN02144230, study PRJEB22623) | gut metagenome | biome: sheep rumen | host: Ovis aries | place: New Zealand
CGTCTTGAAAGGTCCATGGCAGGATGCTTTAATGAAAAACTGTCGTATTTATCATGCACAGGCTTTCCTTTCTCTAAGACATTCTTATATCTGAAAGAGGAAGGAAATGCATTGTTATATGTGGTATTGTACATTGTGGTTCCTCCTTCGTTAGACTTAGGCCTTATGCCCACCAATCTGCTCATTTCTCATTCTGGTTGTTGCACTTTCTAAAAAGTTTGTTCCTTTTAGTAGGGCATTGGCTCCGTACTTGTTTCTGACTTCAAGAAGAGCAGCGTGAATTCTCTTCTCCCTATCCAAGGCATCATAATCGGTAAAGAGATCCAGCTGATATATTCCATCATCGCTTGTAACATCGCAGGCACTGACACCGAGCCTTCTAAGCAGGATCCTGTGATCGCTCTTTTTGGCAATGTCCTGCATGATCTTAGGAATGATGATATTTGCAGCATTAGTAGCGGCAGTTAATCTGACAGTTCCGTTGGAGTGAGCAGGATGGAGTCTTCCGTACCAGTCGATGGATAGTCTTCCATCATATTCAGGGAAGTACTCCATGCTTTTGTAATCGTAACTTATCCACCAGGTGAATCTTGAGGATACAAGGTTCTTTTTGTACATATCGCAGCACAGTACGTCGATCATCTCCTTAAATACAATGCAGGCCTCTTGGTATTTGTAAGGTCTTGGAAGTACCTGACCATTGGTAAGGGAGTGGTTGTCGCTCTTGTAGTGCTTAATATCATACATGGTGACAGGTTCTATCCCCCATGCATGATCGATCAGTATTTCTGCATCAATACCGAAGATTTTATACAATAGCTCTTCATCCAGCTGTGAACGTTCAGCTATATCACCCATGGTGTACATATGATTGCTGGCAAGCCTTGCAGCTTTGCCACGACCTATCTGCCAGAAGTCAGTGAGAGGTTTATGCTCCCATAAAAGAAGCCTGTAGCTTTCTTCCGTAAGTGATGCGATCCGGACCCCGTCTTTATCGGCGGGAGCTTTCTTGGCCACTATGTCCATTGCAACCTTGGCAAGGTATAGGTTGGTCCCTATCCCGACAGTTGCCGTGATGCCGGTATTCTTCAGAACATCACGTATAATGGTCAGCGCCATGAAGTGGGCCGGATGCTGGCAGGCCTTTCTGGCGGCATCTTCATAGAAGTGCAGATATGGCGTGCAATCAATAAAGCATTCATCAATGCTGTATACATGGACATCTTCGGGTGATACATACTTTAGGTATATTCCGTATATCTGTGCAGAGATCTTTTCATATTCCGCCATACGTGGAGTTGCCGTGATATAACGGACTTTGGTATGATGGAGTTTTTCATATTTACTGATCGCTTGTTTGGCTTCAAAGAGTCTGGGCCTACTGGGAACGCCGATACCTTTAAGAGCAGGAGATACCGCAAGGCAGATGGTCTGATTGGATCTGCTTGCATCTGCTACAAGAAGCTTGGCACTTAGGGGATCAAGCCCTCGGGCAACACATTCTACAGATGCATAGAAGCTTTTCATATCTATGGCGATGTAAGTTTTTTGGTTAATATCCATATGATCTAATGACTTTAATGGTGCAAATCTGAGCACTGATCAGGTTTTGGCAATCAGGGCTAAGCAAACAGGATGTGTTCTTATCAGGCAAAGATGCTTAATCTGTGGCGAGCTTGCCAAATATTTTGAAAGTATTATATTCGCCCACTTCAATAGGCTTGTACTTGGCATTGAGTGATACAAGGAATGTTCCCGATTTATTGACTACATATTTTTTGATATAAGTCATTCCATCTAGAAAAAAGAGTCCGATGTCACCTGATTCGAGCATGTCTTTTTGCTCGATCCAGACTAGCTCTTCGTCATGGAACCTAGGTTCCATACTGTCTCCTGTAATGTATACGCCAAAGTCAGCTTTCTTAGGAACAGGTTCTGTGATCTCCATTATTTCGAAGTTCTCTTCATCAAGAAAATTACCGGTACCTGCTGATGCAGAAATAAGAGCTATCTTCATGAGACGAGGTCTTATATCGATAATATCTGAGCTGTGCTTCTTGTAATCTCCGGACTTTTTGAGAAGATCAATGTATTCGAGTGCCTTCTGAGTCCCTTCAGAATTAAGGTCTTTAAAAGGATCCAGAGGATTCTCACCAATGAATTCTGTGTAAATATCGCTTATCTTAAGTATCTCACAGACCGTCAGAAGAGCTTCGGCGCTGGGGGTAGTGTTCCCTTTCTCCCAGGCACTGATTCCTGCATTGGTAATGACGATATTGTGCTCTGCAAGCTGCCTGGCAAGGTCTATCTGGGATAACTTCATCGTTTTGCGATGTTTTGCAATAACTTTACCTATGTCTTTTTTCATGTTTTCCTTTCCTTTTTGCTATAGCTGTTATAAGGGAAATGATAAAATCTAAAATCCAGTTCAATGCCCTTAGCAGAATGTACGTGTGCAAGGAGTGTTATCATCTGGAATTTGCTTTCAAGTCTATAATTAAAACATAACATATTTTCTTACGCAATTCAATCCGTAATTGAATTAATATGTTGCACAATGTATAATATCAATGTATAGTAGATTATGCATGCTTGGTGATTAAAAAAATCAATTATGGTTTTAATGCCAAGCAAGTAGTAACTGTTTTAAAAGCAAACAAAATTCAGGCATAAAGCTTGCAAAGGCTAAGCTGGTATTAGGTGGCAAAGTGCTGAATAAAAGATAGTTGGGGGTGAGTAAATGCTATAGAGATGACTGATTATAAAGATGTATACCGATAATGGAGGCCTCAGTGTCGGCATACTATTATTCATAGTTTTTTAATTGTAAGGCTTTTTGTATGATGCTATCATTAAAGGAGAGTTATAAAGTTAATGGGAGAGTTAGAAGCAAGCACCAGTGACAATAATCAGCGAGATATTAATAAAATCGTTGACAACATGGATCTGTTTGATGATGATCTGATGGCACTGGTTTTCAAGAAAAATATACCGGCAACAGAGCTGGTACTAAGTATCATTTTTGGAAGGAAAATAACCGTAAAAAGCGTTTATACACAGGACGAGATGCGAAGCCCTGAAATTGGTGGACGAGACATTGCTCTTGATATCCATGCTTTAGATTCTGATGGTACTGAATTTAATGTAGAAGTTCAAGGTAATTCAGAAGGAGCACATGTAAGAAGAACACGTTTTCATAGTGCTGTCATGGATTCAAGGATGCTGAAAGAAGGTGATCCATTCAAGGCCCTAAAGGATTCGTATGTGATATTCTTCTATAAGCATGATAAGTTTGGTAAAGGATTGCCGCTGTACCATGTGGAACGAGTGGTTCTAGAAACAGATAGTCTGTTTAATGATGGATCACATATTATTTATGTTAATGGTAAATATAAAGGTAACGATGAGATAGGAAGACTGATAGAAGATTTCCATTCAAAGAATGCAAAGAATATGCATTTTAAACTCTTGGCAGATGGACTCCATCATTACAAGGAAACAGAGAAAGGTCGTGATATTGTGTGTGAAAAAGTTGAAAGATATGCCAAAAAATATGCCAAAGAACGTGTCGAAGAGAATAGAATAAAGACATTGACGCAGAATGTTAAAGTGCTAATGAAAAACACTTCTTTTACAATGGAACAGGCGTTTGATAGTTTGGAAATTTCAGAGACGGATAGAACAATTATTTCTGAACAACTTCAAGTGTAATGGTCATATGAGTATACACATCATAATGTGTTTGGATGGCGGTAGATCTTAAAGATCTACCGTTTTTTTGGGGTGAATATATGTGCCCTCACAAATTCTTCTAGGATAATGAACCGCTATGAGATGATGATGCCATTTAAGGGGAAGTGGGATTTATTTTCTTGAGAAAACTCATATTCCTATTGAGAAGGCGACAGTTCTTCAAGCTGATGAAATACTTGGAGAGGTAGAAGGGTTCTGGGATCAGTAGGTTAAATAATTACAAAATCTTTTAGTGTTGTGTTAGTATAAAAATATGAGTGATTACAAAATTGCTATCTGTGATGACACAGAAGTGGATAGAAACTATATAAAAGATATTGTAAGTAACTGGGCGCATCAAAGCGGACATAGCGTAGATATATGTCTTTTTTCCTCCGCAGAAGAGTTTTTATTTGAATATGAAGAAGATAAGAGCTATCAGATTCTTTTGCTGGATATCGAGATGGGTAAGATGGATGGAGTTACTATGGCTAAGAAGATCCGGCAGGCAAGTGACAGTGTCCAGATAGTGTTTATAACAGGTTATTCTGATTATATAGCTGAAGGGTACGAGGTAGCGGCGCTGCATTATCTGATGAAGCCGGTCAAGGAGGATAAGCTGTTTGAAGTTCTTGACAGGGCTGCTAAGAAGATCTCAAAGGACGGGAAGGTGCTTATACTTGAATCAGGCGGCGAGATAGATATGGTTCCGATCTACAGGATCAGGTATGTTGATGTCAGAGCCAACTATATAACTGTTCATGCGGATAAGGATATTACGGTTAAAAAGACTCTTAGCGAGATAGAAAAAGAGCTTGATGAGAGATTTTTCAGGGTCGGAAGATCCTGTATTGTAAATCTGACTTGCATAAGCAGAGTTACAAAGACGGATATCTACTTTAATGATGGCGGATCTGTACAGCTTCCGAGGGGAAGCTATGAGAAGGTTAATCGCGCGATCATTAATAACTCCTAAATCAGTAATATGTTTGATTTAGAATACTTAATAATTCAATTGCTGAAGATGGCATCAATGAATCTGAGTACGAGTGGAATATCATTATGAATATTTTTACAAAAAAGATAGACAAAGAAATAGAAGTATACCAACGCGAACTTGTAGAGACTCACTACAAAGAAGTCGATAACATGTACAGGAAAATGCGCGGCTGGAGGCATGACTACCGCAATCACATTCAGATGATGAAGGCGCTTGCGGCTAATAATGACATGGATGGGATAAGGGCGTATTTGGACCAGCTTGATACAGATCTTAATACGGTTGATACCGTTATAAAGACAGGTAATGCCATGGCTGATGCGATCCTTAACAGTAAGATATCGCTTGCCCAGTCCAAGGATATAAATGTTCAGGTCGATGCCCACATTCCTGTTAAGCTCAAAATGTCAGAACTTGACCTTTGCTGTATCATAGGCAATCTTTTTGATAATTCGATAGAGGCGAGTTTAGAGCTCCCTGCTGATGAGCGTATTATCCGTGTATATATGGACATGAAGGGAACTCAGCTCTATATTTCTTTTACCAACTTTACAGCAGGCAAGAAGCTCAAGAAGATCGGTAAACTCTTTAGCACCACCAAAGGTGAAGGGCACGGTTTTGGCCTTATCAGAATCGATGGAATCGTAGAAAGGCTCGGCGGTTACCTTAGCAGGAACAGTGAAGACGGAGCGTTTACAACAGAGATTCTGATACCGCAAATGTAAGTAAAACACAAATTCATCCCCAGAATAAAGCAATTCATCCCCGAAGAAATTTGGGGATGTTTTTTATGCTATGATTACAATGTCAAAAGACATGTAGCGAATCAATCCGGAGAAAAAGCTGCGAAAACACAAAAATAGAATTAAAGAAATCAGAATCAAAAAGATTCGGACACCAAGAGATTAGAACGATAATAAATGGGGCGGTAATTATGGATAATAATACTGATAAAACGAAGGAAAACAAGAAAAAGCCAAAATATTCCATTCCAAGTAATATAGCATTCATGATAAGCAAAGCCTGGAACGGTCATAAGATAGTACTTTTCTTCTGTCTTGCAACAGCGCTTACTACATTTGGTAAAAACGTTATCCAAATGCTTGTAGCGCCAATGATCTTACAGGTTGTAGAAGAGGGCGGAAGCTTTTCGAAGTTTGTGATACGGGTAGTAGTATTTACACTCCTTATGATCTTATTTAGTGTATTGCTTGAGTATCTAAATGGTAACAGTCTGTTTGGAAGAGTCGGCACTAGGGCTGGTATTGTTGTAGAGTTGGAAAAGAAACGCTGCACTACTTCATATCCAAACCTTTATGATACCAAATTCATAGAGTTTTCTGAAAAGGCTTATGAAGCTATTGGTGGCAATAGTTCTGCTACTGAAGCTATTTGGGGAACACTGGAAGGGCTTATTGCAAACAGCCTTGGATTTGTTTTTTATCTGATACTGATATCTGGTCTTGATGTAAGGATAGCAGCTATTGTTACGGTGCTCACAATAATAGGATTTGTTGTTAATGCCAAGATTTCCAACTACAGCTACAAGCATAAGGAAGAAAAAGCGGAGATCGTTAACAAGCTGTTCTATTGTAATAATGTACTTAAGGATAGAAATTATGCAAAGGAGATCAAACTGTTTGGAGTAGCGAACTGGGCAGGTGATCTTTGGGAAAAGAATATGAAGCTTTTGGCAGTTTTTATCAATAAAAATCAAAAGCGTCTTTTCCTTGGAAACCTATTGGATGTGGTACTTACCTTTTTGAAAAATGCAGTTGCATATTATGTACTGATATCAATGACAATAAGTGGAAAGATTACGTTGTCAGAGTTTCTCCTATATTCTGCGGCCGTTACAGGATATTCGGAGTGGGTTGGAGGAATCCTTAATCAACTTCTGGAGCTTCATAAGCAGAGCATAGATCTTTCTATCTTACGCGAATTCATCGATTGGGAAGAACCCTTTAGATTTGAAGGCGGAAAAAAGGTACCTGAGGCTCCGTATGTTTTTGAATTAAGAAATGTTACTTATCGCTATCCTGAAGCTGATAAAGATACTATCAAAAATATGAATCTTAAGATTGAACCCAAGGAAAAGATAGCGATCGTAGGACTTAACGGCGCAGGTAAGACAACACTCATAAAGCTTCTTTCAGGATTCCTTGATCCGACTGACGGACAGGTACTTCTTAATGGAATTGATATAAGAGAGTTTAACAGGCAGGAATATTACGATATTTTCTCGGCGGTATTCCAGGAGTTTTCAGTTATTCCAGCTACGATAAAAGAAAACGTCACTCAGACAAATTCTGATTATGATAAAGATAAACTTAAGGAAAGTCTTGAAAAAGCAGGTCTTTTGGATAAGATAAACAGCCTTTCAAAAGGTATAGAGTCTCAGATAACAAGAAATGTATTTGAAGATGGCCTTGAACTGTCAGGGGGCGAAACACAAAGACTAATGCTTGCAAGAGTTCTTTACAAAGATTCTCCGATCATCCTTCTTGATGAACCGACAGCTGCGCTTGATCCTATAGCAGAGAACAATATCTACCTTCGTTATAACGAGATGACAGAAGGTAAACAGTCTGTTTTCATATCTCACAGACTGGCTTCAACAAGATTCTGCGACAGGATCCTTTACTTAGAAGATGGACAGATCAAAGAAGAAGGAACTCACGAACAGCTGATGGCTAAAGACGGAAAATACGCAGAAATATATGGTGTTCAGAGTAAATACTATAAAGAGGATGGAGACAATGAAGGATCAGATTTCGATGAAAACAGCGCTAGTGCGTGAATTTAAAGCTTTAAAAATCTGGAGCAGATATTCAAAAGGTATGATAACTCTGATCGTAATATCAAAGCTCTTTTCAAAATTTTCTATTTATGTACCAATTGCTCTTACAGCAAGATTTATAAATATGATAGCAGCATCAGAGCCTGCAGAAGATATATCAAAAATGGTGCTTATAACACTCTTGATAACAGCAGGGCTTTCTGTAATATCTTCGTTACTGGCAAGACTTTTGGAAAAGCATAGAAATTATAATATACTATGGCAAATTGTCGAGAAAATTCTTGCAGACAAAAAGTCAAGTATGGACTATGTGGATGTAGACAGTCAGAAGGTTGCAGATATGCAGGCGCAGATAGAGCAGAACATGAACTGGTCATCCTGGGGGCTGCTCCGTTCAATATACTGCTTGGAAAATCTACTTGATTCTGTACTTTCAATTATCTGCTGTCTTGCTTTATCAGTTAGTATGTTTGTACTTCCTGTTACAAAAGGCAAATTTACTATTCTTAATAATCCGCTGATTGCTGCTTTGATAGTAGTACTTATGGTAGTTAATGCAACACTTTCCGGATACTTTTTTAGCTTCAGGCAGAAGGCATGGTCTGATTATTCGGATGAAGCAAGACTTGGAAACAGAAGATTTTCAGCCTATGGATGGTTTTCTCACGACCGTTCAAGGGCAGCAGATATAAGACTTTACAGACAGGATAAGATTACAACAAGTTATATGAGCAGCGGTGATATATTTACAGAAAAGTCTTCAATTGCTGAAAAGTTTATAGGTAAGGTAGGCATTCTTTCATCCCTCTCTGTTGTTTTTCAGAACATAATGGCCGGCATCATATACTTTTTTGTATGCGCCAAGGCATGGGCAGGAGCCTTCCCGATTGGTTCTGCAACTCAGTATATTGCAGCTGTTACAGGCGTTTTCTATGGAATAAACGGTCTTATATCACAGGTTGAAGAATTAAAGAGTAACGGTAAGTTCCTAGAGGATACTTTTGAATTCTTAAGTCTCCCCAACAATATGTATCAGGGAAGTCTCACAACTGAAAAAAGGCGTGATAACAAGTATGAGATCGAGTTTAGAAATGTCTCCTTCAAGTATCCTGGAAGTGATGACTATGCTCTTAGAAATGTAAATCTTAAGTTTACTGTTGGCGAAAAGCTTGCTATCGTTGGCATGAACGGATCCGGCAAGACAACTTTTATTAAGCTTCTCTGCAGACTTTATGATCCTACTGAAGGTACTATCTTCCTTAATGGAATCGATATCAGGAAGTACCGCTATGACGAGTATATGAATATCTTTTCTATAGTTTTCCAGGATTTCAAATTGTTTGCAATGCCGCTTGGTGAGAACGTTGCAACAAGTCATGCATATGATGAAGCTAAAGTTATGAAATGCCTGAGGGAAGCAGGCTTTGATGACAGATTTGATAAGATGCCCAAAGGCCTTAAGACACATCTTTACAAGGATCTGGATAAAGAAGGCGTTGATGTCTCCGGCGGCGAAGCTCAGAAGATCGTTATTGCAAGAGCTCTTTACAAGGATGCACCATTCATCATCCTCGATGAGCCGACTGCAGCTCTTGATCCTGTCGCAGAAGCTGAGATATATGAGAGATTCAACGACATGGTGGATGACAGAACAGCAGTATACATAAGCCACAGACTTTCTTCCTGCAAGTTCTGTGATGAGATAGCTGTATTCCATGAAGGCAGGGTGATTCAGAAGGGAACTCACAAGGATCTGCTCAAAGATGAATCCGGCAAGTACTACGAACTCTGGAATGCTCAGGCTCAGTATTATGAAGACGAAAAGGCTGTCTCGTGAGACTTAAGCTACGCACTTGAAACATATATCGCCAGCTGAGGTAGCACCGATACGTACTGTTTATAAAGTATTTTAGTAGCTTGAAGGTGTTATAAATTCCAAAGCATAAAAATTCATCCATGTATTTCTATACATGTCTGGAACTATATATTTACAATATAGTCAAAAGCAATACCAAACTATAGTTAAAATCTATAGCTGTAGGTATTGCTTTTTGTTTTGAGGGGGCGTATTATTCATTTAACAGTTAATCCTACCTAAACGGTATGAATAGTATGAAAGTAAAAAGCGGCAAGAGGAGGACATGGTTATGAGTAATTTAAAGTCTATCGATAAAGAAGAGAACTGGGGAATCGGAACCAAGTGCATACAGTCAGGATATAGACCCGGAATCGGCGAAGCAAGAGTACTTCCTATATACCAGTCTACTACATATAAATACGAAGATCTTGATCAGGTTGAAAGACTCTTTTCACTTCAGGAAAGTGGTAATAAGTATTCAAGAACAGGCAACCCTACACTGAATGCATTAGAAGCTAAGGTTGCAGCACTTGAAGGCGGAGTTGGAGCTCTTACAACAGCGTCAGGTCAGGCAGCAGTATTCCTTGCAATATCAACTATAGTTCAGGCAGGTGACCATATCGTAGCATCCAATGCCATCTACGGCGGAACCTATACTCTT
>OCVV011301924.1_pt1 | contig 10051 bp, 12 predicted proteins | sample 1539721 | NCBI WGS metagenome assembly OCVV01 (sample SAMN02144230, study PRJEB22623) | gut metagenome | biome: sheep rumen | host: Ovis aries | place: New Zealand
CTTGTTGTCCGCACTGCCTTCTACTCAGGGTATCTACGGTTTCGTGGGATACTTTATGATTCAGAAATATCTGACAGCAGGTATTACCACCCTTCAAGCTGCAGCTATTCTGGGTGGCGGTATGGCTTTGGGTCTGGTGGCTCTTCTGTCCGCAATCCGTCAAGGTCAGGTTTGTGCAAATGGTGTTGCAGCAACCGGAGGCGGTCACAATGTAACAGCCGGAACCATGATTATGGCAGCTTTCCCTGAGTTTTATGCGATCTTGGCATTGCTGGTTGTAATCCTGTTGGGTAGCGTCATGGGCGAGCCCGTTGTAATGTAATCATGAGCAAAGCATTTGTTTTTCCCGGACAAGGAAGTCAATTTCCGGGCATGTGCAAAGACCTGTACGATGCACACGCTGAAGCCCGCGAGATGTGCCAAGCAGCTGACAGGCTGCTTGGCTTCTCGCTGACGGATGTCATGTTCAACGGCACTGCTGATGATCTCAAACAGACCAAAGTGACGCAACCTGCCGTCTTTTTGCACTCGGTAGTGGCACAGCGTCTTTTGACCATCGAGAAACCTGACATGGTCGCTGGTCACAGCCTTGGTGAGTTCAGCGCACTCGTAGCATGTGGCGCTTTGCGTTTCGAGGACGCCTTATTATTAGTGTCCGCGCGTGCGCAAGCGATGCAGGCTGCCTGTGAAGCCAACCCCGGCACGATGGCTGCCGTTCTCGGTCTGCCCGATGAGAAAGTGGTCGAAATCTGTGAACAAATTTCAAACAATTTCAAACAAGCCGAAGGCACAAACCTTCAAACGACTTCAAACCACGTAGTTGTTGCTGCCAACTTCAACTGCCCGGGACAGATTGTTATCTCCGGAGAAGTTGAAGCCATCGACGCTGCCTGTGTCGCTATGAAAGAAGCAGGTGCGCGCCGTGCGCTCAAATTGCCGGTGGGAGGTGCGTTCCATTCACCGTTGATGCAGCCTGCTGCGGAAGATCTCAAAGCTGCAATTCTCAAAACGGACTTCCATAAACCTTTCTGTCCGATCTACCAGAACGTGACCGCAAAAGCAGAAGCAGAACCGGAAATTATCCGCGAAAACCTTTTGAAACAACTCACGGCACCCGTTCGCTGGACACGATCCGTACAAAACATGATTGCAGATGGCGCTAACGAGTTCTATGAATTCGGTCCCGGAGATGTGCTGAAAGGCATGATCCGCAAGATCAATCCGGATGTGCAAGTGGGCTAAAAACAAACAAGTAACGAATTAGAGAAATGAAAGATATTTTTGATTTATCAGGCCGCGTAGCGTTAGTAACCGGTTGTTCGGGCGGCTTGGGAGTGCAGATGGCAAAAGCCTTGGCGGCTCGTGGAGCGAACTTAGTGATCATAGCTCGTCGTTATGAGAAATTATTGGAAGTACAGAAAGCCATCGAGGCTCAATACGGCGTGCAAGTGTTGCCGCTCCAATGCGACATCACCTCGACCGAAGCCGTAGATGCCATGGTTGATGAAGCGCTCAAACAAGTGGGACACATTGACATCGTGGTCAATAATGCCGGAACAGGAGCAGTAGCTCCCGCAGAGGACATCACCGACGCGCAGTTTGAGAACGAGATGCAGATAGATCTCTTTGGTACGTTCCGCGTTGCGCGCGCGGTTGCCAAGAAATCGATGATTCCGAATAACTACGGCCGCGTGATCAATATCGCGTCTATGTACGGACTTGTCGGCAATAAGATTGCTCCTGCATCGCCTTACCATGCAGCGAAAGGCGGTGTTGTGAACTTGACTCGTGCCTTGGCGGCAGAGTGGGGTAAATACGGCATTACGGTCAATACCATTTGCCCGGGCTACTTCATTACTCCGCTGACCAAAGAGACATTGGAGTCCGAGTATTTCGCCAACTACGCCAAGACGGTTATCCCGATGGAGCGTTATGGTCATGAGGGCGAACTGGACAGCGCTGTAGTCTTCCTCGCTTCCAATGCTTCAACTTATGTTACCGGTGTAGCACTGCCTGTTGATGGCGGTTATACATGCGTATAAAGATCCTTTTTATACATTTGAAAGGAGTCCTTCGGGACTCTTTTTTTTGCTTCGAAAATAGTTTGGCACGATGTTTGTTAGAGTACTTTTGAACACTTTAAAATATGGAGGAAATAAGTATGAAAAAGATTGTAATTCTGGCAATTAGCGCCATTCTTGCGGTAAACATCAGCGCGCAAGAGCAGAAGAAAGAACAGTTCGCAGGTAAGCAACTTAGTAAGGAAGAAAAGGTGGATTTTCAAATCAAACATCTGTCCCGAGAACTGATGTTGAGTGATCAACAAGCCGAGAAGTTTGCAGTTACTTTCCGTGAGTACGCTGCGGAAAAGGATAAACTCTTTTCTAAGAAGGCAAAGGAGAAGTTTGAGCAAGGCAAGGAACTGACCGAGGCAGAATTAGACCAACTGGCAAAGCAGCGTTTTGAAGGTATGAAAAAGTTTGCCGACTTACAGGCCAAGTTCTATGATAAGTTCCGTAAAGACTTGAGCGCACGTCAGGTGGAGAAAATCCTTCAGTTCAAAGACTCTTTTGACCACAAGCCCTGCTGCGCCAAACGTGGTGACAAACCCTGCAACCACCAAGGCTTCAAACCCGAATCTCGTCACAACGGCAAGCACGCAAAGCGTGACCATGTACAAGCTCCGCAGCCCGTAGCCGAATAATTCTTCATCAACCCATTAAATCCGCATCTCAATAATGCGGATTTTTTTGATGCCCTTAGCTATTCTGAAAATGTTGTGTTTTGCTTTTTCTTGGGAGATGGTCCCGTGATGATCCTGTTCCAATGTCGTATTTTACATCACTTGCATACGCATACATATAACGTCACGTAGTGACCATTTTAACCCTTTAACGAAAAATCATTGATTTTTCCATATTTACTTGCATATATCAAAAATTTATTGTATCTTTGCACCCAAAATACAAATACCACTATGACTTATACATTTGTTGCAAGCCGGATTTCCGGCAATGGGAATGCCATTTTCCCGGACAAACTGATCATCGATGACGACAAAGTGACCTATTACAAAGGCAAAATCATCGGCTATGATCAATCGGTTATCATGCGTGAGCGCATCGGTTCTGTGAATATCTCTATGCACCTGCTCTTTGGTGACATCGTCATTGAGAGCAAAGGCAGCCAGACAATTCATGCAGAAGGCTTCACACGCTCCGATGCCAAACAGATACTCAAACTATTATCGTAAACTAACATTCAAAAACTTATAAAACTATGATTTCAAAACGTTTAGAAGAGGCTATCAACGCCCAAATCAATGCCGAAATGTGGTCGGCTTATCTCTATCTCAGTATGTCTGCTTATTGCCAGGACAAGGGTTATACCGGCATGGCAAACTGGTTTGCAATTCAGTTCAAAGAGGAGCAGGACCACGCGCAGATTTTCTATAACTACCTCATTAGCCGCGGTGGACGTGTGCTCCTCAAAGCCATCGACGCCGTTCAGACAGAATGGAAGTCCCCGTTAGCTGCTTTCGAGCACACGTACGAGCACGAACAACACGTTACTTCGCTCATTAACAACCTCATGCACATCGCGGTAGAGGAGAAAGACTACGCTTCGCAAAGCCGTTTCCAATGGTTCATTGACGAGCAGGTAGAGGAGGAAGAGAACGCAGTAGAGATTATCAACAAACTCAAAATGCTCGACGGAAACAGCTACGGTCTCTATGTGCTGGACCAGGAACTAGCAGCACGCGTTTATGCTACTCCGTCGCCGCTTGCAGCAAAAGCCTAAGCCCCATAATGACCAAAGAAGAACAATATCAATCTGTCCTGCCGCAGATTAAATCTCTCATCTCCGGCGAGACAGACGTGATAGCCAACATGGCGAACATGGTTGCTGTCCTGCATGAGACCTTCGGTTTTTGGTGGACGGGCTTTTACCGCGTTGTTCCGAACACTAACGACCCTGCGCAAATGGGGGAGTTAGTGCTCGGACCCTTCCAAGGCCCCATCGCGTGTACGCGTATTCCTTATAATAAAGGTGTCTGCGGAACGGCTTGGGCGAAGCAATCAACCGTCGTCGTGCCGGATGTGCATCTGTTCCCGGGGCACATAGCTTGTTCAAGCCTCTCGAAAAGCGAGATCGTCGTGCCTTTCTTCAAGGACGGACAGGTCTTTGCGGTTCTCGACATCGATAGTGCCGAACTCAACACCTTCGATGAGATCGACCAAAAGTACCTCGAACTCTTAGCCGATTTACTCTGACCATGCGCCGACTCCTGCCTCTCATAGCCCTTGCGCTCTGTGTCTCGTGTGCGCATAAACAAACGCACACCTCACATCCCCAACAAACTCCCGCTTTTCAATTGGTTTCGGACACGCTTCGGCAGGGTGGGTTAGAACTCCTGCATAACATTGCTATCCTCAATTCCGAAGGAGCAGTACTCTTCACCGACAGTATAGAGGACTACGAACCCGACCATTTCTCTGTCCTTGTCCCGGACACTACGCATCCGGAGAAATGCTATCTCTTACTCATGGTCTTTGATCCCTGCGAAGAAAGAACGCTCGTCCTCCGTTCGGACGGCCAAACCCTTCATTCCCTCGGCATCGTCCCCACTGATTCGCTTCAAGCAATAGTGCCGTAACATATATTGACTAAAATCCAATGGATTAAGTAAATTAGTTTATTTATTTACTTTTTTTTATCAAATATTTGCATATATCAAATCTTTTTTGTACCTTTGCACCGTGTTTAACTTTTAAGGGCACTTCTATAAATTGCTTTATTTTGATTTCGAGTTTTGTCTCGGGTAGATTGTTGGTTTGAAAGAGGGCGCAATGCGGGCATTGTAACCGAATGAAAATCAGCAAGATGCCAAGAAAAAACCGAAAGCAATATAAAAGTGCCAAATTTATTAACTAAACGGGCATAACTAATAACGTGGAATTTTTAGAAGTGCCCTTAAATCAAATTATTATGGAAAATGCTACTAATTCACCGGCGCTACAGTTAAGAACTTCGCGCGGACTCCTGAAGATGGTTTTGTTGGGATTTATCACGCTGGGCATCTACCCGTTAGTGGTCGAATCGCATATTGGCGAGGAACTGAACTTGATAGCCAGCCCGCATGACGGCAAACGGACCATGCACTTCTGCCTTATTTATTTTATTTTCTCGTGGCTGACTTTAGGCATTGTGCTCTTTGTCTGGTTCCACCGCACTTCGAATCGTATGGGCGACGAACTGAAGAGAAGAGGCATTGATTATTCTTTCAGCGCAACTGATTTCTGGCTTTGGGACATATTAGGTTCACTCATCATCATCGGTCCGTTCATTTACGTGGCAAAACGCATGAAAGCCATGAACCTCATCAACGAGGATTACAACCAAAAAGGTTAATCTTTCCGTTCTAAACAACCTGAAATATTAATTTCTGCCGTTCATTATATGCAGAAATCCACGAAATACAAACTGAATATCGGAATAGGGGCGTTGATAGCATTGATCTACGTCCTTATTCCGGTGGATGTTGCCCCGGACGCTGTTCCTGTCATTGGCTGGATTGACGACCTCATCGCAATCCTTTTAGCCATCACTAACGGTCTCGTCTTCGCCTCCAAACTCAAGAAAAACAAGTAATTCTATATCCATCCCGTACTTATATCCGCCAAGTTTGGCGGATAATAAATCCCTATTTTTTTCGTTCTTTTTCGTTCTTTCTTTTGTTATCTTTCTTCTTTTCCCCGGCATAGTATGCCGGTCTATTTCTTTTTCCATTGCGTCGGAATCCTATTCCGACAAGCTTCGTCCATTTTGCCGGATACCATCCGGCGTTTTTTTCTGTTTGTATAACAAGGAAAAATTCGTTTAAATTCTTAACTTTCCTCTCTAAATTTTGCATTATCAAAAAAAGTTGTAATTTTGCACCCGAATTAAGTATTGGGGTATTAGCTCATCTGGCTAGAGTGTGAAGAAGCCAATTGACTTTTGGCTTCGACAATAAAGCCAGCGGGGAGCGGACACAGCTTTATTGATAGAATAAAAGGCAGTGTCGAGGTGGGGAGTTCGAGTCTCCCATGCTCCACGAATACAATAAATCTGCATAAAAGTGCAGATTTTTTTTATAATTATTTAAAAAAATTTGCATATATCAAAAAAATGTAGTAATTTTGCAGCGCAAAACAAAAAGTTTTGCCGTATTGAGCCCACGCTGAGGGTATATGTCTTCTGGGTGGGTAATATACAGGACATATTGAAAAAGGCGTCTTAAGCGCTTTGTTTTGGCGATTCGGAATCTGGTAAATTCACTGTTCCAAAACATTGCAGCACAAGGTGCCATGTGGTATGTATAATAAGGTACGCATATGCGTACGGATATATATGCATACAGCGTGGGCTTCAGTGTTGTTGTTTGGAACAAAAGGCAATACCAGAGCCTCGAATCGCGGAACAGCAATAGTGCAGTCCCGCTTTTTTGTTTGTGTTTTCCGAGAAATCGAGACATCAAGTTATCGAGATAAAACAACTAACCATAAATATTAACCAAAAATTCAAACAACAATGAAAAAAGTATTCATGGTAGCAATGGCCTTAATCGTTGCAAGTAGTTTTGCGTTTGCAGACAAAAACGAGCAAAAGGAGCTCAACAAAGAGCGTCAGGAAATTCGCAAGTTAGCCAAAAGCGAACTGAAAGCCAAAGTGGACAGAACTACTAAAAAAGCCGCAAGGACGTATGTTAAAGAAGGCTGGGAAGTAAAGCCGGGTGCACTTCCTATTGAGAAGCAACTGGAGAAAAGTTACTTGATGCAGTATGAGTACGACGAGAACAATTATCCGAAGTATATTATGGGTGAGGCTTCTTCCATCGGCGAAAACTACGATGCGGCTAAGACTGCTGCTATGTCTTTGGCTATCACTAATTTGGCGGGACAGATTCAGACTGAAGTAAGCGCATTGATAGAAAATACAGTGGGCAATAAACAATTGGCTCCGGAGGATGCAGCTTCTATCTCCGAGACCGTTATGGCAAGCAAAAACTCTATTGCACAATCCATCGGTCGTGTTATTCCTGTTACAGAGATGTACAGACGAGTTAAAAACAAAAACTACGAAGTACAAGTTCGTATCGCGTATAATGGCGAAATGGCAAAACAAGCGACCAAGAATGCTGTTCGCGAAGAATTGGAGAAGAAAGGTATGGATTTGCATGAGCAATTGGACAAAGTGCTCGGATTCTAATGAAAACCAAATTATTCATATCGCTTTTGCTACTCCTTTGCATAACCGCCCATGCTCAACGGACGGTTAACGCTTGCGGTGAGGTGGATTACATTGTACCCGAAACACAAACGCTGGTTGAAGCTAAACAAACGGCTATTACTCAGGCGCGTCTGAAAGCGATAGCAGACGAGTTCGGAACAATCGTTTCACAAACGAATACTACTGCTATGCACACCAATAATGGAAAAACGAACAGCAGTTTTAATTCCTTTAGCGAAAACGAGGTGCGGGGAATATGGCTCAGCGATACCAAAGAGCCGGAAGTAACGGTCCAATACCGCAACGATATGACCGTCATTCATGTGAAGGTATGTGGCAAAGTGCGTGAGCAGAAACGCGAAAAGGTCGAGCTGTCCGTCAAGCCGCTGAACAAGGGTACTGAGAGCACCAACTTCAAGAACAACGACCGTTTCTCCGTCTCATTCAAATCAGCGGCGAGCGGGTATGTAGCCGTGTTCATCCGCGACGACAACAACGATATAGTCAATGTGATGATGCCATACGAGGGTAGCGACGGCAATGCGCGCGAGGTCAAGAGCAACAAAGAGTATCTGTTTCTTTGCACACAAGACCCGGAATACCCATACGAGGAAGAAACGATTCTAACGACCACCAAAAGTATAGAAAACAATACCCTCATTGTTGTCTTCTCTCAAAAGAAATTCCATATTGCGCTGAGCAATATGGGCGAGTTTGTTCCGGAAGTGGAGAACTCGAAATTCCAGAAATGGCTTCACGGCTTGCGTGTATATGACACCAGTATGCAAGCGGAAGAAATAGTATTAACTATCAAAAAATAGAACGTTATGAAAAGATTATTCATGATTCTTATTGCCCTAATGACATTAGGGATGATATTTGCTGCAAATGAAACAAAATTACAAATATTTGCAAGTCAGATTAATGGTAAAAAAGTAGCAAAGACAAGTTATATTTACGTAGATAATACATATTTATTCAGTACTAATACAGCTACAGGAGAGTATTATGATTTAAGAGTTGAGCCGGGGCAACATACAATTGATGTATATAAAGGCAATGATTCTTCAAGTGAAGAACATCACACATTAAGTTTTTTTGTTCAACAAAATAAATGCTATAATGTATCATTTTTCATTGATATGGAAAATATCAGGGATTGGGGGAAGAATATAAAATTTGATCCTATAATTGCTCAACAAGTTCCTGGGAAACCATGGGGCGGAAAACTTAAAGCCGAATTGGAATTAAGAGATGGTGTTGTTTACGATGTATATGGGCATGAATGGAAAGATAATACACAAACAGCAAGCAATATTCAGGAACCAAGACAACATACCGGACGTCAAACAAGTCCTCAAACAGAAGCAAATAGAACAAAATCACGAATCATTCAATCCGATGTCGATTCGAATATCCCACAAACCAAGAAAGAAGCCGAGAATACTTATGCTCTCATTATCGCCAATGAGGACTACCAATTCGTTGATCCTGTGAACTTTGCTTCCCATGACGGCGAGGTGTTCAAAGAGTATTGCATCAAGACCTTAGGTATTCCCGAGAAGCAAGTTCGCTATTGTGCAAACGCATCGTATGGCGTTATCTCCGGCGGTGTGGACTGGCTCAAATATGCGCTTGATAATTTCGAGGGCAGCAAAGCCATCGTTTACTACTGCGGTCACGGTATTCCCGATGAGAAAACAGGCGATGCTTTCATTATACCAGTTGATGGCAAGGGAACCAATACCGCCACATGCTACAGTCTCAACAAACTATACACCACTTTAGCCGCCACCAAAGCAGTCAACGTAACCTATTTCATGGACGCATGCTTTACCGGCGCGAACAAAGAAGGCAGTATGCTTGTTGCAGCACGTGGTGTTGCACGCGAGGCAAAGAAAGAGAAATTAGATGGTAATGCCGTTGTTTTCTCCGCTTCCAGCGCAGACGAAACAGCTATGACTTATCCAGAAAAGGGACACGGATTATTCACTTATTTCTTGCTAAAAAAAATGCAAGAGACAAATGGCGATGTAACTTATGATGAACTTGCTGCATACATTAATAGGAATGTAAAGAAAGAAGCATTCCTCATTAATGAAAAACCACAAACCCCAGTTGTTGCAACTAGTCCGAAGGCTGCTTCTTCATGGAAATCTATGAAATTAAAATAAAATATATAATTATTCATAAAGTTAGGGTGGGGCAGTGCCTCACCCTAATTTTTATTTACCCACCACGGGCAAATAATCTTTTACGTATTGTAGAGAAAATTTATTGGGCTATCAACGGACAAGTAGCAAATAACTCCAATGCCGATGCTGTTTCCGGGATAAGATGTTGGCGCGCAAAGTTCTTTGATTGATTATCAATCAGCACTTCGCCAAGACCCTGCATAAGCACACGCGAACTATAACTGCGAACCTTTTCCGCACATTGCTGAGCATATTCGCTTACAGTAAGATTGGTGCGTATTTTAACAATCTCTTCATTGATCTCAGTGCGCTTTTGTAGGAAGAACCAAACATCATAGATGTCTCGCGGTGTAATTCGTTCTCCTAAAGCGCATAGTTTGTGTGCAAACATATCCGGCAAAGTCATAACGCGAATATCGGTTCCAAGCAAGGAACGAATCTCATAATGATTTGGAAACTCTCGATTACTGACTTCCACTTTTAACATGCGTTCGCCTTTGCCGTAATTGAGTACTAAAATCGGACCATAGAACTTAATCGCCTCGTCATCAATCGTACCGAATTTCAACAACAACTTGCGTAAC
>OCVV012853455.1_pt1 | contig 10051 bp, 7 predicted proteins | sample 1539721 | NCBI WGS metagenome assembly OCVV01 (sample SAMN02144230, study PRJEB22623) | gut metagenome | biome: sheep rumen | host: Ovis aries | place: New Zealand
TACTGCTTACATTTTTTTGAAATCTTAATTCAAAAATTAAAGCCATGTTTCAACTTTCGCCGAAACATGGCTTTTTCTACAGACTGAGAGGCTGCGGTTTGCAGCCTCTTTGATGTTGTTTTTACGCGATCTCTTCTGTCTTGTAGATGAACTTGACCTCGCCGTCCATTTCATCGGTCAAACCGGAGTAGGACTTGTAGTGCGCGGCGACATCGGTGGTCGCCTTTAAGCGGGTGGCGATCTTGCCAAGATCGCTGTCCTTGAGCGAGGTGATCTTGCTGATGCCTTCGGCGTTGAAGGTTTGCAGACCTTCGTTGAGCGTCATTGCACCGTCACGCAGCAGGGTCACGCCTTCGGTCAGAGCGGGTACGCCGTCCTTGAGGGTGAGGATTCCGTCGGTCAACTGCGAAGCGCCCTCGCTGAGCGACTGTGTGCCCGAGTGGAGCTGTGAAGCGCCCGCGCTGAGATCGGCGGCTCCGACGCGGAGAGTGGAGGTACCGCTGCGGAGCTGTGACGCGCCGCCTGTTGCCGCGCCTACACCGTTGGTGTAATCCTTCAAGCCTGAGTTGAAGGTGCCGTAGCTGTCGAGCTGTGCTTTGAGCGCGAGGATCTTCTCTCTGCCTGCCTTGGCGCTTGCGAGCGCGTCGGCAATTGCCTTCTGTACCTTGTCGCTCTGCATATTTTCGTCAATCAGCGCCGCGATTTTTGCGTCAACATTGGAGGTGATGGTCGCCTGTACCTCGTCGCTCTGCATATTTTGATCGGTGAGGGAGGCAATGGTATTCCGGACGTTCTCGGAATTCATCTGGTCTTCGATCGCGCCTGCGATTTGTGCCTGCGTCGCTTCATCGACCAAGCCTGCGGCGACTGCCGCGTTGTACTCGTCCACGCTGTAGCCCATGTTGCCGATCACAGCGGCGGTGACCTGATCATGCACGCCTGCGGTGACCTGCGCTTCCACATTTTCTCTGACGGCGGCGGAGACAGCGGCGGTGACGGCGTCACGGTTCGCTTCCACTGCCGCGGTGACCTCTTCCTTTGCGGCGGCGGTTGCCTGCGCCTTGATGTTATCATCGGAGAGGTTTTCTGCGAGCTGATCGAGTATGGCGGCGTAATTATCCTTGGTCAACTCGGGGACGTCCAGTCCCGCGTTCTGTAAAGAGGTGCGCGCGGTGGAGAGCAGTGCGGAGAAGGTGGCGTTGCTGCCGTCGGTCAGCTTGGAGCTGTTGAGGTCGAGGGTGTTCAGACCGCTGTACAGACTGAGCGCGCCGTTGTCCAGCGTGATGCTGCCCGCACTCAGGGTCGCCGCGCCGTTGTCCAGCGCGCCTGCGCCATCGTTGACCTGCTTTGCGCCGTCGGTGAGCTGTACGGAGCCGTCATAGAGCGCGTCAACGCCCGAGGTCAGTGTGCCGGAGCTTTCGAGCAGGGTGTTCAGACCGCTGTACAGCTGAGAGGAGCCGTCGATCAACGCCGACATGGCGGAGTCGAGCTTGTCGAGAGAGGCGTTCAGCTCCTTGACGCTGTCAATCTTATCTGTGCCGAGCTTGTCGAACAGACCGTTGGCGGCGATGGTGACGGTGGTGCCCAGCTTGAAGTTATCGGTATGGGCGGTGATCTCAAAATAATCGGGGATCTCAGCTGTGTCGCGGCTCAGTCCCAGATCATGCTGTAAGCCGGGGAACGCGATACCGGCAACGATGATGCGGTCACCGTCGGAAACGACCTTGCCGTTGGTGACTTTAACGTCGCTGAAAGAAGCGCTGTCAAGGAACAGTCCCGACAGCATGAAGAACGGCACATAGATGCGCTCCTTTTTGCCGTCGATCTCGACGTTCTCATACTGATTGTTGGTGTAGTCAAAGCGGATGGTGACGTCGCCGCTCTTTCCGGCGATCTGATCGGGCGTGACGACCTTGCCGTCGAGGGTGTAGGTCAGGGAAAGATCGACAGGCAGTTTTTCGGTGCCCTTGCCCTGAATATAGAGATCCTCGCCGTTCGTCTGCCAGACGCGCATATTGTCGCTGTCCATCGTAAAGGAGGCGTCGGTTTTGACGTTTTCGATATCGCCGAGGGCGGCGACGTCCTTGATGACGTCGGTTTTGTTGTTGTTCTTGATCCAGTCGCTGACGATGATCTTGTCAACGGTGCCGTCTGCCTTTGCCATGACATAGACGGTCTCATCCTTAAAGAGCGGCGCTTCGTCGGCGGTAGCCTTGTCGTCGTCGGATTTGAGGCTGACGCCCTTGAGCGACAGGGCGAATACGCCCATCAGCGAGGTAGACAGAGCAATCGCCAAGCAAAGGATGATGCTCATCAGTTTGATCAGTCTTTTCATAATAACTCTCCTTTTCTATATAAAATCGATTCGTTCGATCAATGTTTCTTGACGCATTTGCGCATGCCCATAGTGGTGCAGCAGATGAGCTTGTCGCAGAGCAGCAGCAGTGCCGGCAGGATAAAGATGACCATCAGCATACTGATCACGGCGCCGCGTGAGAGCAGCATACACATCGAGCTGATGATATCGATGTCGGAGTAGACCGCAACGCCGAAGGTCGCCGCGAACAAGCCGACTCCGCTGACGAGGATGGAGGGGATGGAAGCGGTGAGGGTGGTGCGCATGGCATCCTTTTTGTCCACGCCCGCGAGTCGCTCCGATTTGTAGCGCGTTGTCATCAGTATCGCGTAGTCAACGGTCGCGCCGAGCTGGATCGTGCTGATACAAATGGGTGCGATGAACGGCAGTGACTCACCGAAGTAGTGGGGCAGACCGAGATTGATGAAGATGGCAAGCTCGATGACCGAGATCAGGATGAACGGCAGGCTGATACTGCGTTCTACCAGCATGATGATGACGAAGATCGCGATGATCGAGATCAGGTTGACGACCTCAAAGTCGTGACCCGTGGTGTCGATCATATCCTTCATGCACGGTGCTTCGCCGATGAGCATTCCCTTGGGATCGTAACGGTGCAGGATCTCATTGAGGGAGTCGATCTGTGCGCCGACAGCGTCGCTCGCGCTGTGGTATTCGCTGTTGATGAGCAGCAGCTCATAGCGGTCATTCTCCAATATATCCTTGATGCGGGAGGGCAGGATGTCTTCGGGAACGGTGGAACCGAGCAGGCTTTCGATACCCAGCACCTGCTTGACGCCGTCCACCTGTTCCATCTCGCCGATCATCTTCTTGACCTCTTTGTTATTGATGGAGCTGTCCATCAGTATCATATGGGTGGAGGAGATGTTGAAGTCCTCGCTGAGCTTGGTGTTCGCGATGACAAAATCCATATCCTTGGGCAGACAATCTGCCATATCGTAGTAAACCTCATTGTTGGTCTGAATATAGCCGTATAAAAACGGCGGAATCAGCAGGAGGAAGATAATCAGGAATACGGGGAATATCTTGACAACACCGGCTGAGAGCTTCTTCATACTCGGGATTAATGAGCGGTGATTGAGCTTTGACAGCGGCTTGTCGAGGATCAGGATCAGCGCCGGCAAGACCGTCAGACAGCCGATCACGCCGAAGAGTACGCCCTTTGCCATGACAATACCGAGGTCGCGGCCGAGCGTAAAGGTCATGAAGCACAGAGCGATGAAGCCCGCGATTGTGGTGACGGAGGAGCCGACAACGGAAAGGAAGGTTTGGTGGATCGCAACCGCCATCGCCTCTTTGTTATCGCTGTAAATCTGTTTTTGTTCGTTATAGCTGTGCCACAGGAAGATGCTGTAGTCCATCGTGACGGCAAGCTGTAAGACGGCGGACAGCGCCTTGGTGATGTAGGAGATCTCGCCGAGGAAGAAGTTGGTGCCGAGATTGAGCACGATCATCATGCCGATGGAGGCGAGGAACACCACCGGGATCAGCCAGTTATCCAGCAGGATGATCATCGCGATCAGCGCGAGGATGACGGCGATGCCGACATAGATGGGCTCTTCTTTCTCACACAGGTCTTTTAAATCGGTGACCAATGCCGAAAGACCGCAGACAAAGCACTTTTCGCCTGTGATGGAGCGGATCTCACGGATCGCGTCCATCGTCTCATCGGACGAGGTGGAGGTCTTGAAAAAGACCGCCATCACGGTGCTGTGGTCGGTGTTGAAGGCATTGTATACCTTTTCGGGCAGGAATTCCTTGGGGACGGAAATGTCCGCAAGGTTGTTGTACCACAACACGCTGTCGACCTGCTCGACCTGCTCGACCTTCTCCTTGAGCGCGGCAACGTCCTTGTCGGGCATATCCTCCAGGATAATGAACGAGAACGCGCCCTTGCCGAACTCATCCATCAGGATGTTCTGACCCTTGACGGTGTCCATGCTCTCGGGCAGATAGGTAAGCATATCATAATTGATGCGCGTATTGACCATAAAGATGAACGACGGGATCATCAGCACCAGCGTCAGCAATACGATCGGTACGCGCAGCTTTACAATCGCTTTGGATAATTTCATTCTTTCACCTTCGATGTTCTTTAATACTTATATAAAATACTATAAAAGAAGAATAATTACCATTCGCAAAGATTTTTTCGTGCCCAATTTTTGGACACGTCAACGCTTTTGCACAAAAAACAACTCCCTGAAAAAGGGAGTTGAAAAGCAGTGTTTATTTGATGAAGTCGGTCGGGAGCATCTTCCGTCGCAGATCGAGCAGCTTTTTGAAGGAATCGGAGTAATCATCCCTCATGCCCTTGTCGCACCAGTCGGCGATAATGCCGAAGCTGACGCACTTGTAGTATTCGATCAACAGCTCCCGTTCCTCGTCATTGAAGGCGTCCTTCGGGATCGCGATGTCAAAGTATTCGGCGACCACCTCGCGGCAGACCTTCATCAGGCAGCGCTCATAGATATAGCGGTGGGACGAGTTATAGATATGTCCTGCGGCGCGTTTGTTTTGCAGGACGAACTGTGCAGCGACATTGACACACTCCTCAAGCGAGTCGATCGAGGGATAGGTTTTAATCATCCTTTCGGCGCTGTCCATCAGCATTTCTTCGACCAGCGCGGGCAGGTCGGAGTAGTGGTAATAAAAGGTGTTGCGCGAAATACCGCAGTCGGATGTAATATCCTTGATGGTGATACGGTCGATGGGCTTGCTGTCGAGCAGCTTGGTAAAGGATGCTTGAATGGCTTTTTGTGTTAACTGTGACATAAGTACCTCTGCATGGGGATAATTTCAGCCGTAACGGGCGGATCGTTCCCTGTCATTATACGATGAACACAGGAAAGAAGCAAGGTTTTTTATTAACTATTTAGGATAAAGCAAACAGATAACGGCGGCACCCATTGAGTGTCGCCGTTATCTGTTTGGATATATCGTAAGAGGAGTAGATGGTTAATGATAATATCCGTATATTTTTGGGAAAGAAAACAATTGTTACAGCTCGGTCTCGTTCTTGGCTCTGCCGCAGGATACGGGCAGGTTGCCGTTTCTGGCGCGGATCGCGTCGATGAACGCCTTCTCGTTCTTATCCTTTTTCATGGAGATATGGTATCTGAGCTCATAGACGCTGCCCATCTGGACGGTCTTGACGGTGATGACCTCGTTTTTGGTGGTGAATTCCTTGAAGATGTCGTCGAAGAGTCCCTCATAATCGAGGTTCTCGGGGATCTCGATGCGCAGTTCCTTTTTAGCGGTGTTGCCGAAGGGAGTGGCAAAGAGAACCAGCCATACGATGCACACGACCGCTGCCGCGAATACCGCGAAGGTGACGTAACCGCCGCCGCATGCCAGACCGATCGCCATAGAGAGCATGATCGCGAGCAGCTCGCGTGAGGAGCCGGGCTGAGAGCGGAAGCGTACCAGTGAGAATACGCCGAGTACCGCAATGCCCGCGCCTGCGGACAGGCCGTTGACCATCATGATCAGCATGGCAACGATCGCGGGGATGATGGTGAGTGTGACGGCAAAGCTCTTGGAGCAATAGCTCTTAAAGCGGTAAACGTAGGATGAGATGAAGCCGAGCACAAGCGCTGTGCCTGCTGCAATGAGTCCCTGTACCAGGGTGATGTTGTCGCCGGTAAAAATCGTGTTGAATGTCATAATCTGTTCCTCCTTTGAGTATATCCATTTTTTTAGTGATCAGTGGTTAGTGATCCGTGTTTATCGGTTGTCGTAACGTCGCATGGGTTTTACTACCCACAATGACATTTTATATTGATTGAAGGTATCAGAAGCCTGACGCCATCTTGAGCTTTTGCTGAACGTGGGCGGTGCCGAATTTGGAGAAGCTGTGGGAGAAGATGCCTCTCTCGCTGAGCGCGTGAGCCAGCCATAAGGGCATTGCGCCGGGGATCTTGATCTCCATCAGGTAGGTGTCCTTGTCGAGCACCTTGTGACCGTCCGACTGGCTCTCGAGTCGGGTGTCGTCATAGCGCGAGGTGATGTCGCGGTCGAAGGTGATCCTCAGATCGGGATTATCCTTGCCTGCCCATGCCACGCGGCGGTAGCTGATGAATGCCTTGGGGCTCAGGCAGTAGCGGTGCATCATGTAGTCGATCTCAACGGGGATGTTGCCCTCGAGGTGGGAGGGGAGCTTGCCGCTCTCGATGTATTCGTATGCTTCACTGAGCGTCATGGAGATACGGCGCTTGTAGACGATGCCGCGGTATTTCTTCTTGATCTCAAAGAACACGGTGCTGTCATTCTCGGGTGTGCCGTAGGAGCGCAGGCGGAGCTTTTCTTTGTAGGTCGGCTTTTTCAGCGAGGTCTCGATCAGCTCGTCGTCGGCGTTATCGAAGTAGATGTTGCGGATCTCGGTCTCGCCGTATTTGTCGATCTCCATATAGGGGGTGATCGCCTCGATCAGGGATTCATACTGCTCCTTGGTGAGCAGGTATTTCTTTTCAACTCGTTTGAAGATATAAGTAAAAGCCATGGTGATTCTCCTTTCCTGTGGGCTGTTGTTGTTTGTTTTTCTGTTATGCCTATAGTATACGGGCGCTTTGTGTGAGTAAATTGTTGGATTTATGAACAAATTATGAACGGAACGGGGAGTTTGTGTGAAGAATCGGTTATGAGCAAAGTTATTTTAAAAATCTACTGCAACGTTTATTGTAGGGGAGGGGCTTGCTCCTCCCGAAGCGTTTCCGATATATGCCATTTATATGCGGAGCAGATAAAACGTCTACCGTAGGGGAGGGGCTTGCCCCTCCCGAAACTTTTCCGAAAAAATGCCATCCAAATGCGTAGCAGCTAAAACGTCTACCGTAGGGGAGCGGCTTGCTGCTCCCGAAACCATTCCAATACATGAGGATAAAATGCGGAGCATATCTCTGCTTTCGTAGGGACGACCATCTGTCGTCCGGCGCCGCAGGTGCCTGATCCGCCCTATCTACGGTTTCTGCAATTATCCACTCCCGTCATTCAGCGGATGGTCAATGTCCATCCCTCCGTTGGCGTTTTGCTTCCTCAACCAACGTGATTCATGCTCCAACGACCTATTTCTATTCAGATGTATGGTAACGAAGAGCTCCATCGACAAAATCGATTTGACTATTTGAATAAAATACGGTATAATAAACTGGATAACATGAACAACAACGAAGCCGAAGAAAAAGGAAGTGAAGCAATGCCTCAGGTTCGTACCAATGATGAAAGAATCAAACAGCTGGCAAACAGCTGCGTTCAGAACGACAATATCGATAAAGAGCTGTATTCCAAATATAATGTCAATATCGGTCTGCGCGATCTCAACGGTCGCGGCGTGCTGACCGGTCTGACGGACATCAGCGAGATCCGTCAGAATAAGATCGTGGACGGCAAGACTGTTCCCACCGACGGCAAGCTCTTTTACCGCGGGGTGAATATCGAAGATATCATCGCGGGCTGTCACCGCGACAAGCGCCTCGGATTTGAGGAAGTGACCTATCTGCTCCTGTTCGGCAAGCTCCCGAATAAAGAGGAGCTTGACGGCTTTATGGAGCTGTTGTCCGATTCGCGCGTATTGCCCAAGCACTTTGTGCGCGACGTCATCCTTAAGGCTTCCGGAAAGGATATGATGACCGCGTTGGCAAAGGCGGTGCTGACCTTAGCATCCTATGACAACGACGTCATGAACCTCGAGATCGACAACGTCCTGCGCCAGTGCCTGAAGCTGATCTCGCTCTTTCCGCTGCTGACCGTCTATTCCTATCAGGCGTATAATCACTATTCCAACGGCGAGAGCCTGTTCATCCATAATCCCGAGCGCTGTGAGCACACGGCGGAGATCCTCTTAAGTACCCTGCGCGAGAATCGCCAATTTACCGCACTGGAGGCGGAGGTGCTGGATATGGCGCTGATGCTCCACGCGGAGCACGGCGGCGGTAATAACTCTACCTTCACCACCTGCGTCGTCACCTCCTCGGGCACCGACACCTATTCCGCGATCGCGGCGGCGCTGTGCTCGCTGAAGGGTCCCAAGCACGGCGGCGCGAATAAGCGCGTGATGGGCATGATGAACGAGATCAAGTATCAGGTCAAAGATTGGACGGATGACGACGAGATCGCCGCTTATCTGAACCGCATCCTCTCGAAGGACGCGTTCGACCGCAGCGGTCTGATCTACGGTATCGGTCACGCGGTCTACTCCATCTCTGACCCCCGTGCCCGTGTCTTCAAGGGCTTTGTCGAGATGCTCGCCGAGGAAAAGGGCATGACCGATGAATACGACTTGTACAGCCGCATCGAGCGATTGGCACCGCTGGTCATCGCGGAGCACCGCAAGATGTACAAGGGCGTATCCGCTAACGTGGACTTTTATTCGGGCTTTGTGTACAAGATGCTCGGCTTGCCCGAGGAGCTGTATACCCCGATCTTTGCCGTGGCGCGTATCGCCGGCTGGAGCGCTCACCGTATCGAGGAGCTTCTGAACGTCAAGAAGATCATCCGACCCGCTTATATGAGCGTGTGTCAGGAGAAGGATTACGTCAATTTGAACGATAGATAAACCGTTGAGCCGTGGGAAACCGCGGCTCTTTTGACAGCGTCAAACTGCTGATAGAAGAACATTTTTTAAAAAGCTATGCAAAACTTATTGAAACGAAAAGGGGTCGCGATGCTCGCGGCGGTGCTGTGTACCGTGCTGTGGGGCTCGGCGTACCCTGTCATCAAATACGGATATCAGGTGCTCAACATCACCTCGGTCGCGGATAAGCTGATGTTCGCGGGTGTGCGCTTTGTGCTGGCGGGACTGATGGTGTTCGCCTTTATATGGTGTAAGAACCGCTGTGTGCCGACCGTCCCGCGGGAGCGCGTCGGCGGCGTGCTGCTCTACGGCGTGTTGCAGACGGGCTTGATGTACATTCTCAACTACATCGGCGTCGCCAATACCACGGCGACCAAGACCTCGATCATCACGGCGGCTTCGGCATTCTTTGCCGTATTGTTTGCGCCGCTGTTCTTCAAGGGGGAACGCCTGACAGCTCGGAAGGTGGTCGGCGTGCTGATCGGCATGACGGGAATTGTTCTTGTGAACAACACCGCGCTGGACGGCTTTTCGTTCATGGGTGAGGGGTTGGTGCTGATCTCCATGCTGCTCAACACGGCAGGCTCCTTTGTCGGCAAGCATGTGTCAAAGGGCATCGTCTATGAGAGCACCGCCTATCAGCTCGGATTTGGCGGACTGCTGATCCTGTTGATCGCCCTGATCATGGGCGGGCGCTTTCCGCTGACATGGCAGAGCGTCGGGATCGTGCTGTTCCTCGCCTTTGTATCCGCGGCGGCATTTACGCTGTGGACGGCGCTGCTCGTCCTGCATGAGGCGGGTCAGATATTGGTATTCAATATGCTGATTCCCGTCACGGGCGCGCTGTGGTCGTATGTGATCCTCGGCGAGACTCGCATTTTTGAGCCGCTGTATATCGTCAGCATCGTCCTCACCGCCGTTGGGATCGTGCTGGTGAACCGACCGACAAAATCAAAAGAATAACGGGACGGAGGAGAACGTTGTTTTGTTTTCCTCCGTTTCTTTATATATTCATACTAATCCTTAATAAAAACCTTTATCATCTATTGCGCTATATTACGTATAGCTTTGTTGGGCTTCTTGACAGGCGGCAGCCTGCCTGC
>OCVV011354435.1_pt1 | contig 10050 bp, 5 predicted proteins | sample 1539721 | NCBI WGS metagenome assembly OCVV01 (sample SAMN02144230, study PRJEB22623) | gut metagenome | biome: sheep rumen | host: Ovis aries | place: New Zealand
TGCCGAATGCATCAAGCTGCAAGAAGAAATCGGCCTCGACGTGATTGTGCACGGCGAATTCGAACGCAACGACATGGTGGAATATTTCGGCACGAAGATTGACGGCTTTATTTTTACGCAGAATGCCTGGGTGCAGAGTTACGGCACCCGTTGCGTGAAGCCGCCTGTGGTTTGGGGCGACGTGAGCCGCAGCGCTCCGATTACCGTCGAATGGTCCGTATTCGCACAGAGCTGCACCAAGAAGCCGGTGAAGGGCATGCTCACAGGCCCGGTGACGATTCTCAACTGGTCTTTCCCGCGCGAAGATGTTTCGCTGAAGGTGCAGACGCAAGAAATCGGTTTTGCGATTCGCGACGAAGTCCTGGACCTCGAAAAGAACGGCATTCGCATTATCCAGATTGACGAAGCCGCCCTCCGCGAAAAGTTGCCGCTCCGCAAGAGCAACTGGCACAAGGAATACCTCGACTGGGCTATTCCGGCATTCCGCCTGGTGCACGCAAAGGTCAAGCCCGAAACGCAAATCCACACGCACATGTGCTACAGCGAATTTAACGACATCGTGCGCGATATCGACAACATGGATGCCGACGTGATCACTTTCGAAGCGAGCCGTTCTGACCTCAAGTTGCTTGACGCCCTGAACGAAGCCAAGTTCGAAACGCAGGTGGGCCCGGGCGTGTATGATATTCACTCTCCGCGCGTCCCCTCGGAACAGGAAATCGTCGACGCTCTCCACAAGATCATCGCGAAGGTCCCGAGGCAGAATGTGTGGGTGAACCCCGATTGCGGCCTCAAAACCCGCGGCGAAACCGAAACGACGGCTAGCCTCAAGAACCTTGTGGCGGCGGCGAAGAAGCTCCGCGCGGAATAGCAATCATCAAGCCCTCCCTAGCGATTCGCTGGGGAGTTTTTAATTTTTGGGACGGATAAAATCTTTTTCTAGAGATTTTTCCTATTTTCTTCAAAAAATCTATCACTTGCAGAACATCGCATTGACGACTTTTTTCGTCCTAGTCATCCCATCCTTACTCATACAGTATCCTTCATCGAAAAAGCCCATAAATTTGAGGGTTCCATCTACGCGATAAACGTTCATCCAGCATTGGCAAACGCCTAGTGAATTTGTATACTTTGCGTCAAATTTAAAAATTATCACCAGCAGGGTGCGCTATGTTCAAAAAAATCATCGTCGTATTGCTATTCGTTGCTTGCGGAGCCTTTGCCGAATGGACCGGTCTGATGGACAAACCTGATACTCGACTTGTGGACGACGCCGAATACTACGTGATCAAATCGGCGGAACATTTGGCCTGGTTCGCGAATGAAGTAAACCTAGGTTCCAAATCATTGAAAGCGATTTTGGATACGAACATTGTTTTTGGGGCAAATGCTTACACTAAATGCACAAAAAACTGGACGCCGATGGCAAATTTTTCCGGGGTAATCGACGGGAACGGCTACACCATTTTCGGGCTCAACGTGTCTGAATCAAACGCAGGACTTGTCGGTACCTTAAGTGGCACCATCAAAAATTTGACGATCGCCTATTCAAGTTTTACCGCTTCAGGAGCAAGCGGAATCGCCGGCGCCTTTGCTGGAACAAACAGCGGAACCATTTCGAATTGCGTGAATGAAAAATCCCCCGTGTACGGCTATGCTTATGGAGGAGGTATCACCGGAAAAAATTTCGGCAGCATTCAAAATAGTGCAAACAAATCGACAGTCTCTGCAAACTATTATAACGGCCGCGCTGGCGGAATCGCCGGATCGAATACAAAAAACATTTCCAACTGCACAAACAGCGGTACCATCTCCTATTCGGGGTCATCCGGTCAATACAATTACATCGGAGGGATTGTCGGCGACAATTCGGGAAGCGTCGTCTCCTGTAAAAATACAGGCGCCGTTACTGGAATTTACGCAGGAGGAATAGTCGGTTACGCAACCGCAGGGTCCGTGCAAAAAAGCTCCAATTCAGGAACTATCCGCGGTTACAACATCGGAGGAATCGTTGGATATGTAAAATCTTCCATATCCCTATCCAACTGCGCAAATTATGGAAATCTTTCCGGAGACTCATATGGCAAATCCGGTGGAATCGCAGGATACATGACAGGAAGCACCACACTATCCTTCAGTACCGCATCTTCCATTACCGTGGGAACATATGGAGTCAGAGGCGCTCTTTACGGCACCCTGTATGGAGCAGCACAATATGCCTATTACGATTCACGGAGCGGCCTAGGAGCCTATGGAGAAAAAAATCAAAATGGATCAACAAGCAACGTTTCCAGCATGACAACTGCGAACATGCAAAAAGACCTTTTTGCTTGGAATTTAAATACAAAGTTCGGAGCAGCTTCTAATTCCGGCATCTGGTGCAGAACGAACGGCTACCCTCAAATTGCAGACGCAAACTGCAAAGCGACAAGGCGCGTTATTTTTGATGTCAATGGTCAAAAGACAACCATATACACCAATTCCCAAGGACAAGTTTCATTGCCAGAAAATCCTGCTACCACCGATGATCAAGTCTTTATGGGATGGTTTAACGAAGAAACTCCCATAACAGACGAAACCGTCATCACGCAGGACATCACAGCTAAGGCTGTTTTTGCGAACAAAGAAGATTTATTCTATTCCGTTCGTTTTTTCAATGCGGATTCCACCCTCCTCGACTCTCTTTATTTGCAGTATGAAACGATTCCTGAATGGGAAGGCATCGCAAACAAGGATCCTTCCGTTCAATATACTTATGCATTTATCGGATGGGATAAAGAAATTATTCCGGTCACAGGCGACGCCGATTACTATGCAATCTATGATTCTACAGTCCGAAAGTATGAAATCGTCTTTATGGATTTTGACAATTCTATTCTTCAAAAAGACTCCATCGTCTACGGAGAAATTCCTTCCGGCATTCAAGCTCCCGAACGATCAGCTACCAAGAAATTTTCGTACCAATTCAAAAGTTGGAGTCCGGAAGTTTCCACAGTTGTAAAAGACGCCCAATATAAAGCCCTTTACGATTCTACCCAATTCAGCTGTACAATCCATCTCGATATGGAAGATTTCTCGATGGAATCCTCCATCGGCTGTGGCAACCTGTTCACACTGCCTTCCGTTCCAGAAAAAGACGGATATACCTTTGAAGGCTGGTTTCATGAAGGCGAAAAACTGGGAGTCGCAGGCGATGAAATCGAAATTCTGGAAGACCTCGCGATTTCCGCCAACTATTCCGAAAATTCAGACAATAAAACAGGCATCGTTTTCCATCCAGCGCTATCTCATTTTTTCGTAACCGTCCATGCTCATCAATTGCAGATTTCAAATGCTGTCGTCGGGTCGAAATACTTCCTGTTTAATCCGCAAGGAAAGGTTCTTTTACAAGGTAACGTCACAAGTTCCCATTTTAGCCTTGTCGGAATGCAACCGGGGCATTACCTAATCCGCATTGAAAAAAGCACTCGGGTTATCGTAATCCAATAAATTCAAGAATCTTTGGAAGGGCTATACTTCCAACCGCAATCGTTGTGGTAAATCATCTGACGGGTCATTCCCCCGTCAATGCAAACATTTTCGCCAGTGATGAATCCCGCTTTTTCGCTCGCAAGGAAAAGCAACATGTTGGAAATATCGAGCGGATTCCCGACGCGGCCCGCAGGCTGCTGAGTGGCATCGGCGCCATCATAAACTTTGAAATCCGTATCGATCCAACCCGGTGAAATGGAAGATACTATCTTTATGATAGAGCCAATGAGAGTTTCCAGGAGAGCAGAATGAAAAAATCATTTTTTTTGACATTATTCATTATTTTTTTCGTTTCCTGCACGAACGACGCCTCAAAGCTGAGCATTCCCGAAATGGAAAGTTCATCTTCTGCAGCACAAGATTCCATCGAAATATCGATTGAAGGGATGATCCATTTGGCAAAAGGAACGACGACAGTCGGATCCGATGACAAGAATTTCAAGGCGAATGAACGCCCTGCCATGCAAGTAAAACTGGATTACGATTTTTACATGGGAAAATCCGAAATCACCTGCGGAGAATATGATTCCATCGCAAAAAAATCCCATTTGAAAACGTTTGAAGATTGCCCAAGCGATTCCCTACCCATCACAGATATTACCTACTACGACGCCATTCTTTTCGCCAACGCAAAAAGTAAAGTTCTCAAGTACGATACCGTTTACACTTATACCCAAGCGAATTTCGATAGCGACAACCATTGCATTCAATTGGAAGGATTAAACTTTCATACGGACGTCGAAGGATTCCGTTTACCGACCGAAGCGGAATGGGTCTACGCGGCAGCAAAGAACTGGAACGTTCAAAAAGCATGGTTCAGTGAAAACTCCGGTTTTAAGCTCCACCCAGTCTGCCAATTTTCTACCAGCAGCGTCGCAAAGGATTCCTCGCATTCGGATTCTACCGAATTCTGCGACATGGCGGGCAATGCCATGGAATGGGTCAACGACTGGCTCGGCACATTCCAAGACACAACCGTTTCCAATTACGCAGGCGCTCCAGACGGCGGTGACATGGACGAAAGGGTTGTCAAAGGCGGTTACTATGCGTCTTCTGAAGAAGAGCTGAATCCTTACAGCCGGGGCGACGTTTACACCGTCACGTCTTCTACACGCGCCGAATATGTCGGGTTCCGTCTTGCATTTGGCAGCATTCCAGATCCCTTGTGGATGAGTGATGACGGGACTTCCGTTACAAGCGTCATCACGCCTCTCGCAAGCGCAGAAACCATCAAAGGCCTTGTCGGAACCTATAACGCAAAGCTCGTTTTTCGCAACGATCTCACCGGAAACATTTCCTACCTGAATTACAAGAACGGTTCCCTTTCCGTCCGCGAAATTTCTTCTGGCATCGAAGCGTTCCATCCCGATATTTCTCCGGACGGGAAATGGGTCGCCTACTGCACAGGGCTCGAAGGAATTTCCGGGAAGTCCAAACTTTACGTGCAAAGCCTAGAGGATTCTTCCGAAGCGATCCCGCTCGAGGTGGAAAGCGCAGCGATTCCTCGTTGGAGGGTTCTTGACAGCGGAGATACAGTCCTTGTTTACGTGAACGATGCAGGCAACAACAAGGATAATGCGACTTTTCAACAAACGTCTACGTGGCAAGTGCCATTTGAAAACGGAAAGTTCGGGACGCCTAAAAAACTTTTTGCCGGAGCGTACCACGGTGGACTTAGCGAAGATATGAATCTCGCTGTAAGCGGTGCGCGAATTTTAAGAGCCCGTTTAAAAGGAAAAGATACCGTCTGGTATGCCGGAGAACAAGCTTGCAACGTTTCCTTGGCCATGGACGGAAGCAAGCGGACCGCATTCTTAGACTTCGGCGGAGAAACCGGGCAAAACTTTGTCGGTAGCTCCTATTCCACGCACCAGAGAATCTTGATTGCCGACAGCACGGGAAAACTTTTGCAAAGCGTGAAAGCACCTTCGGGATATACATTTGACCACAGCGAATGGGCGACCGACGGAAAGAATTCCCTGATTATCACGACTTTGACCAACGACAACGGTGCCCACACAAAGATCGCCCTGGTAAACCTCCAAGACAGCTCCGTTACAGAAATCATGGAAGGCGAAGAACTTTGGCATCCAAGTCTTTGGATCCAAAAAGCCAAAACTTCCAAGCAGAATACCAGCACCCAAGATGCGACCGAAAACAAAACCGCGGAGAACGATTCCACAGCGAATGATTCCACTGTTAGCGATACAACGGCATCGGACACAACCTCACAGGATACTACCCAGACCGAAGCGCCTTTTGAACTCGATCTGGATAGCGCTGGAATTTATTACAACACCAGCGGAGCTTATTCCAGAGCGGACGTTGCCAGATTCAAAATGGAAATTCTTTGGCAATATAAAGACTCGGCGAACGTCGTTATCCTTGGATCTTCCCGCGCCTATTACGGAATAAAGCCTCTCAGTTTCAAGAGTCCTTACTATGCAATCAATTTAGCCATTAGCGGCGCATCCGTTGAAAGCGATTTTGCTTTCTTTCACAACTACATTTTGCCCCACTACAAAAAATTAAAACACGTCATCATTTCCGTCGATATCGACCGCAACTCCACAACAGGAGTCAGCAGTACCAATATTTTCAATAGAGCGTACAAATCTTACCCGGGCTATGTTTACGACAAAAACCACAATTACTGGAAAGACGGATACCCCGAAGGTCTATACGAAGCAACCTTCGATTCTCCGGGTCCATCGTCTACGGGAGATGCACTTCGCCCCACAAGAGGCTTTTTTGCAGAAAGCGCAAACGAATGGGGCAATCCTATTGTCAATGATTCTAATTGGTTTGACACCTATTATAAAAAGTATTATGAAAACATGCAGCTTTTCAAAAGCATCGTTCAGACATGCAACGAAAACGGGATCCACATCATCGGAGTCATCACTCCTCAAAATCCGAAATATGCGGAGACAGGTGCATTTGGACGCTATGGGCTGCGTAGAAGCGAAGCCCCAGCTCTGATCCAAGAAATTGCAGACCTGAGCAAGGAGTATCCATATTTTATGCTCCTCGACGAAAACAAAATGGGCGCGCACGATTACACAGATAACATGGCCAAGGACACAGACCATCTGTCAGAAGCCGGCGCCGAACAGCTCACCCACCGTCTGGATTCCTTGCTCAGAACCTTGGAATAGGAAATTTCGCAGAACTTTCAAGACTACTGCACAAAAGTACACGAAAGTATGTATATTTAATGTGTATGATTGAAAGATTGCATGGAATTCTTGTGGAACGTCACCCGACTTTTGCCGTCATTGAATGCGGCGGTGTGGGTTACGGGGTTCAGATCTCTGCCCGCACGGGAGAACGTTTGCCCGCCGAAGGTTCAGAAATCACCCTGCTCACGCATCTCGTGGTGCGCGAAGACGCGATGGAACTTTTCGGCTTTGCCGATACCCAGGAAAAGGAACTTTTCTTGAGCATGATTACGGTAAACGGAGTCGGCCCGAAGACCGCCCAGCGCATTCTTTCGAGCGTTTCCCCGGGAGACTTCCTTTCGATCATCGCCCGGGGCGATAAAGCGGCCCTCGGCAAAATCAAGGGCGTCGGTAAAAAGACCGCCGAGATGTTCGTTCTGAATTTGAAGGACAAGGCGATGGCCCTTTCTGCCGTGGAAGGCGGTGAACAGACCGCGCTCCTCGCCCCGAACCAGAGCGAAGCAATCCAAGCCTTGCACACCCTCGGAGTCAAAGAACCTGCCGCATCCAAGGCTGTCGAAAAAGCGGTCGAGATTCTCGGTTCCAGTGCAGACGTCACAAAACTCATTCCCGAAGCGCTCAAGCACGTTTAATCCCATAAAGGAAATCCATGGCGGACCGCATCATTTCTCCCGAGCAGGAAAACTTCGAAGAGGCCGAAATCGAACGCAGCCTTCGACCGGAATCCTTGGCGGATTTTACCGGCGAAGATCACATCAAAGAAAGTTTGCAGATTTCCATCGAAGCGGCAAAGCACCGCGGCGAAGCCTTGGACCATTGCCTTTTCGCAGGCCCTCCGGGTCTAGGTAAAACGACTCTCGCCGGAATCATCGCCAAAGAAATGGGGGTCGGGATCCACATTACTAGCGGGCCCGTCCTCGAAAAAGCAAGCGATCTCGCCGGACTTCTCACAAGCCTTGGTGAAAACGATATTCTTTTTATCGACGAAATTCACCGCTTGGGCCGTGTAATCGAAGAATATCTCTACCCCGCAATGGAAGATTTCCGTTTGGACATTATGCTCGATTCCGGTCCTGCGGCAAGAACGGTGAACCTTCCGCTCAAGCATTTTACGCTCGTCGGCGCCACAACCCGTACCGGACTTCTCACCGGTCCACTCCGTGACCGTTTCGGTCTGCACTACCGCCTGGACCTTTACCCGGCAAAGGATCTGCAAAAGATTCTTATCCGCAGCGCCAAAATTTTGAACGTCGGCATTACCGAAGAAGCGGCGCAGATTTTGAGTTCCAAATGCAGAGGCACGCCCCGAATCGCGAACCGCGTCCTGCGCCGCGCCCGCGACGTCGCGGAAGTCCGCGGAGAAGGCGTGATCGACAAGGAAGTCGCCGAACGCACCCTGAAAATGCTCGGCATCGACGACCGCGGCCTCGATCCGATGGACCGAAAAATCCTTTCGACGCTGGCGACGCACTTCGCCGGAGGCCCTGTGGGGCTCGGAACCATTGGAGCGTCCCTCGGCGAAGAGCCGGATACCCTCGAAGAAGTCTACGAGCCGTACCTGATTCAGCAAGGCATGCTCTCGCGGACCCCGCGTGGACGCATTTTGACCCCTACCGCTTACCAAGCTTTGCACCTGCCCATTCCCAAGGGAAGCCAGGCCGAGCTTGATTTGTGACGAAAACGCTTTCAAAATAGCCCTTTATGGCTAAAATTCCGCATTGATTTACTAAATTGTGCGCCAACGTCTATGAGGTACTTTTATGCTTTTTAACTTGGACATGATCAAGGAACGTTACGCTCGCATCCCAGAACGTGTGGAAAAAGCGCGCAAACTGCTCGGTCGCCCGCTGACCCTGGCAGAAAAAATCCTTTATTCTCACCTGATCGATGGCGCAGAAAATCAAGTCTACGAACGTGGAAAGTCCTTTGCGGAATTCCACCCGGACCGCGTTGCCATGCAGGACGCAACGGCTCAGATGGCCTTGCTCCAGTTCACGACCGCCGGTAAGTCCAAGGTTGCCCTTCCGTCTTCCGTTCACTGCGACCACTTGATTACCGCAAAAAACGGTAAGGAAGAAGACCTCCCGAAAGCTCTCGAAGAAAACAAGGAAGTTTACGGATTCCTGAGCTCCGTCGCCGCCAAGTACGGCATCGACTTCTGGAAACCGGGTGCAGGTATCATCCACCAGGTCGTTCTTGAAAACTACGCCTTCCCGGGCGGTATGATGATCGGTACGGACTCCCATACGGTGAACGCCGGCGGTCTCGGTATGCTCGCGATCGGTGTCGGCGGCGCTGACGCTGTAGACGCCATGGTCGGTCTTCCGTGGGAACTCAAGTACCCGAAACTCATCGGTATCCATTTGAAGGGTAAGCTCAACGGTTTTGCCAGCCCGAAGGATGTCATTTTGAAGGTCGCTCGCCTGCTCACGGTGAAGGGCGGTACGAACGCCATCTGTGAATATTTTGGCGAAGGCGCTCGCGAACTTTCCGCTACCGGCAAGGCAAGCATCGCCAACATGGGTGCAGAAGTCGGCGCCACCTGCAGTACGTTCAGCTACGACGCCACCATGGAACGTTACCTCCGCGCCACGGGCCGTGAAGCCGTTGCAGACGAAGCGAACAAGATCGCTGACTATCTCCGCGCAGACCCGGAAGTGGAAGCGGAACCGGAAAAATATTTCGACAAGGTCATTGAAATCGACCTTTCCACGCTGAAGCCGTATTACAATGGCCCGTTCAGCCCGGACCGCGGATTCCCTGTCAGCGAAATGCAGGAATCCCTCAAGGAATTCGATTCGACTCACGTTGTCAGCGCTGCCCTCATCGGAAGCTGCACGAACTCGAGCTACGAAGATCTTTCCCAGGTCGCTTCCCTCATTAAGCAGGCTTTGGAAAAGGGCCTTTCCCCGAAGGCTCCGCTCATCATCAACCCGGGTTCCGAACAGGTCCGTTACACGGCGGAACGCGACGGCTTTATCGACCTCTTCAAGCAGTTCGGCGCAACGATCATGACGAACGCTTGCGGTCCTTGCATCGGTATGTGGGCTCGCCTCGGTGCCGAAAAGAAGGAAAAGAACTCGATCGTCCACAGCTTTAACCGCAACTTCGCCAAGCGCGCCGACGGTAACCCGAACACGCACGCCTTCGTCGCAAGCCCGCTGATGGCCGTCGTCGCAGCCCTTTCCGGATCTCTCCTGTTCGACCCGGAAAAGGACTTCCTCATCAACGACAAGGGCGAACAGGTGAAGCTTGTTCCGCCTTCCAAGGACGAACTCCCGCCGAAGGGATTCGCTGTCGAAGATCCGGGCTACGTGGCTCCGGCAGAAGACGGTTC
>OCVV011140266.1_pt1 | contig 10048 bp, 7 predicted proteins | sample 1539721 | NCBI WGS metagenome assembly OCVV01 (sample SAMN02144230, study PRJEB22623) | gut metagenome | biome: sheep rumen | host: Ovis aries | place: New Zealand
CCGCCAGCCGCAAATGCGAATATTGCAGCAGTACGGTCATTGTCCACCCTGTCACTGAGATAGTACAGGTCGGGGTCATCGGGCGAGTAGTATATGCTTATAGCGTCGCCCGCTTTTCTGCCGTTTATCTCTGCGTAGATGTTTTTGTGCCTGAACACGGCATCATCTTCAACATTTATAAGAATGTTGAATTTGCCCGCAGCGTAGCGGTATTCAGGCGATGCGAGGTCGTCTGCATGTACTTTGCCGACCACTTCGCGTTCCACAGTACCATTCACGACTGCTGTGCATTTTTCTTTGAAACCGTTGTAGCGGTGCATCATGAAGATGCCGCCGCAGACAAATATCAGCCCGAAAAATGCCACCAGTCCCACACAAAACATCTTAGCCGAACGACTCGCGCCTTCTCTGCTGTTTGACATGTCAGTAAGATCACCTTTCCTTTTTTCTAATGACATTATACCACAATCTGTCCGAAAATGCAATAACATGTAATTTTTTTACATTATAACTATATTGACGAAACATCATGAAAAATGTCAGCGCTTGCTTATTAAGCCCTATGATGGCGCATAAGCGGCTGCATCAAAAGCGTATTCCGAATTTGTAACCAATGAATATAGAAAATGTTAAAAATATGCTTGACAAAGCGAGAAAAATGCTGTATTATATTAGTGTATATAAATGGCTCAAACTAAAGAATATGTGTTTATATATAAAATGTAGAACCGAAAGGAGGGTATTTCGCCGCCACTGACGGCGAAAGAGTTTATGCCTAATTGTCCCGAATGTAATTTTCCTTATGAGGAAGGTCAGAAGTTCTGTAACACCTGCGGCGCTAAACTGCCTGTAAAGATCAATCAGAAGATATGCCCCGTCTGCGGGAACACTCTGCTTGAAAACACAAAGGTCTGCAACATCTGCGGTACACCTGTGAGCGTACCTCAGGATACCACAGCAGCCGAAGAATTGGCAAGACAGCAGGAGATGCTGAAAAATCCCACTATGGACGCGGTGGACGTTCCTGTTATCACAGATGAGATGCTGGGTCTTACTGAGGAACAGCCCAACAAGGCTGATATGCCCACTATGGACAGCATATTCATGCCCGGTCAGTCTGCACCTGCACCCAAGCCTAAGCCTGTGCCGATAGCAAAGCCTGCACCCGCACCTGTACCGCAGCCTTCCATCGCTCCGCAGCAGGCACCTCAGATGCAGAACAATTTCCGGCAGATGAACCAGCCTAACAACTTTTCGGCAGGCGTTCAGCAGCAGAATAATTTTGCACAGCCTGCACAGCAGTATCAGCAGCCTCAGTCTGTGATACCTCCGCAGCAGCAGCCTAACCCGAATTTCGGTCAGCCTGTTATGCAGCAGAATACTTATCCCCAGAACAATATGCCGCAGAACAATATGCCGATGAATAATCAGCAGAACAGCGCAAAACCTGCAAAGGGCGGCAAGAGCATCGCACCGATAATACTGATTATCGCAATAATCGCAGTTATATTGGTAGATGTTTTTGTAGTATTCAAAAAGCAGATATTTGGCGATAAGAATGACAGCAAGGCAAAGAAGAATGCAGCAGTCATCACTGTCGTTGATGATATCGACTGATATTTTTTCGGAGCATGAAAATGCTCCGATTTTCATATAGAATGGAGGAATGGCGATGTTCGAGATAAACCGCATGGGCTGCAGCTGCAAACATGACGGCAGTTTTGTGCTGAACCAGCCCAGAGGCTTTGAGGGTTATCTGATGCTGTTCATAAAGACTAAGGCGGTCTTTGTCATCAACGGCGTCACATATAATGTCGAACCGAACACCTTTTTGATATATAACAGAAACTCGCCCCAGTACTACAAAGCCTGCGAGAGCGAGTATATTAACGACTGGATACAGTTCGACTGCACCGATGATATATCTTCGGGCATAGATATCAGGTTCGATACGCCGCTGCACATCGGTGAGTCGATAAATGTGCCGATGTATTTTCAGCTGATAGCTGACTGCTACTACAGGCGCAATAACCTTGTTACGGCAGGTTTCCTGATAAAAGCACTGCTGAGTGAGGTCTTTTCTGAAAACGGTAAGCAGGAAGAATCGGGCATAGCCCACTACCGCGAACTGCTCGACCTGCGCAGAAAGATATACGCCCAGCCCTCTGAGGACTGGAGCGTTCAGAAAATGGCGCACCAGATAAGCGTAAGTGAGCCTTACCTGCATCTGCTCTATAAAAAGGCTTTCGGCGTTACCTGCAATGCTGATGTGATAAACAGCCGCATCGAGTCGGCAAAGCACTTCTTAGCCTATACCGACCAGACTGTTGAGGAGATAGCTTTTACTTGTGGTTACAAAAATGCAGTGCATTTTTCCAGACAGTTCAAGCAGGCGGCAGGCATGTCCCCAAGCGAATGGCGCAAAAATAATTCAGTGGTATGAACTTATAGTAAACACAATTGATCTCAGAAAATCAAGCGCTCACAGTCACAAAAGCAAAGCGTCTGCGAGCGCTTGATATAGAAATAAATATGTTGTTTGCTAAAAGCCCCGAAGTGATATCGCTTCGGGGCTTTTTGCTGTCAGTGCTCGTTCCTGATGGTTATGGTGTACTCTATCACATCATCTTTGTCCACCCGCTTTGCCGTTGCGTCAACACCCGCCAGCTTCATTACCTCCAGCGCCTTGTTCACCGAGTTGAAAAACAGCCGCACATCTTTCAGCATTACAGCACGCTTTTCGTAGCTGTTCTTTTTTGCCGCTTCCCTTTCAAGACGGGCTATGTACTTTTCAAGGGTATCGACCGTCCAGCCGCCCTCTATGGCTTTCGCAAGCACTTCCCGCCTGACCTCTTCGCTGTTCAGCTTAAGCAGTGCCCGCGCGTGACGTTCGCTCAGCCCATGCTCACAGATGAGTTTTTGCTCGTCACGGCTAAGTCTTAGCAATCTCAGTTTGTTGGCTATGGTGGACTGCGCCAGACCCAGTTTGAGAGCGGCTTCCTCCCGCGTGACTTTTCCACTGTCCAGCAGAGCACTTATCGCCGCCGCTTCCTCAAAGCAGTTCAGGTCTGAACGCTGAATGTTCTCCAGCAGTGCCAGTACCGCAGACCGTCCCCTGTCAGCCTTGACGATTATACATGGCACACTTTTCAGTCCCGCAAGTTTTGCCGCCCTCAGCCTGCGCTCACCCGAGATCAGTTCAAGACCTTCTTCTGTCTGCCTGACAGTCAGCGGTTGTATTATACCGTTGGCAGATATGCTTTTTGCCAGCGCAGTAAGTTCGTCCGCCGCAAAATGTCTGCGTGGCTGAGATGGGTTCGGCTTGATACTGCCTACGCCGATGTCTACTACTCTGCCAAGTTCGCGCAGTTCTTCATTCGGCGGCTCGGAAATTTCGATAAATGCCTTTGAGATAAAATCTGTTAACCTGTTCATATTTCTGCCCCCTTTACATTTATGATACCATATCAGCGCCGCACTTTCCAGTGGGATATGCTCAGGTTTCATCGTAAAATTATCCCATTTTGGGACATATTTTTCTTTTGTACGACAGCTTTGCCCATAAACCGATCATAGTTCTGTCGAACAAAAATGTTCCACGTAGAACATTTCAGCTTTCTTATAGCGATCTGCCTTAAAAGTTGGAACGCTAATGAAGAATTGTTCCACGTGGAACAAAGAAATTTTCAAAAAGGTCTTTTCAAACGATGAAAAATGTAGTATAATATAAAAGAACGATAATTCTGAAAAGAGGAGATAAAATGGGTAAAATAATCGCCGTTTCAAACCAGAAAGGCGGTGTCGGCAAATCGACCACCGTCTGCAACCTTGCCGCCGTTTTTGGCGCAAGGGGTTCAAAGGTTCTCATCATAGATTTTGACCCGCAGGGCAATACGACCACAAGTTATGGTATCCAGAAACGCAGTATACGAAACACTGTGTATGATGTGCTTATGGGTGACTGCGCTTTGTTTGAAGCCGTCTGCGCCACAGCATTCAGGGGAGTTTCAGTCGTGCCCACCACGCAAGACCTCGCAGGTGCGGCAGTACAGCTGATGTCGATGGAAAACCGCGCATATCAGCTGAAAGAAAGGCTGGAGGAAGCCAAAAAGTTCTATGACTTTATTTTTATTGACTGCCCCCCAACTCTCGATATGCTGACCATCAACGCACTTGTGGCGGCTGATTCGGTGCTGATACCGCTCCAATGCGAATTTCTCTCGCTGGAGGGTCTGGTGGAACTGCATAACACCATCGACCGCGTTAAGCAGACATGGAACAAGTCACTTATCATCGAGGGCATACTTTTTACCATGTGTGTTGACAGATATAAGATAACAGGTCAGATAATGAGTGAAGTCAAAAAGCACTTCCCGAAAGAAGTGTTCAGCACCAGCATACCGCGTAATGTCGCCTTGTCAGAAGCACCCAGCTTCGGTCAGCCCGCGATATATTATGACAAAAAGGCAAAAGGCTCAAAAGCGTATGAAGAACTGGCAAAAGAAATGCTCAAACGCGACAAAAAGCGCAAGAGCAAATAATGTTCCATGTGGAACATTTTGATAAGATAGCAAGGAGTTTTATATATGGCAAAGAAAAACAGAATGGGCGCAGGACTTGACGCGCTGTTCGCTGAGAACACCCGTCCTGCCGCCAAATCCGAAACTGCACCCGAACAGGAGAGCGGTGACAGCGTGACGATGGTCAAGGTCACACTTCTTGAACCAAACAAGGAACAGCCCCGCAGTACTTTCGATGACGAAAAGCTGAATGAACTGGCTGACAGTATCCGTGAGAACGGCGTGCTTCAGCCAATACTCGCACGACCCCTCGAAAACGGCGGCTATCAGATAGTTGCAGGCGAACGCAGATGGCGCGCATCAAGGCTGGCAGGACTTAGCGAGGTACCTGTTTACATAAAAGAACTGAGCGACAAGCAGACAATGCAGATGGCGCTCATCGAAAATATCCAGCGTCAGGACCTTTCACCTGTTGAAGAAGCGATGGCTTATAAAAGCCTGATGGACAACTATGATATGACTCAACAGCAGTTGGCACAGGCAGTCGGCAAGTCCCGCTCGGCTGTGGCAAATTCACTTCGTTTGCTGGAACTTGACGAATCTGTACGCGATATGGTCGATAAGGGCGAGATATCATTCGGTCACGCAAAGGTGCTTTCAGGTCTTGAAAAAGCAAATCAGGCAGAGTTTGCAAAGCTGGTCAAGCAGGATGACCTTTCAGTCAGACAGCTTGAAGATGCCGTCAGATCCGCTGAACAGCAGGCGGCAAAACAGCAGGAAAGCGATATGCAAACTATCCGCAAACGCTCAGTCAAAAAGGAAAGACCTTTTCTTAAAGAGTTTGAAATGGCTGTAAACGCCAACTCTGATGTAAGGGTCAAGGCGCATTCGGATAACAGCGGCGGCGTTAAAGTTGAACTTAAACTGCCTAAAGAGATCGACGCTGAAACTCTTCTCGGTAAGCTGGCTGAACTGCTGGCAAAGGAACAGTCTTGACAAATCCGCATGGGTGGAGTATAATACTATTGTCGGATAATGTTATATTAAGGGATAGAAGGAAAGTGTTATGAATTTAAAAAAACTGGCAAATGCCAAGAATATCACCTGCCTCGCCGTCGTGCTGGCGCTGGGCGTGGGTGTGTTTGCGGCAGAAAAAAAGCTGGGCGGCACTACAGAACCTGAAAAAAAGCCGTCGGGCAGCACCGCTTCTTCAAGCAAAGCTGAGGCAAGCAGCGCCGAAGATGATGGCAGAGAAAAGGTAATACTCGCCGCCGAAATTCCTGAACTCAGCTGCGGTTCGATCGATTTTGACGGCAGCGTGGTCTTTGCAGACCCAAGCGGCAGTTATTCGTTTATCGAAAACGGCAGCAATACAGGCGGCATAACTGTTAAGGACGACAGCGGAGAAAATGTCGTATTTGAGGTCAAAGACGGCGCTCTGACGCTGACCAGAGCAGGTCAGTCCGCATCGGGCTTTATCTATAACAAGCATGTGGTAGAACTGAAAGACGGCAAGCTGTACTATGACAGCAGCCCCGTCGAATACAAGGCAGCTTCTTTCTCTGCCTACAGACTTAACAGCGAATATGTCGTTGAATGCACCGCAAAGGGTCAGTACAGGCTGAGAGATTCAAAGGGCAAGGTCACCAATAAGTGTACGCTCAAGGAGAACACAGGTACATCTATTACGATCAAAGCTGACGAGTCGGGATTCTATACTGAAGGTACTGATGACGGCTTGTTCTATAACTTCTATAAACTCAACGGTGACATACTGAATACTTCGTGGAGCAATGTGCTCTATGTCAACGGTCAGGAGCTTGTGCCATATGGTTACAGCGATAAATATACTGACCCCGATATCAAGATAGATACCGAGAATATCACTTTTGAGCCGATGGAACCGCCGATGGACTACGGCGCAGTTTCCACCGCCAATGAGGGCATAAGCAACCTCACTGCCGAGATGCTGGGCTTTGTCAACGAGTACCGTGAGCAGTATGATATGCAGCCTGTCTACGGTCTTGATGAGTTGGATGCCGCAGCCGCAGTCAGGGCGGCAGAACTTGCGCAGAAGTTCGACCACGTAAGACCCGATGAAAAGGAGAGCGCTTACAGCACAGCCCTCAGCGATGCAGGTCTGAGATGGTGGCGATGCGGTGAAAATATCGCCAAAGGCGGTTCGAGCAGTAAGGAAGTTTTCGACAGCTGGATAAGTTCGGAAGAACACCGCGCTGTCATTCTCGACCCTGATATGAAGTATATGTCACTCGCAAAGTCAGAAAACGGCAGTGATACCTATTGGGAGATGTTGGCGTTCAACGATACCTACATACCCACCGCAGAAGCCGCTGAATAACAAAAAGAACCCCGCACTCAATGTTGAGAGTGCGGGGTGTTTTATGCTTTTTATTCGTATCTCAGCGCATCTATTGGGTTAAGGTTTGCCGCCTTGATAGAGGGTATCAGTCCGAAAACTATACCGACTACCATCGAGAAGCCCACCGAAACGATTATGGCAGGTGTCGATATCGAAACAGGTACTTCCGCTATCTTTGCGATGACCTTTGAAAGTCCTATACCTATCAGCACGCCCAGTATTCCGCCGATGGTGGTCAGCACCGATGCCTCTGTCAAAAATTGCGCCAGTATCCTGTTGCGCCTTGCACCCAGCGCCTTTTTCAGACCTATCTCGCGCGTTCTTTCGGTCACTGATACCAGCATTATGTTCATAACGCCTATACCGCCTACCAGCAGTGATATGCCGGCTATCCATATCAGCATGTTGTTGGTGGATTTTGAAAGATCCTGTAACTGCTTTGCCTGTTCAAGCAGGCTCTCGCTCTTGTATTCGAGGGTGTTTGCCACGCCCTCAGCCTGCTGTTCGCCTGCGCTTGTCTGCTTCTGGATATTCTCGTTGAGGATATCTGCGGTCTTCTTGCCCGCACCTGTCATGCTGTCGGTGTTTATCGCCTGAACTACACAGTTCTGCGGTTCGTCATAGCGGTAGACTATCCCCCAGTCGTTGGTGGGTATGAAGATAAGTCCGCTGGAAGACTGATTATAGGTGTAGTAGTCCTCGATATTGTTGATGACAGGCTCAAAGCCCGACCTCTTGCACGCCACGCCGATTATCTTGAACGGCTCGCCGTTGATATCCAGCATCTTTCCGATGGGGTCTTCGTTCTCGAAAATGCCCCTCTGCATGTTTGAGTCGATTATCGCTACCTTTGAAAAGTCCTTGTACTGCTTATCCGAAAAGCCGATGCCCTGTGCTATCTCGTAGCCCAGCGTTTCAAAATAGTCTTCATCGATGCCGTAGACTATAGATGACTCCAGTATCTTGTTCATGTAGAACACGTTCTCAGGCATCTGTCTGGTTCGGAACAGTGTGCATCTTTCGACCTCTTTCAGGTCGGTTATGCGCTTTTTGCTCTCCTCAGATATGACCCTTATGTTGTCAGGCACTTCCGACCAGCTGAAATCAGGTTCAGCATCGCCCTGTGTCAGCGTTATCTTTACTGTGTTGTTGCCCGAACCTATAAGGTTGTTCTTTATCTGCTCGTTCGTACCCTCAATGGTTGAAACTATGGCGATTATCGCCGCGATACCGATGATTATGCCCAGCATGGTCAGCAGCGAACGTATTTTGTGGCTCAATATACCTTGTAAGGAGAGCCTAATGTTTTCTATCATATCATTGCCTCCTTATCAGTAGTAGAAGTCTGTGTTCTCAGGCGTAAGTACCTCTGTCGTTTCCTTCGTCTTTGCGCCCTCTTTTACATCTTTGCCAAACGGGAAGCATATCTTGTCCTTAGAACTTATGCCGCCCTTTACTTCTATGAACATGCCGTACATTATCTGTCCTACCTTGATATACTGCTTTTTCAGCCTTTCGTCTTCGTCAGCTTTCATGATGTAGTAGTCGCCGCCCTCTTGGTGTACATAGTGTATCGGAATGTATACCGAGCCTGATGTATTGCTGTTGTCATCGGGTGAACCTGTCATCTTCACATCTATCCATTCACCGATGGAGAAATCGTCAGCACCCTCAGTTATCTTTGCGTGTACCAGATAAGTAGAATTGTTGGGATTTTCGCCCCAGCCATCAGTATTGTATGTGATAGGTTCGGTGTCTATGCCGGTGATCTCCGCAGTGCCCGTAGCACCGGTTTGCCATGAATTTATAGTTATGGTGCTGCCCGCCTTCGCGCTGCCGAGATTAAGTTCGCTTATCTCGCATACCACTTCACTGCCGCCCTCGCCTTCGATAACTGCAAAAGCATTGTCATCGGGTGACGGCTCTTCGTAGAGATCTTCATTATCGAACTCTTCTGCTTCCTCCTCTGCGACCTCTTCTGCTTCACCACTAGCCTTGCCTATCTTCTTGACAAAGCCGTCTATCTCAGCATATAGCTTGCCGTCCTGCTTGCGCTTTTTGGCAGTTTCCAACTCGAATTTCGCAGTCTTCAGACTCATCTCCAGTTCTTTTATCTCGGTTTCCTTTTCCTTTATCAGCTTTTTGATGGCGTCGCGCGAGTAAACATAGTCAGTGCCGTCAGGGTCGATGTAGTAGTCATCAGGGTCATAGTCCTGATAGTTGAAGCCGCTCTCGTCCTCTTCGGGGGTCGGCTCTTTGTCGATGATATCAGGCTCATCGGGAACTTTGTCAGCATTTTTCTTGCTGGTGGGCTGTGTAAAACTCAGCTTGCCGTACAGCTTCACCGATGTGTCTATGGAAGCCTGCCCCATCTCATCGATGGTTATGCCGTCAGCGACTTTCCAGTTTTCAAACTCGTTCATCTTTGTATCCTCAGCGGGTACTATTATCCACTTGTAGAGGTACAGCAGGTCGCTGCTGTATACGCATATCTCAGCGCACTTCTTTTCGGCAGCCAGCCTCATCATGAACTCTTTTGATACCTCAGCTTCCTGCGTGCAGTTGATTATGTACGGGCTTTCGACCGTACCGTTGCCCTCCGCAGGTGTGAATGCGGGCTTTACCACATCAGTTACTATCGAAGCGGGAGGTTCGGGCTGCATGTCGGGCAGTTCCATATCATCGGGCAGCATCGGCATTTCGATATCATCAGGCTCGTCATCAAAGCCGAACATATCCGAAAAGTCCATTTCAGGCGGCTTTGGCGCGTCCTCAGACGGCTTGTAGGTCTTTATCTTTTCAAGTTCTTTTTTCGCCATCTTTATGTCATGCTCAACTATGTTGACCTGATTTTCTTTCTGTGCCAGTTCAAGTTCTACCACAGTCATGTCATATTCAAGTATCGGGTCGCCCTTTTTGACTTCCTGACCCTCTTCCACATATACAGCTTTTACCAGCTTTTGTGTGTCGATGAATACTCTCTGCGAATTTGATGCCACTACATGTCCGCGAGTTGATTCGTTGTAGTACTCAAACCATTCCGCAGGCTGCATCATCATGCTGACAGGCACCACATCGACCACAACAGACTTTTTCTTGTTGTCCATATATTTCTTATAGCCGAAATAGCCGCCCCCGCCGATGATAC
>OCVV010757592.1_pt1 | contig 10047 bp, 9 predicted proteins | sample 1539721 | NCBI WGS metagenome assembly OCVV01 (sample SAMN02144230, study PRJEB22623) | gut metagenome | biome: sheep rumen | host: Ovis aries | place: New Zealand
ATTTTACCATGAACCAGTGAGGAGTTGTTTTAGTTTGTCACGAAAAGAATGCCGTAATTACGCGGCTTCTGGCGTTTCGCAAACGCCTATGATCATATTCAGTTGAAGGGAGTATCGTTCGTTTCCGGAAAACTGAGCTTTTGAAATTTTTGCTCATTATCCTGTCCTTCCCGAACGATCCGCAATACCTGACTTTTGAATTCCTCTGTCTGTGTGTACCTGTAAACAATATCCTCTATACCCTCTCTGCGCTCTTCCTGCGTTTTTACAAAATAGAGAACAGCATGAACCAGCATCTCTGATCTGCTGCGGTATCCGAGATCATAATATCTTTCCAGTGCTTCTCTAAAACTTTCATCCCTGGTACGTACCTGAAACGTATATCCGCTTTTCCCTCTCATCTTCTCTCCTTCTCATTATCCGATATAGTAATATGTCGTCGGTTTACTCCTGTAATTCTTCTTCCCGACCTTCCTGTTCGATACCACAGTGACATAATATATTCCACCGGAACTGATCATCGTCCCCGCAAACTTCGTAATCGTACAGTTTGTCCCCGCAACCGTCTTCGCCTTCTTCATCGCCGACAGCTTCCGCGGCGCCGATGTCGCAACATACACAGAATAGCTTGTCGCGCCGTCTACCTTGCTCCATCTCACACTTAGCGTACCTGATGACTGCTTTAGTGTAACTTTAGCCGGCCCGCCGGAAAAGAATGCCTTCTTCGACCATTTGCCGTATCTCGGACCATTTTCGGTATTTACATACCCTCGAACCCGGATCCGGTAGTATCGGTTCATCTTAAGCATCCGGTTCTTCAGTGTAACCGCAGCCTTCTTTGCCGTCCCCGAAAACAGTTTTATGCCGTCATGGCTTCGAACTTCATACTCATACCCTGAGACTGCAGAATTACTGTTCCAGATGAATGCCGCCTTGTGTCTCGCAAGCCGGTTCTTTTTGAACGAAACATCACTCATCTTTCCCGGCACTGCCATCATATTTCTTTTTCCCGTAAAAGCAGTTCCCGCCGCCGTATAACTCTTCCCTTTGCGTACCGGCGTAATCCTGACCGCATATTTGTTCTTATGATCCGGCACTTTTATCGTGACCGTATTCCTTGACGCATATTTGTCCGCCAGGATCCTTTCACCAGCGCCAATCAACTCGACAGTATATCCGTTCGCATGCGAAACAGTATTCCATCGGATGCTTATACTGTTCTTTGCAGCATCTGTCTGCTTTATCATAGCGATCGAGCCCGATGGAACCGTAACGATCTCACACGCAGCTGACATCCGGCCGCCCTCCCGCAGCTTCACATAATATGTGCTGCCGTCCATCAGCCCGGATATCTCTGCTCTTCCATATGAGATACTGCTGTTTCTCGTCCAATCCGAGTACATCCCATTCGGAGAAGTGCTTATAAAAACAGATATTCCGGAGCTGCCGCCGGAGAAAGAAATAACTGCAGAATGCTTCGTGGCATCAGTCTGTTTCAGACTGCCGGCCGCCTGTACTCTAGCTGCCGAAAGCAAAGAAAAAATGATAAATGCGGCCAGCAGCAATGCTCTTGCGCTCTTTTTGCTGACCGATTCATTCGTCTGTTGTCGTCCCTTTTTCTCAGGCTCTTCTTTATCTTTCTGTTCTTCTTCTGAATGCCGGTATTCTTCCAGCACCTTCTCTTTACGGATGATCTGTTCCGTTAGCAGATTCAACAGCCCCGGATGAATATTGATCAGCAGGTCTGTTCTCGGATCTCTCCCGAACACGTTGTTATCAGCCTCCGGACAATTCTTCTCAGCCCAGGCTTTGACATGATTCGTAAGCCTTCCATCATAAGACAGATAATCCACGGTAAAGGCCACTAGCGCATTGATTCTCTCCTTTGAAAACTCCATCTTCAGCGCACCAATGATCTTGTCTGTCCCAAGCCTTCGGCCATCATAATTCTCCCGTACAAGATCTTCCAGCATATGTTTCAAGCGCTTATCTTCATGATAGGACGCTCTCCATGCCGGAATCTCATCATGTTCCATTGCATAAGAGAAGCTGTGCTGATAAAACGGTTCCGACGACAGATCTATTTCCAAGGAGTCATCACTGATGGGATCTGCTTCATAAACACTTCTCCCGCTCTCTCCGACAGGCTTGGATGTCTCAACCGAATATGCTCCAGTACCTTCTGCGCCTGTTTCTGCCACCAATATCCTGTTTGATTGTTCAAACATTTCCGGCTCATGGGCATGGAAGCTGTAATAATCTCCCGTGCCTCCGCCTATGATCATGTGGTCAAGAAGATGTATGTCAAGGATCCGACCGGCCTCAATCAGATTCCGGGTTACAGAGCGGTCTGCTTCACTGGGAGACACATCACCGCTCGGGTGACAATGGAAGGCGATAATGTTGACTCCGCCGCTGAGGATTGCCGGCAGAAACACTTTGGAAGTCTGGACGATGGCTTCATTAGACGACCCGATTGACACAACCGAATAGCATAGAACCTCATTCTTATTATTGAGCGACAGCATGGAAAAATACTCTCTGTCATACTGCGACATTGCTTCCCTGATCACTTCTATTGCTGCATCCGGTGTTGTAACCGGCACCTTGCTGTATAATGCGCCGGCCTGTCCCAGATATACTCTTGCCTCTACCTGCTTCAGCTCATATGGTCTGGTTTTTTCAGGCATGACATTCCCTCCATAAAAATCACCTTTCATCTGCCGGATACAGAACAAGAGAACTGCCATCAGACATATGCGATAAGACCTTAGCTAACTCTTCTGGTCCTTCAATTACCGGCATGCCGGAAACATCACCGTGAAGGTTCAGAGTACCATTATGCTGTTTTTTGAGCTGCATCAAGCCTTCAATATCCTGCTCAAACACCTCATCTTCCGATTTTGTCTCCGACATCATCATTGCGTACATCCTTGGTTTATTTTCCCTTTCTGGTTCTTTACTGTCCGACAACGATTTACCTTGAATATTCTCCGGCGTTATATTCTGTTTGTTCGGATCGCTGATCGGCGCATTCTCCGGCAGCACACCCGGCACCGCTCTTGCCAGATAATAATTGATTCTCGGCAATGCCTCTTTGTAGATTTGGAACACATGATTAAAGCTCTCCAACATCGGATCTCGTTCCCTTCGTCCTGCCTTGTCATCTCCTTCGGCCATCTCCGGATGCAGCATCCTTTCTACTTTATCTGAAACTGCAGGATCATCGAACACAACGCCTTCCAGCCATTCTTCCACTTTTTTGAAGCTGTCGAAATGAACCGTATTTCCTCCGGAAATAAAAAAACGCAGATCATCATCCGCGCTCTCGATCCTGTCATATGTATATCCTGCCGCTTCCATCGCTCTGATGACGGCTTCTTTCCTGGGCTTTTCTATCTCTGCTTTAAATTGCTTATAATGATCTGCCAGATGGCTTTTGGCTGTTTCTGATATCTCCGCGCCGATATATGCCATCAGCATCATTCTTACACAATCTGCCTCAAACTCGATCTGATGATTGGAAAGATTGTCGGCGCTTGGATCCGAATGCATCAACGCGTGACCAAGTTCATGCGTAAAAGTAGACAATGTCTCCGAATCCTGCAGCTGCGGCCGCAGGAATATTTCTTTCCTTCCAGGAACAAAGTAACCATAAAGACCGGCTCCGATCTGTTCTCCCGGAACAGGTTCCCTCCTTGTGATTACTCTCAATTCACTCGCGGTATACTCGATTAATGCATCCAAGCATTTTCCGTATGTCTCGTTCGGAAATCCGGTTGTATATAGTTCCGGATACTTTTCAGGCGGGAAGTCCGTCTGCGCTACATCAAACGTAGTTCCTATCTTGAAAATGATCTTCTGAAATCCTTTGATCTTTTCTGCCTGATAAGCTTCTTTCTGCTCCTCTGTAGCAGCCTTCAGAGGAATCATTTGCCCGTCAATATCAAGATAGGTGGATTTTGCCGGCACAAACAGATTCATTCCGTGCTGACCCTTTAAGACATGGTACCCGTCCTTCTTCCACTTGTCATAAGACTGGCAGAATGCCGCGCCGCGATTCTGCATAAAGATCAGCTGCGTATTCCTGACGCTGTACTGATACGCGAACCTGGAGGCGAAGGAAAGATATTCCGCGATCCGGTCCGGAGAGCGTTCAAACGATTCAGCAAGGCTGCGGATCTGTTCCCAGGCTTTGTCACTCTTCTCCTTCGCATTCTGCTTTGCATAGCTTTCATTATAAGTGTACTTCTTATCCGTTTTCATGCAGCCCTCCTCTGCCAACAGGCGTGGCAATGGATAATGTATCCGCATCCACCGTAGTGCCGATGGGATACTCATTCACAGGATCATTGGATTCAAGAGTATATTGCGTGCCGGTTTCATCCTCGATAATGACGATGCCGTCACCGTAAGCAACAACGGTGTTGTCAATGACCGGACGGTCATAGTAACCGAAGATAACATCATCGATAAAATCATCGGTCTGCATTACATCAGTATTTATTTCCTGCATATTGTCTTCCTCCTTGATTTTGGGTATATAAATACCGCGCCGGAATCCGGCGCGGGTTAATAGTTCTTTTGCGTATATTCTTACTTCAAATCTCCTCTGTTTATCTGATACCTGCCGTTCTTTCCTTTATAACAGCATTATATCTTGGCAGGATTTGTTTGAAAGGCCTTTGCAACCTCGGCCATCATATGCGAAAGTACTTCTTCTTTGGTTGTCATAACCACATTACATATAGGACACGTATACGGAAGTTTAGAGGGATCACCCCAGTCGATGGAGGCTCCTCCCACAACCTTATTCAGTTCGTCAAAATTCAGTTCGTTCTCTGTTAATTCAGTTTTCTTTTCCATTGCTGAATATCTCCTCCCCCAATTTCTGAGCACACTCTTTTTCCATCAGTTCCGCGCCGTATAAAAACATTGCAGCGCAGGCCAATGCCTGATATTGATTATAGGACTCCTCGAACCTAAAGAATAGATTTAACAATCCAGGATCATCGCTGTTTTTAAAAACATTCTGGATCTTATTAAAGTAAACACCATATTCTTTTTTCGCATCTTCATATTCTTTCAAAAGCTCTTTCGGGAGTCTATTTGCCGAATAGGAATACGGATCCTCTAAAGGACCATCAATAATATGTTTGTTGTAAAAATCTTGTTTGTTCATGGTATTGCCTCCATCTGATATTAAATATGCAGGCCCTGCAAGGCAATCTTACCATAATCTAAGGCTGTAGTAAATTGCTCCATACATAATCAATTATCAATTATCATTGGTCTCAATCATTCTTTAACTTTGCATCCAACCATAGTTTTGCAAATGCTACTATTACCGATTTTATTACTCCTCCTATCCAAGAATCTCGTAAGAAAATATCGCTCTGAATCAGCATTCCAATTATATCAATATGTACAATATCCACTAATATTAAAACGACATAATACGTTATCCAAAGGATGTCTTTCATTTTTTGAAACATACCCCAGTTGGCAAAAGTAAACTGGAGAGTTAACAACAGAATATTGATTATGTAAAAACCGCAGAGCGCTAAAGCACCCCATTTTCCAAATGATACAAACCTTGTAACAATAAATACAATTACTTCTATGACATTAAAAAATCTAATTATAGTTTTCCATGTCGATTCTTGAATATCTATTTCTACAAACTGCCAAATCAGAAATACAATAGCCCATCCTGCCTGCAGAATTAAATGTCCTATCAACAGTTTATCAATAATACTCATATTCTACCTCTAGCGTATATTATTTAAGATTTAAACGTAGAATATCAGAATTATTAGAATTTTTCAATCATCTTTCTAAAAGCATACCATCGTCATTAATTATAACAAATATCTGTGAATGCTTCTTTTATTTGCATTAATCTGTTTATGTACAGCTCTTTCTTTACGGTCGAGATTATACAACGTCTCCGTTTTCTCTATCATTATACTTTTCACATTAAACACTTTCTTCTCCAGCATCAGCCTCCCGATCATCTCTTCCATCTTCCCGCAGTGATTCTGGAACACCTTGAACAAACCCATAAAGTCCTTTGCGTCATCAAAATAAGTGTCACAGAAATGATCGTACATTTTCTGCCGCTCATCCGCAGTCGGTTCAATCCCAAAACGAAGCATAAACAGTGACCTTATAAAATCCGCCTTGAACTCCGCTTCCGCCTCCGCGCTTTCCAGCATCCGCTTTCGGTCACCCCTGAACAGTTCTTTCAGATTCTCCGTCTTATCTGTCTCATTATGCAGCATGATATCCAATTTCAAGGAATCATACTCCGGTATCAGCTTTCTGGTCAGTTCTCTCAGAAAACAGGATACTGCCTCCCGATCCGTCAACTCGGGATTCAGATATATAGTCCCTGCTCCCTGCGCGGGAAAATAATAAGCCGATTTTCTGTATCCGTCATACAGATCCGGATATTCGGTAATCGACTTCAAATCCACATTCATATATTCCTTCGCGTATTTCGCCAGAACATCCATAAAATAACCGTACTCATACTCTGCAAACTGCATTTGATTCATTTTCCGCAGATGTGACGCCGGCGCATTCGTCTGGGATATATCGTATGTATGGATATACTTGTAGCCTTCCACTTTGCTGGTACCCTTTATTTGCCCTTTTCGATACGCTCTTCTTGTCTTCTCCGAAGCATCATCAAGATTGATCTCTTTTCCATGTTCATGAACTGTTACTGTTGTAATCGGGGACATGATGAGCAGCGGTTCCTGTCCGGCATAAACAGGATATCCGTCTTTTGCCCAAGCGGCCTTCGACTGACAATACCTCGCCTCCGGCATCTGATGCAGTATCATGAAGATATTGGAAGCAGAGTACTTCCCTGCAAATGCAGCAAGCCGAACTGTCAGCTTATAAAGATTCTCTTCTGAATCAAGAGCGTTATTAATGGCTGCACTCACAGCAGAATTCACGATCTTATTTCGTTCCCTGTAATCCAGCCCTCTGCTCTGAAGCATTATGATGACTCTCCCTTCCTTTTGTCCTCTGTAGTCCCTTTCATCAGCCGCCACATCAGATTCATTTTATGCGCTGAATACAGCATTCCTGTGTTCGGATCGCACAGGATATCCTGAATCTGCAGAATGGACAGTCCGTTCTGGTAAGCGTTAATGATCTCGTTTTCCTGCTCTTCATCCAGAAATCCGAAACCTTCATCCAGCCACAGTTCGATCTGTTTTCTGCGGTCAGCGTTCTCGTCAGTCACACGGCTGAATTCCGGTTTCTTTATGACCTCCGGTTCCTCTTTTAGTTTCAGTGCCTGATTCAGTCTCTCCATCACCACATCTTCATGTCGTTTCTCAAGTTCCTGCTTCAACGCCTTTTCCTCGGGCACGCCGAAATTGAACGTTCTGGATGCAGAGAACTTCGGAATATCAATTTTCAACAGATCCTCTTCTGTTCCGATTTCAAATATCCGAACCTGCTCCTTCTCCTTATTCTTATGTTCTTCATACCTTTTCGCAGCTTCCTCAGGAACAATTCTGAAAATGCCCTGAAACTTTTCTGTATTTAAAGATCTGTCGGCATTCTCCGTGATCCTGAAAACATGCTCATACGGTCCCAGTGACATCGCATGCTTATAATTCTCATGGTCGAATGGCTTGTTTTTCTTGTCGATAATCGGATAATGCCCTTTGATCAATACAATCAACCGGTTCGGAGACAGAACTCCCACCTCATCCGGCGTCATTAACGGACGTTGCAGCCGGTCATTCGATATCGAATTGTTCCCGTTTTGTCCCATTGAGAATGAACTCGACTGCTTTTCCAGCGTCGCGTTTCCGAGGAGCTGGCTGATATATTCCTGCGTCGGCTTGGCGGACCGACCGCAGCCTAAGAAAACAAAAGCCGAACAGGCATCAAACAGAATGTTCCAGGCTTCCCCCTTATACATATCCTGTACCTGCGAGATTGACTGTACAAACGGCATGGCAGCAATGTTCCGTGAACGCAGGGTTGTAATCAGCTTTTCAAAATGCGCCGGCCGCGTGCCGTTGGCGAACTCATCCATCCACACATCCACCCGAATCGGCAGCTCGCCATCATAAAAATAGTCCGCAGTGTAGGTCAGTGTATCGAAAAGCTGCTGGTACAGCATATTGATAATGAAATCGTAGGTATGATCATTTTCCGGGGTGATCATAAACAGATCGATCTTCGTTTTCCCATCATAGTTCAGACCGGCGCCGATCTCATCAAGACGCATGGAATCATCTGCGAAGATCCGTTTTATCGCGGGAGAATTAAAGTACTTGAGCTTTGCGTTAAGAATAAGCACAATAGATGCAACAGTTTCATGCGCGCCGCCTTTCAGTGCACGGTAATCTCTCACACACGGATGCGTCTCCCTCGCGCTGTTGGTTTTGGCCAGAGTATCAACGATCAGTTCAAAGACCGTAGTAGCTTTCTCTTCACGTTTATCCGTCTTCTGCGATGCTACTTCCATCGTCTCCAGGCTCTGCAGGAATGTTACCTGATTCATGGTCATTGTCCGAAAGATCTCCATCTCTGCCAGATTCTGCGAGAACAGCGACGATACACCCGGTGTTTTATCCACGATCCTCAGCACTTTCACCTTCTCGCTGTACTCGACCATCCATACGAAATAAAAGATCGATTGCAGATAGAGCGCACAGCCATTGTCCCAGAAAGGATCATTTTTCACGGCATCCGGCGGATCGACAGATTCAAAAATATTGGTGATGAGCCTGGGGATATCCTCTTCTTTTCTGATCCAACGGAACGGATTGTACTGATCAGAGCAGTTCATGTCTCTGGTATTAAGCGAAATGATGTGATCCCCCTGTTCCCGGAGATAATTGCCATACTTCCGGAGCAGTTCGCCTTTGACATCCAGAAAGATCCTGCATGCGGATGACTCCAGCAGGTTTGGCGCAATCTCGAATAACGACTTCCCGGAGCCGGGTTCCCCCATGAAAATAATATTGTTGTTCGGAAGTTTCTTCGGACCGGACAGAGCGATCCGGAGGTTCTTGGAAAGGATCCTGTTATTCAGCGGATCTTCTGTATCCATGAGCTGCTTCGTCACCTCGATCGGGCTCTCCGTATGAGCGCTTCCATGTTCTATATCCGAGTGGGTATCACGGTTCAGCGCCAATGCATTCGAAAAGAAATAAACCAGGCCAATTGTTTCCGCGCCCCAGACCAGCATCAACTTCGAGTTGAAAAACGTCGGATATTCGGAAATGCTGATAATTGCTTTCAGGAATCTGTCATATGCGTCACCATATTGAGCAGGGAGAGTCCAGGCGCCGGCTGCATAAAAACCTGCAATAAAAATTACTATGCAGAAGACTGCATAGAGCGTGTACGAACGTTTCCGTTTTCTGATCATGGAGCGATGCCTTTCTCGGGTTTCAATGCTTCAAAGGTTTTGGCTGAAGCTTCGGCGGCTTTGACAGCTGCGCCGGCGGGTGATACTGCGGCCGTAGCAGAAGATGCTGTCTTAGATGCCGCCATTTGTATGTTTTCAGAGGCTCTTTTCACTGATTCGGCATTCTTTGCAGTGGTCCTGACAGGGACTACTGCTTCTGTTGTTTTTCCTGTAGTATTAACATTTTTACCAGTCGCCTTCACCCGATTCGTCCAGGCGCCTTCAAACGGAGCATACTGTTTGGCCGCAAGGTTATCCCGATAATTCATAAGCGCATCTCTTGCAGAAATATTTCCAACGATGGTCTTCTCAACACCTGCAGCTTCATCAATCTCCTTTCTGAATTCCCGTATCGTCTGAGATGTCCGCATATCAAAGAAACAGGCAATTTCATCGTCATTTCCGGGAACCGGAACGGCCGGTGAGACTTCAAAGTAATCATTTGTGCCCGGATACCAGATCTGCGCGGTCTCAGTCTGCTTATCATAGCTTATGATTTCATTTCTGCCAAAATGAATTTCCTGCAGCGTGGAATCCGGAGAATCTGATGCCTGTGCGGCATAATACTCATACTTTGCAGTCTCAGACTGCTTTTC
>OCVV011359433.1_pt1 | contig 10045 bp, 9 predicted proteins | sample 1539721 | NCBI WGS metagenome assembly OCVV01 (sample SAMN02144230, study PRJEB22623) | gut metagenome | biome: sheep rumen | host: Ovis aries | place: New Zealand
CAAATCGTCACCGTCAATTTTCTGCTCTAAAACTCTATATTTAAGTAATTTACAAACATCTCCGCTATTTTTTAGTGGACACTAGTGTCTCGACTTAATAGTATTGATTGTATAGGTTTTGAAATGACCAAATCACATCTTAATAATGAAACCATTATTAATTTTAGGCGTGTAGGAATGGGTATGTATTCTTTCATTCTCTATAAGAGACTTATGAATCAAGATGAGAAAGATAATTATATGAATGATGGGCAGTATATCCCCTATAATGAAAAAGTTGTATTTATGTATGGTGGAGGTGCTTTTGGAAGACAAGTTTTTCCAAATGATGAAAAGGAGAAATTTCTGCTCAGACACAAACCTTGGTAATATTCAGTTCCATTTTTGAACATTATATATTATCATTATAATCTTTTAAGTTAGACTGATACAAAAAGAATGTATCAATGTGGTCAACATTAAGATTACATTGATACATTTTTAATTTGACACGCTATCCCCTATATATAATAAGGTATAGGCTTGTTGAGGCTCTAATGGTAGGGGTGGTTGTTATATACCTACGAACGACCTAACAGATGTTCCCAACTGGCATCCACCTTGCGGCTTTGAAAACGTATCACGCTCCCAAGGTAATGAAAGAACATACCTTCGAGAACAGCCTCATCGAACAAGATGAGAGGCGTGTATTGGATGCCTATACGCTCGACAAAGTTTCTGATTTCCTCTGCGTTTAGATGCACCTCTGTGCGATAAAGTTTCTTGGGGTTGCCGTAATAGTCGAGTATATACTGCTTGTCAGAGGCGTTGCCAATCTCTGCCGCCTTGTCGTAGGTTAGTACCGTTATGCCCTTGCTCTTGTCCTTGATGGCGTTGCGTTGCTTGATGTTCACCGTCTTATACTTGTCTTGCTTGTTGAGGCTACCGCTGGCAGTATATGAGATTTCTGGTCTGTCCTCGTCTCGGTCTGTGATACGCTTACCGTTCAGAATGGTGGTCACGTCTTTGTTGTGCAAGTATGCTTTAACAAGTGGACTAACGCTGAAAGGTGTGTCAAGTGCGAGGTCAAGACTCGTCACGTTATGGAACTCTAACCCCAGCCTTTGCTCTATGTAGGTCAGAAAATAGGTATCTTTTGAGTAGAGTGTTTCATTGTTGAGGCTGAACCAAACTTTGCGGTTGCCGTTGGTGTGCGTGTTGCTCTGCTCGTCACCTCGTGAAAGGTTGAACTTCAATACACCCCACTCTATATCACGTGTGCCGTTATCCAATCGAATGGCATAGACGTTATCAAAGTATCTGCCCTCAGTTCTGTATAGTCTGAACTCGTCCATATCAAGACACTCTCCGTAGTTGAGGTTACTGAGTTGTTCGTAATAGTAAGGATGCACGACCTCATAGCAGAGGGTTACTGCATCAAGTTGAATGGGTCTGCTACATACTCGTTTCATCGTTTTGGTTATTACTCTCGTTATTTTCGCTTGGGCGATATGGTATCTTAGCCCAATACTGACGCATTGCGTCTGAAATAGCCTGTTTGTGTGAGTCGCTAAACGTGCGACCTCGGAGGCTTTGTGCGATACGCCTTTTGGTATCGTCTTCTAAGTTTCGATATACTCTCTTCATAATGATTGTTTTAATATAAATAGTACGTTAGTTAAAAAAGTTAAGTATAGTAGAGAAAAAATGTTTCGGTAGGTTGGTAGAATTTATTTAGAAAACGGTTGTATGCCTACTATTAAGTAGGAATGAAAAAGAGCGAAAAGGATACATAGACCCCACCCCAATAGGGGTAGGGCTTTCCTGCGATATAGGGCTATTTACGTTTTACTATACGTGGGCTTTATTGGGTCTGGAATGTACTCACGCAAAGCCCAAATCTTATCAAGGTCTTTTAGGAACGAGTTCGAGAACAGTTGCGTTAGGGGTACAAGGTGCGAAACCTCCGTGGATTTCGCACTTTTTTTATTTCCCGTTCTTTTTGTAGCTTTGGACAGCCCAGACGGCCATCAGCGAGGATAGAGCGAAGAGGGCCAGCACTTGGCGGGCGATGCTGTGCAGGTCGCCGCCTCGGATGAAAACGGTGCGGACGGCATCGATGAAGTAGTGCATGGGGTTGACGTAGGTGGTCAGGTAGGCCCAGTCAGGCATGGACCGGGTAGGGGTAAACAGTCCGCTGAGCAGCATCAGCAGAACCACGAAGAACCACATGACGAAGATGGCCTGCTGGAGGGTGTCGCTGTAGTTGGAGATGATGAGTCCCAGCGACGAGAAGAATAGTGCCAGCAGCATGGCCAGCAGATAGACCAGCCAGAGTGGTCCCTGGCAGGTGATGGCATAGACGAGCCACGACAGCAGCAGGCAGACGGTGATGATGAAGAGGGCTATGAGCCAGTAGGGAATGAGCTTGGCCAGGATGAATGCCCATTTGGACACCGGTGTGACGTTGATTTGTTCGATGGTGCCGGCCTCTTTCTCGCCGACGATGTTCAGGGCGGGCAGGAAGCCAGTCATCAGCATCATGACGATGGCCAGCAGGGCGGGAATCATGAACAGTTTGTAGTCTTGGTTCTTGTTGTAGAGGGTGAGGGGCGATATGGATAGGCTTGTCGCGGAAAGGTTCGTTGACAGGCTGGCGGCCACAATCTGCGACAGGTAGTTGCTGCCGATGGCCCCCTTGGTGCCGTTGACGGCATTGGCGGCAATGAGGTAGCGGTTGTCCTTGATTTCGAGGATGACATCGCTGCGGCTCTCCTCTACCTCCTTCAGTGCCTCGGCATAGCTGGCTTTCTGGCCGCAGAAGATGAAGTAGTTGCTGGCTTCTATCTGGTGGACGAGTTGCTGCGAGTGGGTGGTGCGGTCGTTGTCCACCACGCTGACGCGGATGTTCCTGACCTCCATGTTCATGACCCATGGCATGACGCACATGATCATGATGGGGAACATGACAATGAGCCGTGGCAGAAAGGCGTTGCGTCGAATCTGCAGGAATTCCTTCTGTATGAGATACCTTAGCATGGGGTGAACAGTCTGTTTCTTTATTCTAATCGGGTTTTGAACTTAGCCAGCGAGACGGCGAGCAGCAGGACGGTCATGAGCGAGAGGATGGTGACCTCGCGCAGCACTTCGCCGATGCCCACGCCCATAATCATCAGCTTGCGCATGGCCTCGATGTAGTAGCGCGGCGGCACGACGGCCGAGACCCATTGCAGTATGCGGGGCATCGACTCGATGGGGAACAACATGCCCGAGAGCATGACGATGGGCATGAGCAACACCATGGCCGACAGGAGCAGGGCCATCAGCTGGCTGTCAGCTACGTTGGAGATGAGCAAACCGAGCGAGAGGGCCAGCAGGATGTAGATGATGCTGACGACGAATATCCAGACCAGCGAACCCGCCAGCGGGACGTCAAGCACAAAGCGGGCCATGAGCAGGATGGTGATGAGGATGACGAAAGCCAGCAGCAGATAGGGGATGGCTTTGGCCACGATAATCATGAGCGGTCGGACGGGCGATACCAACAGCACCTCCATGGTGCCGCGCTCTTTCTCGCGGACAATGCTGATGCTGGTCATCATGGCGCAGATGAGCATCAGGAGCATACCCATGATGGCCGGTACGAAGTTGTAGGCCGACTTCATCTGGGGATTATATAGCAGCTGTGTGTTAATGACCGTGCCTTGCGGGTTGGCAATGGTTTGTCGGGCGTAGGCGGTCCACTGCTGTGCCATGTTGGGGTCGGCACCGTCAACCATCAGCTGCAGGGTGAGGTGTCCTCGGTCCTTGCGGGCAATGACGGCTATGTCGGCCTGTTGGTGGCGGATGAGCCGCTCGGCCTCGGCAGGCGTGCTGACAGTGGCGGTAATCAAGAAGTACGCTGAGGCTGCCAGACGGTCGACGGTCTGGCGGGTCTGGTTGTCGTGCTGAGAGGTGACCACCACGGTCCGCACGTTTCTCACGTCGTTGGTGATGGCGAAGCCGAAAAGCAGCATGAGCACGACGGGCATACCGAAGAGGATGAGCATCGTACGCTGGTCGCGCAGGATGTGGCGGGCTTCCTTGATGACGAAACTATAGAACTGCTTCATAGGGCTAATCGCTGCTTCTGGTGGCTTGCCTTGCCAGATAGGTGAAAACGTGATCCATGTCGGGCTGGTGTAGCTGTGCCTTCAGTTCGGCAGGAGTCCCCATGGCACTGATCTTTCCGTCGACCATGATGGAGATGCGGCTGCAGTATTCGGCCTCGTCCATATAGTGCGTCGTCACGAAGACGGTGATGCCCCGTTCGGCAGCTTGGTAGATGAGTTCCCAGAACTGGCGCCGCGTGGCGGGGTCTACGCCGCCCGTCGGCTCGTCCAGGAACACGATGTCCGGTTCGTGGAAGATGGATACCGAGAAGGCCAGCTTCTGCTTCCATCCGAGGGGCAGGCTGTTGACGAGGTCGTCGGCATGGTCCTCGAAGTTCAGTTGGCGCAGCAATGTCTGCGTCTTGACCTTGATGTCGGCAGCCTTCATGCCGTAGATGCCGGCGAAGAGGCGGATGTTCTCGCTCACCGTCAGGTCTTCGTATAGCGAGAACTTCTGCGACATGTACCCGATGTGCTTCTTGATTTGTTCGTGCTCCGTGCGGATGTCGTAGCCTGCCACGGTGCCGGTGCCACTGGTAGGCTGGTTCAGCCCCGTCAGCATGTGCATGGCTGTGGTCTTGCCGGCACCGTTGGCACCCAGAAATCCGAAAATCTCGCCCCGCTTGACACTGAAGCTGATGTTGTCAACGGCATGGAAGGAACCGAAAGCCTTCACCAGGTGGTTTACCTCGATGATGTTCTGCTCCCGTTCTTGCTCCCGTTCGGCAGCTGACGTGGTGAGGGGTGGGGGATTGAAGATGTCTGCAAAACGGTCGAGAATGACCTCGGGGGTGTCGATGCCCTGTACCCGGCCCTTGCTCAGGAATGCCACCCGTTCACACTGCCGCACCTCGTCCAGATAGGGCGTCGATGCCATGATGGTGATGTCGCGCTCCTTCAGCATGGCCAGCATCTCCCAGAACTCCTTGCGGCTGACGGGGTCGACGCCTGTCGTCGGCTCGTCCAGCAACAGCACGCTGGGACTGTGTACGAGTGCGCAGCTCAGTGCCAGCTTCTGCTTCATCCCCCCTGACAGTGCCCCCGCCTTGCGGTCGCGAAAACGTTCAATCTGTGAATAGATGGCGCGGATGCTATCGTACCCTTCCTCAACGGTGGTGCCGAAGAGCGTGGCAAAGAACTTCAGGTTCTCCTCGACGGTCAGGTCCTGATAGAGCGAGAACCTGCCTGGCATGTATCCCACGCGGTGGCGGATGTCCTTCATTTGGCTGATTACATCGAAGCCGTCCACCGTGGCTGTCCCCTGGTCGGGCTTCAGCAGTGTGCAGAGCAGGCGGAACATCGTCGTCTTGCCGGCACCGTCGGGACCGATGAGTCCGAACACCTCACCCTTGTTGACCGAGAACGAGACGTCATCGAGTGCCGTAACCTTGCGGTACGACTTTGATATATGACAGACCTCTATAGCTTGCATTACGCTCAACTATGAACTATGAACTAAAACCTCACCTCTCCGTACATGCCAATCTTGATGTAGCCGTCGTTCTCGACTGTCACCTTGACGGCATATACCAGGTCGGCACGCTCGTTGTCGGTCAGGATGGTCTTGGGCGTAAACTCCGAGCGGCTCGAAATCCAGCTGACGCGTCCATCGTACTGCTTCTTTTGGCCGTTGCCATAATCGGCGAAGACCTTGACGGCCTGTCCTACCTTGACACCCTGCAGCTGTGCCGATGTGACGTAGGCACGGAGATACATCTGCTGCGTGTCGGCCATCTTGAACAGCGGTTTGCCAGCGGTTACAAACTCGCTCTGTTCTACATATTTCTCCAGTACCGTGCCCTTGATGGGGGCGGTGATGTGGCATTTGTCCAGCTGGTCTCGCAGCTGGCTGACCTGTACGTCTATGGTCGACTGTTGCGAACTGATGGTTGCCAACTGCGTGTGGAGTGCTGATGTCTGGGCGTCGAGCTGCTTCTGGAGCACTTTCACCTGACTGGTGGCGTCGTCAAGCATTTTGCCGGGGGCGGCACCGTCGTTCACCAGCTCTTGATAGCGCTGCTGCTCCTGACGGGCTTTGTCCAGTTGCTGGCGGATGGCAGCAATCTGCTTCTCCAGGTCGGGACGCTGACTCTGGTAGACAGCCTTCGTAGCCCCCATCTGCTGTATCTTGAGCACCAGCTGGGTGGTGTCTATCAGTCCGACTTCTTGTCCCTGTGCAATGCTGTCGCCCTCGTCCACGACGAGTTTCAGCAGTGCTCCGTTCTGTTCTGCCGACACGGTCACCTCGGTAGCCTCGAATGTTCCCGTGGCGTCATATTCCTTCTCGCCGTTTCCGCAGGCCGTCAGTACCAGTGCCGCGCTGATGGCTGCTATTACCTTCTTCATATCTGTTATTGGTTTAATGTGTTCTTTAGGTTTTCCATCTCTCTTAGCATCTCAATCTCGTGTACAGACTGCTGTACGCGGGCGGCATTCTCGGCATTGATTTCACGCACGAGGTCGTTGACGTCGATGATGCCATGTGCCAGTTTCGATTCTGCCGCTTTGCGTACCGAGCTGCGCAGTTCTATCATCTCCTGGTCGGCAGTTATCAGCTTGCGGTAGCGGCTGATATTCTCGTTCTCTTGTATCTGCTCCAGACGATTGTTGAAGAGAAATACCTCGCGCTGGTTCTCTGCCATCTCCCGTTGCAGGCGAATCTTGTGCTTGTCGTTCCTGTGCGTGTAGAGGGCGCTGATGTCCCACGTCAGGCGGGCTCCCACGATGCCGTTGAGGGTCCAGCGGCGGCGCATCATGTCCTCGAACATATTCAGTCCGGGATAGCCATAGTAGCCCTGTGCAAAGAGTCCGATATGTGGCATGAGGGCGGCGTTGAGGGCCTTCTCCTGGGCATTGGCCAGATGGATTTGCGCGTCAATGGCTCGCAGTTCCGGACGCAGTATGGTTTGTTGTTGTAGCGCAGCGACGGTCAAAGCAGGCTTCACGGGGTTGCTGACGTCCATGCCGCAGAATACCGACAGCATACGCTGCAGTGCTTGTCTCTGCGACTGCAAGCTGGTCATCTGCTGCGCCGCGCTCAGTCGCTCAGCCTTGACGGAATGATAGTCGCTCTCGGCAGCAGTGCCGTTCTTCAGCATAGATGCCAGTTTCTTCTCGTTGGTGCCGAGCAGTTCCTGCAGGTCTCGGTTCAGGGTCATCTGTTCGTCCAGCAGCAGCAAGCCGAAGTACATCTCGTTGACGCGCTGACGTACCTGATATATATTCACTTCTGTCTGGGCTGCTTGTACGGCACCTTGCTGGCGGGCAATGGCTTTCTGGCTGCTGATGGCACCACCGTCGTAGACCGTCTGGTTGATGTCGATGCCCATGCGGTACTGGTCTTTCTTCAGTCCTGCCAGACTGATGCCCGTCTGCTGCATCATGGTTTGCATCTGGTCGGGCCATGCCGTCACGTCACTCTGGTAGGTCGCCTGTGCCTGCACCGAAATCTTCGGCAGCCATCCCTTCTGGATGTTGGCTATGGTCAGGGCAGTAGTCTTACCAATCAGGTCGTACTGCCTGATCATCGGGTAGTTATGTGCCGCTGCCTGTTGGCACTCCTCCAGTGTCTGTGCCGTCGCCGGTAGCAAGGATAGGTAGCCGGCAAATAGTATGAACAAAACCCTTTTCATAAGTTGGAGTTTAATAATAGTTATTTGCAGAGCTTGCAGCCCTCGCACTTGTTCAGCTCGCCGCGGAAACGCTTCTCCACCAGGTGGTGAAGGCGGTCGCGAAGCGGTTCGAGCTGCATCTTGTCAATGACCTCGTTGATGAAGGCATTCTGCAGCAGCATCTTGGCCTCGCTGAGCGAGATGCCGCGCTGGCGCATGTAGAACAGGGCGGCGTCGTTGAGCTGGCCGACGGTAGAGCCGTGGGCACACTTCACGTCGTCGGCATAGATTTCGAGCATGGGCTGGGTGAACATACGGGCCTCGCGGGTGGCCGTCAGGTTCTGGTTGGTCATCTGCGAGTTGGTCTTTTGTGCACCGGGCTCTACCAGTACACGACCGGCAAAGGCTCCTGTGGACTTGTCGTCGAGCACGTATTTGTAAAGCTCGTTGGATGTGCAGTGGGGCACCTTGTGAGTGATGAGCGTGTTGTTGTCGACATGCTGCTGCTTGTCGGTAATGACGCAGCCATAGCAGTTGCACGTAGCCCCCTCACCGGAGAAGGTGAGGTCGAGCTTGTTGCGCGTCACGCCGTTGTGCAGTGTGATGACGTTGTGGTTGACGCGGCTGTCGCGCTGCTGGTCGATGTAGACGTTGCTCAGGCGTACATTCTTATAGTGCGTCTCCTCCAGGCAATAGAGGTCCAACGATGCATTGTCGCCCACGTAAGCCTCGATGACCTGTGTGGCCAGGAAGTGACGGTCGTCGGCAGCATGGTCACAGAAGAGCATCTTGATTTCTGCCCCTTCCTCCAGCACGATGAGCACGCGGCGGTTGACCATCAGGTCGGGCACCTGCCGCTGGGCGTTCTGAGGGGTGGCCTTGAGGATGTTGATGACCTGAATGGCACGGTCAACCTTTACATTCTTAGGTACATAGACCAGCATACCGTCCTGTGCCAGCATGGTGTTCAGGGCCGTGACGGCATCGGTGCCAGTGCTGGCCAGCTTGGCATAGTACTTAGCCACAATGTCAGGATGGTTGCACATGGAGTCGATGATGACCCCCTCAGGGAGATGACCCTTCGGCTTGATGTCATTGTAAAACGAGTCGTTGACCACGAAAAACAGGGAGGTCGAGAGGTTGGGCACGTCGCAACGGAAGGCCTGATAGGGGTCGACGGGAATCTGAAGGCGGCTTAGGTTCACACCATAGTCGGGTGCAAAGAGCCGGTCGATGTCGGTGTATTTATAACGCTCGACCTTGCGCGATGGGAACCCCTGCCGACGGAAGTCCTCGAACGCCTGGTCGCGCACGGCGTTCATGGTCTCCGGCGCATGATCCATGATAATCCGCCGTGCCTGCTCGTAGAGTTCGATATACTGCTGTTCGCTTGCCATTTACTCTTCTCCTATCTCTTCTTTAATCCAGTCATATCCGTGCTCTTGAATCTGCTTGGCCAACTCAGGACCGCCAGTTTTCACGATGCGTCCTTTGTAGAGCACATGGACGAACTGCGGACGAATCATCTCCAGCAGGCGGTCGTAGTGGGTGATGACAATGCACGACGTCTGTGGTGTCTGCAACTTGTTGACACCCTCGGCCACAATGCGCATGGCATCGACGTCCAATCCTGAGTCTGTCTCGTCGAGAATACTCAGCTTCGGCTCCAGCATGGCCATCTGGAAAATCTCGTTGCGCTTCTTCTCACCACCACTGAAGCCCTCGTTGACAGAACGGTTAGCCAGCTTAGAGTCCAGCTCGACCACCTTGCGCTTCTCACGCATCAGCTTCAGGAACTCGGCGGCGTTCATGGGTTCCTGTCCCTGTGCCTTGCGCTTCTCATTGATGGCCGCTTTCATAAAATTAGTCATCGACACACCAGGAATTTCTACTGGATACTGAAAACTCAGGAAGAGTCCCTCATGGGCACGGTCCTCGGGTTTCATCTCCAGCAGGTTCTTGCCGTTGAAGTAAGCCTCTCCCTCAGTTACCTCGTAGAGCGGATTGCCCACGAGGACAGCACTCAGCGTACTCTTACCAGAACCGTTAGGACCCATAATGGCATGTGTCTCGCCATCGTTGATTACGAGATTGATACCTTTTAATATCTCTTTTTCGCCTATCCTTGCGTGTAAGTTTTTTACTTCTAACATTCTTCTTTTCTTTTTAAATCCTTTAAAATATCTTCTCTTTTATTACAGGAATGCATAGCGACAGACGAATAATACAGACAGAAGGATTGTAGCCCAGTTGATGTTGTTACGTTCATCCTTATCTTTGAGAGTGCCTGACAGTAGGTGTATA